>LUML01000608.1_pt1 | contig 13592 bp, 18 predicted proteins | sample 729661 | NCBI WGS metagenome assembly LUML01 (sample SAMN03860264, study PRJNA289734) | marine metagenome | biome: seawater column; feature: ocean; material: water; isolation source: Red Sea water column Station 22 - depth 10m | place: Saudi Arabia: Red Sea | collected 2011-10-15 | depth 100 m | reverse complement strand
TCACTAGACATTGTTGAAAGTTATGGTACTGAACTTACAGGAAAAAATATTGTTCTATGTGTTGCAGGTTCAGTTGCTGCATACAAATCAATTGAACTTGCCAGATTACTCATGAGACATGGTGCAAATGTAAAATGTGTAATGTCTAATGCCAGCACAAAATTAATCAAGCCTGATTACATGAAATGGGCCACTGGAAATAACGTTATAACAAAATTGACAGGAGATATGGAACATATCGAACTAGCAGATTACAAAAGATCTGATTTGTTAATCGTATACCCATCAACTGCTAATACCTTAGGAAAATTAGCAACAGGAATTGATGATACACCAATTTCTACAGTTCTTACAGTTGCATTTGGTTCAAAAATTCCAATAATCATGGGACTTGCAATGCATCGTTCAATGTATGAAAATGCAGCTGTTAAGAAAAATATGGATTTCCTTAGAAAAAAAATTGATTTTGTATCACCACAAATGATTGAAGGAAAGGCAAAGGCTCCAGAGCCAGAAGATATGTTATCATTTGTACTAAAGAAATTTGGAGGATCAGAGAAGTTACGTGGAAAGAAAGTTTTGATGACAGCAGGTCCAACTGTAGAAAAAATTGATTCTGTTCGTGTTATAACAAATCAAAGTTCTGGAAAAACTGGGACATCATTAGCAGCAGAATTAGTTTCTGCAGGTGCAAAAGTAACTTTAGTTTATGGGCCAGGAACTAGCGAACCACCTAAAGGTGCAAAGATCATTCATGTTAATTCAGATGTAGTTAAGAATGCAATATCAAGTAAGATAAAGAGTGAGAAAAAAGAGATTAGTGTAAAACTCACAAGAGCGCCAAAGATTATTGATGTTGTAAAGAGTAAACAAAAAGACATTTTCCTTGTTGGTTTCAAGGCTGAAACTGATATTTCTAAAAAGGAATTAGTTAATCGTGCAAAAAAGAAATTGAAACAATCCAATGCAGATATGATAATTGCAAATGATATTGGTCGAAAATATAACAAAGATACAAACTATAATGAAATAATTATTGTTGATTCTAAAAATACAATAAATATTCCAAGAACTAAAAAAGAGAAACTTTCTAAAATAATTTGTAAAAACATTGAAAAAAGATTCTAAAGGTACAAAATACAAACAACGCACCATTTCTGTTTGGAATGAAGTAGCACCATTTTATCATAAGAGATGGGCAAAAAATGAAGTAGGACCATTTGCTGTAACAAAGAAGCTTTTGGATTTATCTAAAATAAAAAATGGAGATAATGTTTTGGATTTAGCATGTGGTACGGGTCTTGTTACAAAAAAACTAATTAGAAAAGTTGGAAAAAATGGTCAAGTTTATGCAATAGATTCTTCAGAATCGGCAATTAAAATAGCAAAAAAATGGACGGGTCATTCAAAAAATCTACATTTTGTTAGAGCAGATGCAGAAAAGGTTCAGTTTAATACAAAATTTGATGCAATTACCTGTCAATATGCATTATTCTTTTTTCCAAATGAACAAAAAGTTTTGAAAAATATGAAAAGAATTTTGAAGAAAAATGGTACAATCACACTAGCTGTACATGGAAAGTACAATGTTCCATATTTTGATTCAATTTTAGAACCAATAAAGAAAATGATTCCTGACTATTTGCCAGAGTATCCAGAGATGGATAGATTTGGTACAAAAGATACATTTTCTTCAGCAATCAAAAAAGCTGGATTTAAAAAAATTATTGTAAAGAAATTTGTTTTTGAGTACAGTCCTGGCACATTTTTAGACTATTGGAATAATTACAAAAGACATCTATCAAAGCCTCTAAAAGAAAAGTTTGATTCATTGACAAAATTTCAAAAATCAAATCTCAGAGAAATGATCAAAGATAATACATTACAATATACAAAGAAAAATGGAAAGATTGTCTTTCCATGGGAAGTTCTAGTTTTAACTGCAAAAAATCAATAGACATCAGACATAAATTCAGACTCTCAGGTATAGAAAATATTGAAAGTACGAAGAAAACGCCTTTTGAAACATTGTAAAGAGATTACGGGTTGTGACATGATAGTTGCATTAGAGCCTGAAAATCTATTTTACATGACTGGCTTTTGGGGAGAGGCAATTGGAATTTTAGAAAAGAATGGAAAAGCCACTATAATTGCACCAGAATTAGAGGTTGGACGAGCAAAAGAAGAAGGAATTGATTGTGATGTAATTCAGTCTGATCGTGGTATGAGTTCTTTACTAACATTAAAGAAATTTCTAAAGGGAAAGGTCTGTACAGATTGTCAGAATTATTCTGTAATGCAGTCATTAAAAAAATCATTTCCAAAGATTAAAAGCTCAATTGAACCATTCAACAAATCAAGAGAAATTAAAGATGATAATGAAATTAAAATTCTAAAAAAAGCATCAAAGATAATTGATGAGATGTTTGGAATTTGTCAAAAAAAGATTAAAGCTGGACAAAAAGAATCAGAACTTCAAGCAATTTTAATGTCATATGCAGTTGAAAACGAAATGTTTGATACGGGTTATCGCTCTACATTAAATCCATTAATCATAGCGGGAGGTCCAAATGGCGCACTACCTCATGCACAAGTAACAAATAGAAAATTTAAAAAAAATGAATTGATTGTTGTTGATTTAACATTACGTTACAAAGGTTATGTTTCAGATGCAACGAGAACATTTGCAATAGGAAAAATTTCAAATGAAGAAAAAAATGTTTATGAAATTGTAAAAGAATCACAAAAAGCTGGACTCAAAGCTGTAAAACCAAAAATAGATTGTAAAAAAGTTGATGATGCATGTAGAAAGGTTATAGATGAATCAGGTTATGGAAAATATTTCATACATTCAACAGGTCATGGTATAGGATTAGATGTACATGAATTACCAACAATAGGACCGCGAAGTACCACAAAATTGGAAAAAAATATGGCAATAACTGTTGAACCCGGAATTTACATTCCAAACAAGTTTGGCGTAAGGATTGAGGATTCATTAGTTGTAACACAAAAAAATCCAATTCTATTACACAAATTTACAAAAGAATTGTGTACTGTTTGATTTTTTGAGCCTAAAATGATCAAAAGAGTTTATGAAGGTGTAGATCGCCAGTAAGCTCATGCAAAAGGAAGTAAATACAACTTACTTGAAGGCTATCACTATTCGTGACCCAAGTGATTTGCATTCAATAAAAGAAGACATCAAAAAAGGAATGGTACTCATTTTACGAGTTACACCATTGGCACAAAAAGATGTTGAAAAATTACGTAAGGTTGTAGAGGAACTTTATACAATTGCACGCAATGCAGAAGCTGACATTGCCAGACTAGGAGAAGAAAGAATCATTGTAACTCCACCAAATGTAAAAATTTGGAAGCCAGATTATGATTTAAAATAATTTTATAGCTTCTTGAACTTGTGGATAATGAGTTGTTACTCTAAACATTCTGTTAATTGATGATGATAGATTTTGTGATTTTCTTCTTTCTCCATGGTTGACAAGAACTCGACGTAGTTTTGGTCTTAATCTTTGTACATATGACATTAGTTGATTATAGTCACTATGTCCACTAAATCCTTCTAACTTTTCAGTTCCACAGTTAATTGTTACAACTTGAACCTTACCATCCTGACCCATGATTGTTACCTGTCTTGCACCATCCATAACTCGTCGTCCCAAAGTACCATTGACCTGATATGAAACAAAGAGAATTTTGTTTCTCTTGTCAGGTGCAAAGTTTCTGAAATATTCTAAGACTGGACCACCTTCTAACATACCAGAAGTAGCAATTACAATACATGGAGAATCTTCTCTTAGTGGTTCATCTCGAGAGTCAGCATGTTCAATGTTTGTAAAGTATTCTGAATCAAATGGATTATCATCAGTTTCCAAAATTTTCTGTTTTAGTGATCTTTCTAGATATTCAGGATGTGCCTCATGAATTGCAGTTGCCTCTTGAATCATTCCTTCCATAAAAACAGGTGATTCTGTTAATTGTCCTGATTTCATGTACTTGTCTATAACCATCATCAATTCTTGTGCACGACCTACAGCAGGAATTGGAATGAGAACTTTGCCGCCACCTTTTAGGATTTCATTAACAGATTTGATAAATGCGCCTTCTACCTCTTCTCTAGTAGGCTGAATGTCTTCTTTTGCACCATAGGTACTTTCAACTAGTAAGGTTTCAACACGTGGGAATCTAGTGTCTGCGCTTTCCAATAACATACTTTTTCCATATTTGATATCACCTGAATAGACAAAGTTGTGGTCTCCGTTACCAATGTGGAAGTGACATGATGCAGAGCCTAGAATGTGACCTGCGTTTGCTAAGACTAGTTTTATGTCTGGTGAGATATCAGTAACAGTTCCATAGGATAGTCCTATAGTTTGTCTCATTATTTGATGAACATCTCTTTCTGCATACATAGGGGTACGACCCTGTGCACCTGCAACCTTGATGGCATCTAACTGAATTAGATTCATCATTGGCAAAGTAGGTTCTGTACAGTAAATTGGTCCTTTGTAGCCATATTTTGTCAAAACAGGAAGAAATCCTGTATGATCTAAGTGTGCATGTCCTATAACAACTGCATCTAATTCATCTAATGAAATGTTAGCCCAATCCAATCTAGGATATGCTTCAGCAGGGGTTCTTGCACCAGGATTTACACCACAATCAATTAGCACCTTACTGTCAGGAGTAGTCAAAAGCATACATGAACGTCCTACTTGACCAAATCCGCCTAAAGTTAACAATGAAACTTCAGATTTTTGCACTAGTCTAGGTCTGAAAATTTCTTCGCCAACAGATTTTAGTTGTTTTGCTCTTTCTGATGATGAAACTTTTAGTTGATAATTGATTGCTTTGATGGTATTAGATGGCTTGGTAGTTGATTTTCTTACTCTTAACTTCCATCCGGTTTGTTCTGTAACTTCGGCATGATTGAATTCTTCAGCGTTTCTTTGGCATAGCCATGGTCTTTTTACCTCAATTGAGACTTCACCTGTTGCTGTATCAAAGAATGTAGCTTCTAATCCAGCATCTGCAGGGACGACAGAATCTAAAATTTTTCGTGCATCTTCTTCAGACACATTTGCATCTTTGGGTATACTTGTCAGTATGGTGGCCATTATATTTTGGCTAGACTGATCTACTTGCTGTTGTTGTTTTTTTTGCAATTAATCTAAAGAGGTAGTACTGCTTTCTTTTGTTCTTCTGTTAAAAGACGGAATCCATTTTTATCAACTAATGCTACGTTGATTCCGTCACCAGTTCCAATGTTTCTTGTTATGGCTGCTTTGACTGCACGTAATGCAACAACTTTTGCATCTTCAAGTGTCAAGTCTTTGTTGTATTCTTCTTCTAGCAGACCATATGCAACTGGAGAACCACTTCCAGTTGTTACATAATTTTTATTTTCTACAGAGCCAAACATGTCGATATTAAATAATGCAGGACCTTTTGCATCTACACCGCCAACAAGAATGTCGGCAATGAATGGATATCCTCTATTCTGATGGAACATCAAAGAGGTAAGTCTTGCTAAAGAGTTTACTGGGATAGGTTCTTGGTTTTGAATTCTGTGTAGGTTTGCATGATAACGTAAAACATCTACAATGTTTTGTGCATCTGCTACACCTCCAGCCAGAGTAAGACCAACATGTTGTTCAATTTTTTGAATTTTCATTGTGTTGTTATTTGCGATAAAATATCCAGCGCTTGCTCTCATGTCTGCACATAGAACAACACCATCAGTGGCTTTGATTCCTACAGTGGTTGTTCCGTGTAATATTTTTTCTTCAACATTGTTTGACATAAGATAACCTCGCTATTGAGATAATATCAATGATATTAGACCCTTTTAAATAACTTTGTCATAGGAACGAAGTGTTGAAGAAGAAACATGGAAAATCGCATACAATGGAGCTACCAAGACAGATCGTTGTCGGTGAAAAAAATATCGATCAGGTTGGAGATTTTCTCAAATCATTATCAAATCCAAAAAAAGTTTCAATAATTTCAGGAAAAAATGTTAAAAAAATAATCGGTAAACAAATTGACCAGTCCTTAAAAGATGCAAAGATTCGTGCCATTTGGCATTTGGCAAAATCAAATCAGGTCAAAGAAACTGAAGAGATCCAAAAGAAGGTGAAAGCAGCAAAAAGTGACATAATCATTGGATTAGGAGGAGGACGTTCGGTAGATATTGCAAAATTATCTGCATTTAATCTAAAAAAACCATTTGTCAGTATACCTACCTCTGCATCACACGATGGAATTGCATCGCCATTTGTTTCAGTAAGAAGTGATAAGCCTCATTCACTGGTTGCAACTGCTCCATTGGGTGTTTTTGTGGATTTAGATATCATCAAAAAGGCTCCAAAAAAATTACTTGCAAGTGGATGTGGAGATTTAATGGCAAAAGTTACTGCAGTTCATGACTGGGAATTAGGACGTGACAAAGTGGGAGAATATTACGGAAGATATTCAGCAAATCTTGCTTCAATGAGTGCAGAAATACTAATTGAAAGTGCCGGAAACTTTTCAAAAAAAGGAATAGACGTTAGAGTAATTGTTGAAGCGTTAATCAGTGCAGGAGTTGCATCTTGTATAGCTGGAAGTAGTAGACCTTGTTCTGGTGCAGAACATCTTTTTTCACATGCAGTTGATCATTTAAAATTTGGAACAGGACTACATGGAGAAAAATGCGGCATAGGTTCTATAATGATTGCAAAATTGCAAGGACAAAACTGGAAAAAGATTGTAAAGACATTGAAAAATTCTGGTGCACCAACTACAGCAAAAGAAATTGGTTTAGAACCAAAAATACTAGCTAAAGCACTTGTATCCATTTGTGTAAAATGTTTGATTATTGCTAATCCATCTGCTCTGTAAATTTCTTCAGGAATTGTAATGTCTACGGTAGTGCCAGTTTTTTTGAAATTAATTTTATCATTTTCTACTGGTAGTCTTGATTTTAGAATTTCAGAAACTTTGTCATCGTCTGCATCAAGTGATTTTTTTACATCAACATCATAAACGATTGTTTGTCCTGCAAATCTATGATTGTAATCAATTTGTACTCTTCCTGAGCCAATAAAACGAATTATTCCTTTTTTGTTATCAATTTCAACAGTATCACCAACTGATACTTTTTCTGCATCTTCTCCAAGTTTTCTTAGAGGAATCATTCTGATTTTGCCTTTATCTCTTGCACCAAATCCTTTGTCAGGTGAAACCTCAATTGTCTTTTTTTCACCAGCTTTTGTTTCTGGTAGTGCATCATCTAGTCCTTTTAGAACCCATGCTTCGCCAACAGAAACTAGTTTTGGCATGTACTTTAGATTAGGATCGTGAATGGAATGTTTTTTTGCTTCTTCTTCGTTTGTGGTTTCAAAAACTTCTCCACTGTCTTTAATTTTAGCAGTGTAATCAAGTAAGATTAATTGTCCTTTTTTGAATGTCAACGTAGTCGATTTTGAATTTCCTTATATTAAGTTAGAGCGACTCTAGTGGCTTTAGTTTTTCTTCAGCAACTTTTAGACCGGCTTGAGGATCAGTATCGTATCCCATCATTGCTAATGTTGATGCAATTCCGGATATACATCTCATTACATGATAACGGTCAACTTCACCCATACAACCAACTCTGAAAACTTTGCCTTTGAGATTTCCAAAGCCACCTGCAACTAAAATTCTAAATTTCTTTGCTAGTGTATCTCTGAATATTTTATCTTCTAATCCGTCTAGATAGTTTAATGCAATTACAACAGTAGAACGTGAATTTTCATCTGCAAATGGTGTTAATCCAATTGCAGATAGTCCAGAGTATAATGCATCTGAACATATTCTATGTCTTTGAATTCTTTTTTCCATTCCTTCTTCAAGAATGATTCTCATTGCTTCTCTGTATGCATAAAGTACAGGTAATGCAGGAGTGAATGGGGTGTGTTACATTGTATTTGGTGGGTTTGCTTCCATGTATTTTCTAGTTCTGCCGTTAATACAGATTGGTGAGATTCCAGGTGGGCATGCAAATGCTTTTTGTGCACCAGTCATTGCAATATCAATTCCCCATTTGTCCATGTGAAGTTCTTCACCACCGACAATAGAGACACCGTCTAGAACATAGTAAGAATCGTTTCTTGATGTTAGATCTTTAATTCTATCCAAATAGTTAATCATAGTTCCAGTTGATGTTTCATTCCATACACAGTAGAATGCTTTAACATCTTTGTTGTTATCAAATGCTTCTTTTACTTGATCAAAAGTTGCATTAACACCAGGTTCTGTTTGAATTCGAATTGCTTGGCCTCCAGCCCATTCAATTTGTTGTGCTAAACGAGTACTAAATTCACCGTTAACAGGAATGATTACTTTGTCATCTTTTTTGACTAAATTTACAACAGAACATTCTGTTGCACCAGTACCAGAAGCAGATAGACAAACTGCATCTCCTTCTGTTTCAAATATTTTTTTTGTGTTATCTACACATTCTTCGTATAGTTCAACAAAATCATCACTTCTGTGATTGATTGATGGAGTAACCATTGCACGTGTAACACGTTCTGGTACGTTTGTTGGACCAGGTAACATAACTAGATATTCCAAATTGATTTCTCCTAAGCTTGACCTGTTTGAAGGTTATTTATAATTAAAGATCTTCTAAGCGTTTTTTCCCATCAATTTGCGATAAAACATCTCTAGTTCCTGAAGGAACAAATTCTTTCCAGTTCTGATCGGTTAAGATTAGATTTCGTATGTTTGTTCCAGATAAATTACTACGCGATTTCAAATCTACAGAGATTATGGATTTTCCTCTTTTGCCATAAAGTTCATGTGTAAAATCATCATTAGAAAAAACTACATCATATTCAGGAATTATTTCATCTACAAGATGAGTCCATTTTGAGTGGTCATCAACATCAGGAATGAAATGTATTGAAAGTCTTTTTGCAATTGTATCGTCTATAGATGATAAAATCATCTCTTTTCGTTCATCAGCTGTGAATGGATTTCTTTCTTCGTGACTCTTGTTTGAGCTACCTATGCCTACGTGTAGATGTTCAACGTTTGATAATGCAAATTTTATTGCCTCTAGATGTCCAAGATGAAATGGTTGGAATCTACCTATAAGAAATCCAATCATAATTGTCCACCAGCATTTAGTACTGCTGCTAAGAACAAAATTATTACAGATAATACAACGGTAACTTCTCCAAGTATGATAATTTTTTTGCGTAGTTTTTGTAATTGCTCTTGAGGCATTTGTTTTGCAATTATTTTATCTTCTACATCTTTTCTTATTATGCGAACATGTACAGCATATAGAACTAGCAATGCTGCAACGAGAATTATTTTGATGATTAATACGTGTCCATAGCTTGTTTCATACAAAATTTCAGATTTTTGTAAAACTAAATGTGCTTGATACATTCCTGTTGCAATCAAAATAAACAAAGCAGGCATAGCAAATTTGTTAAAACGTCTTCCAACTTGCACCATCAATTGAATTCGTTCTTCAACAGGCATTGACATTTTTTTTAAGATTGGTGCAAATACAACACCAATGAATAAAGAACCACCTACCCATATAGCTGCACTAGTGATATGAATCCAAGTTAACAATGCTTGTTCTAATGCCATGTCAATATCATGATGATAACTCTATTTGACTCTTAACAAGGTTTTTTAGTATAATATCTAAAAAAATTATCAATGAAACCACCAGGCCGTTCAATACTAGTTGTTGCAATTGTTGCATTACTAGGATTAATGGGAGGAATTGTTTATTATGCAAGTTTAGACAATGACGATCTTTCTTCTGCAACAATAGAGATGGGAGAAGTAGAATTGGTGGATGTAAACAGTATTGAGAATCGTGCAACACTCAAAGTAAGTTTTCTTGTAAAGAACAATGGTGATGTTACAGTAACTGTTCCAGTTATTACCTTTGACTTGTTTGCAGATGGTAGTTCTATTGGAAATGGAACGTATTCAACTGAAGATGTAGCAATGCCTGGCAGAGCAGCATTTTATCCTGATGCAGAAATACCATTGACTACAAGAATGACTATTACAATGTCAGAGATGAATGAAGGTGTTTACAATAAGATTGTTAGTGGACAACCAATCCAATATAGTGCAACAGGTATGATGACAGTAGAATCTGCTTGGAGTATTGTAGAATTAGATTTTGATACTAATTCTTAATTTTAAAATTTAGAGTGGGCCGGGAGAGATTTGAACTCTCGATCACTGCCGTGTCGAGGCAGTATCATAACCAAACTAGACCACCGGCCCGTGAAATAAAAAATTTGAAAGAACATTATTAACGTTTAAGAGATGATGTAAAAGAGGCTAGAAATTGACTGACGAATTTACTAATGATGAAAAGGCTGGATTTTACAAAGCAATCTATTCTAGAAGAGATGTTAGGTCTCATTTTACATCAGAACCTATAGAAGAAAAAACACTAACGAAAATTCTTCATGCTGCACATCATGCACCATCAGTTGGATTTTCACAACCATGGAACTTTATTTTGATTAAAGATTTGGAAACAAAGCAGAAAATTAAGGAATCATTTCAAAAAGAGCATAAACGAGCCTCAGAACTAGTTGAAGATCCTAAAAGATCTGAATATCTTTCTTTAAAATTGGAAGGAATAATGGAATCAGACGTTAACGTGTGTGTCACATATGATCCAACAAAATTTGGCCCATTCATTATTGGAACTACAAGTATTCCTGAAGCTGGAATTTACAGCGTTTGTTGTGCAATACAGAACCTTTGGTTGGCAGCAAGAGCAGAAAATATTGGACTAGGATGGGTCAGCATAGTATCTAATGATATACTGAAAGAACAATTAGAACTTCCTGAACATATTGTACCTGTTGCATATCTGTGTCTTGGTCATGTAACTAATTTTGAAGACAAGCCAGATTTGGAACGCTCTGGATGGCTTCCAAGATTAGAGCTGAAAGATGTTGTTTATTATGAAAAATGGGAAAGAAAAGAAGACCAATCCTGGAATGCAATACAGGAAATGATAAAGTCGAATCTTAACTACGCTTAAATTATTTCAAGTTATTTTTTTGCTGGGCTCGTGGCGCAGTATGGATAGCGCAGTAGCCTCCTAAGTTACAGGTCGAGCCAAGAAAGGATGGAAATACGCAGATAATCATGAAACATGTTCTAGATTATGTAAATCAGAAAGATGTAGAAGTAAAATTCATCAACTTAGCAGACGATGATTACGAAATGTATAGAGGATGGGGCATAAACTATAATGAGAAAACCTCACAGGCTGCAAAAGATATTACAGAAGCAGATGTCTGGTTAGTTGGAATCCCAGTTTACAATTCCATGTTTAGTGCAGCATTGAAAAATATTTTCGAATTTGTCAGTTATAAGGAAACAGAGGGAAAAGTTGCAGGAATGGCAATAGTTGCAGGCGGAATGATTAGCTTTGGAGACGTCCAAACTTTATTTACACAATTAATGTCATATTTCAGAGTCATAACAAACCCAATTGCAGTTTATACACCAGCAGAAAATATTGAAGATGGAAAAATTACAAGTGATGATGTAAAATCTAGATTAAATGAAATGGTAGATAAAACATTAGAATTAGCAAAGAAAAATTAAATTAGATTTTGACCTGTGATTTGTACTGATTTGAAGATTTTAACTTCATAATCACCTTCGTAGACGTTAACTACTGAATCTCCATCAATATTTCTTGCACGAAATTTGTATTCGTATGTACCATCTTCATTTACTTACAGGATAACCTTCTGCGTAGTTTTCTACTGTACCTTCAATGAATCCCCATGGTAAGGTGTTATCTGGAGAAATTGACATTGAAACAACTGTTTTTGTTAGTTGTATGCCATCATTTGTAGAAAGTACAGTGGTGTTAGAGTCAGCAAATGATGGAGACATACCAATCATTGTAACTAAAACAAATAATCCAGCAAAAATACCAACTTTTGTCTTCATAAAAAAAATATCTCTCAATAATATATTAAGATGACTGATAATTTATTCAGATAGAATTGGAGACAAAAAAGATCTGTAAATGTGATTGCCATTTTGGTGGAGCTGAAAGTTGTCCTAGTTGTAAGAAAAATCACGAATATGAGTTCAAGTGTGAACACTGTAGTGAATAATTATTTTTGTGCTAACATCTTTAGGTTGTAGATTTCTGCACGAATTGTTTCAATCTCAACTTTTGTTTTTAGATTCTCAATTTCTTTTTTTAGATGTGCAATTTCTTCATCTTTTGCATCTGTAACATCTGAAAGATCTTTTTCTAAGTCTAGTTTGTATGTTGTAATTTCAGTAGCTGTTAATTCATGGTTTTTTTTTTCATCATGAGAGTGATGTTCACCATGGTTGTTATCAGCAGCCTTTTGTGCAATCCAGCATACAAATACCATAAACCACATGATTGGAACTGCCATTATGAAGACAAATTGTAGTTGTGGGGCATAATCAACTAATGGGAAATATAATCCAGATAAAACTACTGCAAATGCTCCAGAAACAAGCGTTGCCAGATGGTTTTTAACATAACCCATTGATGAAAAGGCAAAATCTCCAAAATATAATGTTAATGGTATATTTTGGATCAGAATAAGATAGAAAAGGGGAATTATTGCTCTGCAGTTGCTTCTACAGTAGCAGTTGAAGTTTTGGTATCAGACTGTAAGATTTGGATTTTTTCTAATAGTTCGTTTCTTAAATCACGAGCAACACGTCTAACGGTTGGTCTTGGAACTCCTAATTCGTCAACGACTTTAGTGTAGATGTCTTGTTTGTCTGTTACACCTTTATCAAGCAAAGAATTGATTGCTGCTTTGATAACTGTGCTTTGATTAGTACGATTCACAAGGATCGTGTAATACTGATCTATATAAAATTTCAATTTACAATTTTAGAAAAACGTCATTCGTACTTTTGTTAAAAAAGAGTTTTGAAATTATTACAATGATAAAAGGTTTTCATTGAAAAACTAACAAGTGATCAAAAGACTCTTATGATAATCGCATGTCGTTGCGACATTGACAAGTGTGAATATTGAAACCAATCATGGGAATATTTCATTTAATCTCTTACCAGATTTGGCACCAGAACATGTGAGGAATTTTGTTAAGTTAGCAAAAGAAGGATTCTATGATGGGACACTATTTCACAGAGTTATTCCAGGATTCATGATTCAAGGTGGAGACCCAAATACAAAAGACCCAAACATGAAAAGTCAGTGGGGAATGGGCGGACCAGGATACACAATAAAAGCTGAATTCAATTCAAGATCTCATTTGAGAGGAATTGTTTCTATGGCAAGAGCAATGGATCCTGACAGTGCAGGCTCACAATTTTTCATTATGCACAAAGATAGCACATTCCTAGATAATGAATACACCGTATTTGGAGAAGTCACTGAAGGAATGGATGTAGTTGATAAGATTGCTGCACTTCCTAGAGAGGGGGAGTGTCCAAGTGGCGAAGGTGCGAAAATGATTAAAGTTACAATTTCAGAGTAGAATCTTGGATTTTAAATTAATTTTTCTTATTAT
>LUML01000380.1_pt1 | contig 13603 bp, 16 predicted proteins | sample 729661 | NCBI WGS metagenome assembly LUML01 (sample SAMN03860264, study PRJNA289734) | marine metagenome | biome: seawater column; feature: ocean; material: water; isolation source: Red Sea water column Station 22 - depth 10m | place: Saudi Arabia: Red Sea | collected 2011-10-15 | depth 100 m | reverse complement strand
TAGAATATCTTATAATAAATAAATATGAATAAAGAAATAAGATCAGTATTGATAACTATAGTTTTTTTATTTTTTATATATTTACTTTCCTTTCTTGGTACAGGTATTGATATAGAAATAAAAACATTTAATGCTTTCAATTATCTATTAGGTTTATCTGTAGTTATTCAGATATTATTTTTTATACCATCATTCTTATTTAAAACTGAAAAATTATATGATCTTATTGGAAGTTCAACTTATTTAATCGTAATATCTTATGCTTACTTTTCAATTGATGATAAAACAGTCACAGATACATTACTTTTTATCTTTGTATCTACTTGGTCAGTCAGACTGGGTACATATCTATTTACAAGAATAAACAGAGCTTGTGCTGCAGTAATAGCTATATTGAAAAATGAAAAAAATTCATTAAATATATTTTTAATATTAGGTTCAATTGTTTGGATAGGAGGGTTCACAATTGAAGTTATTGCTGATTTACAAAAAAATAAATTTAAAAAAATTCAAGATACAAATAGTAAATTTATTTCGACTGGGCTATGGTCTAAATCAAGACATCCAAATTATTTTGGTGAGATATCACTTTGGGTTGGTATCTATATAATTTCTTTACCATCTTTTACCGGAATAGAATATCTAACTTTAATTTCACCAATTTTTGTTTGTATTCTATTAACAAGAATGAGTGGTATAAACATGTTGGAAAAAATTGCTGACCAAAGATATGGCAACTTGCCAGAATATCAAGAATATAAAAAAAATACACCAGTATTGATACCATATAAATTAAAAAAATAATTTAATGCAAAAAGTACTTCTTTTTTTTGGATTTCACTACAAATTTAATAGAAATATAGGGTGTTTTCAATCTTGTTAAGAGGAGGAAAATGCTGAGCGAAAGAGCTATAAAGCTAAGAAAAAGATACAAAAAACTATCATTTAGTATAAAGTTATTAGCTTATGATTCTGATTATCCATCAAAAACTAAAACTTGGTTACAAAGAAAAAACTATGATCTTATAACAAGCTTGCAACCAAAAGCAAAAGGGGCAAAAAAAGAAGTAATTAATTTGGATAAATATGTTACTTGGAAAGTAACAACACCCAATTCTGATCCAAACAAAATCATATTATATTTTCACGGTGGCGCCTATATAGTTGGATCACCTAAAGGTTATTATCCAATGGCAAGTAGAATTGCTGAATCTACTGGAGCTACAGTATATGTTCCAACATATAGACTTGCACCCGAACATTATTTTCCTGCACAACTTGAAGATGGTGTGAATATATATAATGCTCTTATTACACAGGAAGGGTATAGACCGGATCAGATTGTTATAGGTGGGGATTCAGCTGGCGGTAATTTAACTTTAGTAACTATTTTAAAGTTAAAAGAATTAGGAGAACAATTACCAGCTGCAATATTTTGTATATCACCTTGGGCTGATCCTTTAGCAACAGGAGATACATACAACGATGAGATGGCTGACAAGGATGTTTTATTAGGTCCTGTAATGAAAAAAAATTGGCATGTTTACAATCATGATGGATTTGCAGGATATTATGTTAAAAAAGAAGATTTAGATCCTATGAATCCTTACATAGCACCAATTAAAGGTGACTACACCGGTTGCCCACCAATTATGATTCAAGTTGGTTCTCACGAATGTTTATTATCAGATTCAATATCTCTAAAAGAGGCATATGAGAAATCAGGTTCTGAAGTTGAGTACATAGAATGGGAAGGTATGTGGCACGTATTTCACATAGAAGCAAAGCTTCAAGAAACTATCGAATCCTTTGAAATATTTTCAGAGTTTATAAATAAGCATTTAAAATCTAAAGTTTAATTAACTAAGTAAAATCCTTATAGATAGAATAATTGAAATTAAAACAATAACAGGTCTAACAAAGTTTTCTCCTTTAGTTATAGCTAAATTTGAACCAATATATGCACCTAAAATCTGAGCAATTGCCATAATGAGTCCAAGCTCCCAAAAAACTAATCCTTTATAAGCAAATACTAAAAAAGCAGCAAAATTTGAAGAAAAATTTAATACTTTTGTTGCTGAGGTAGCTTCCATCAAATTACGTTGTTTAATAATCAAAAAGGTTAAAACAAAAAAAGTTCCTGTTCCTGGACCAAAGAACCCATCATAAAAACCTATTAAAAAAATAAAAGGAATAAAAAATGATGAAATTCTAGAAACACTTTTTATATTAATTTGTTTATTAACAATCAAAAAAATAGCTGCTGATATTAAAAATATAGGAATTATTGTATTCAATATTTCATTTGAAAGCTGGCTAACCAATAAAGTTCCAAAGAAAGAACCTATAAATGAAATTAAAAATAAAAACTTAATATTTTTTTCTTTTAAAAGTCCATTTTTAAAATAATTATAAGAAGAAGTAACTGTTCCAAAACAAGACTGTAATTTATTTGTTCCAAGAGTAACGAGTGGATTTAATCCTAAAAGAAGCATTGTTGGTACGACTAATAAACCACCGCCACCTGCAATAGCATCAATTGCTGATGCGATTAATGCAACACAAAACAAAATAATATATACAGTTAAATCGTCATATAAAAGATTCATTTGATAAAATTATTAACAGTTATTTTCATGATTATTTGATAATAATTGTATATTAATAAAAATGATACAAGTAGTAATAGCAAGATCGATTCAAGGAATATTATCTGGTATAGGTATAGGTACAATTTTTTTCTGTTATCCAGTAGTAAAACATCTCATATCAGAAAAATATAGAGTTAAATTTAAAATTGAAGAATTTGGTAAAGAGTTATTTACATATGAAACATTAAAATATTTAAAAATTGGTTTAACGTATGGATTTCTATATGGTTTTATTGTCGGAACTGTAATTGGTCCATTTGGCGCAGTAAATGGACTTTAGTGTCATACAAACCTCCTAAATATTTATTTTTTTATTTACTAATTATTACTTTTGGTATTACATTAACTTATTTTTCATATACACAGTTAAATGAAAGAGATTTAGGAATTTACAATGTATCTAATTCAAGTGATACTAAATTAAATTTAGATATTAAAAATGTTAATAAATTAACTTTAGAAATAAAAAATATATATCAAAATAAAGAAAAGTCATTATGTAAATCAGATGAAATTTATGTTTATGGCACTTTAAGAAATAGAATTAATAATGACATTGTAAGAATTAGAATTCAAAATATAGATGTCACTAATCAATTAAAAATAGTTTCTAAGTCAACATCAATTGAACCAACAAGAAACTATGTTCACACGCCTATTGTTATAATTTCTAAAAATTTTGATTGTATAGATGAAGTAATAAAAATATTTTTTGAAGAAGAGGTAAATATAAAGTATTTACTTATAAAAAATACTGGCAAGTACAAAACATACAACAAAATAAAAACATATAATATCAAAGCTTATTGAATAGTAATTATTTAAGATACTAACATGAACTACTTTGCAGCAATAGACCAGGGTACAACAAGTAGCAGGTTTATTGTTTTCAATGAGAATGGAAATGTAGTAGATCAACATCAAGAAGAATTTAAACAATATCTACCAGATCAATATAGCGTTGAACACAACCCAGAAGAAATTTGGAATAGCGTAAAGAATTGTATTAATGAAGTATTAACAAGAGTTGATATAAAAGATATTAAATCAGTAGGTATTACAAATCAGCGTGAAACAACAATTGCATGGTCTAAATCAACAGGCAAACCTTTCTATAATGCTTTAGTTTGGCAAGATACAAGAACTCAAGATATTTGTGATGAAATAATTAATAATAATAAATTAAAATCAGAATTTAAAAAAACAGGCTTACCAATAGCTACATATTTTTCATTAAGCAAAATTATATGGTTAATGAAAAATGTATCTGACATTAAAAAGGCGTTAGAAAATAATGATGTAATATTCGGCACCGTAGATTCATGGTTGATATATAAACTTAATGGAACTTTACAAACCGATGTTACAAATGCAAGCCGGACTTTATTATTTGATTTAGAATCTTTGACATGGAATGAAAATATTTTAAATGAATATAATATTCCAAAAGATTCTTTACCTAATATAAAACCATCCTTAGGTAATTTTGGAAATTGTGAAAATATTCTAAAAAATGTACCAATTACTGCTGTACTTGGAGACCAACAAGCTTCATTATTTGGACAACAATGTTTTAGTAAAGGATCTGTAAAGAACACATATGGTACCGGTTGTTTTGCATTAACAAATACTGGAAATGATATTATTTATTCAAAAAATGGTCTACTTACGACTGTTGCATATAAATATGGTGATCAAAAAGCTAGTTACGCAATAGAGGGTTCTGTTGCTATAGCCGGTGCTGCTGTCCAATGGTTAAGAGATAATTTAAATTTAATTAATACAAGTGATGAAATAGAAAGTATAGCTTTACAAGAAAAAGATAATGGGGGAGTTTATTTCGTTCCTGCTTTTTCTGGATTATTTTCACCTCATTGGGATCCAACAGCACGTGGAGTTTTAGTAGGGTTATCAAGATATTCAAACAAAAAACACATTGCTAGAGCTGTACTAGAAAGTGTTGCATATCAAAGTTATGAGTTGTTAAATTCTATGGAGAAAGATATAGATCAAAACTTTACTGAAGTAAAAGTTGATGGAGGGATGGTTGTTAATAATTTGCTTATGCAGTTCCAAGCAGATATTTTTGATAAAAATGTCATTTCTAAAGAATTACAAGAAATTACAGCTTATGGCGCAGGAATAGCATCCTATATTGTTATTAATGATATTAAAATTGAAGAGTTGGAAATAAACCAAAAAATATCGAAATCTTGGACACCTAATATTAATACAGAAAAAAGAAATAACTATTTAGATAATTGGACTAAGGCAGTAGAGAAATCGAAAAATTGGATTTAATTAAAATAATAACATATGCGTATATAGCATTTTTTATATATGCTGGAATCAATCATTTTCGTTACCCTTCGTTTTACGACAATATTGTTCCTTCATACATTCCATTTCCAAATTTCACACATAAATTAGCAGGAATATTAGAAATAATAATTCCATTGTTCTTATTAACAAAATATAGATCTACTGCTGCATTATTTATGATAATTTTTATTGTTTTACTGTATTTAGGAAATTTACATGTATGGTTAAACAATCTTCCTTATGGTAAAAATTATTTTTCTAACTTTCAGCACACAATTAGATTATTTCTACAAATATTATTAATTTATTTAACATATATTATTTATAAATATGGTTGAAAAAAAATTTCCTCATGATTTTATATTTGGAACTGCCGTAGCTTCATATCAAGTTGAAGGAGGAATTTACAATAATGATTGGACTGATTGGGAAAATAATAAAAATTCTAAATGTGAAGAACCTTGTGGTGAAGCATGCAAACATTATGAACTTATAAATGAAGACATTGAATTAATCAAATCTTTAGGTATAAAAGCTTTTAGATTTTCTATTGAATGGAGCAGAATCCTGCTGATGAAAATGTAGGGGCAGAAAGAGCACGCATTTTTGCAGATATGACTTGGCAAGAGACAGTAAGAGCTGCAGACGAACACAATGAACCAGGAATATTTACATTTTTTGGTTATTTTTCAACAAATAAATTTCCACCAGGAATAGCAAACGAAGAAATATTTATAAATGCATCAAATAACGTTATAAATGCTCATATTAAAGCTAGAGAGATTATTAAAAATATTAATCCTGAGTCACAAATTGGTATGACACATGCGTTACAAGAATGGGAAGATAATGATAATAAACGTTTAAAGCAATATATAAAGTATCATTTAGAAGACAAATTTCTAGAAGCATCAAAAGATGATGATTTTATCGGACTTCAAACATACACAATTGTTCGAGTACCAAATAATATTCTTCTAACAATATTTACACCTTTTCTATTAGATATACCGTTAATAAGAAAACATTTCCTTCCTCGTTTATTACAAATATTTGCTGGTAGGAATGGAAAAATTGAAAAAAATACAAGAACAACAAAGATGGGTTATGAATACAGACCAGAAGCCGTTTTATATAATTTAAATAGATTAAATAAAATGTTTAATAGTAAAAATATTTTTATTACTGAAAATGGAATTGCAACTGATGATGATGAAGAAAGAATTGAATTTGTTACAGCTGTTTTAAAAGATGTTCACAACTACACAATTGATCATAAAAACCTTATTGGTTACTTATATTGGTCACTATTAGATAACTTTGAATGGGATTTAGGTTATCAAATGAATTTTGGCCTAGTTGAGGTTGATAAAAAAACGTATATAAGAACTCCTCATAAATCAGCATATTGGTTTGGAAATATCTCAAAAAGTAATATTTTAAATATAAAGATGTAGCTTATATTAAAATTTAGAAAGAATGATATAATTTCAGATATAACTTAACTAGGAGCAGCATGTCAGATAAAAAATATTTAGAAACACATGAATGGTATTCAATTAGTGAAAATATCATAACTATAGGTATATCAGACTTTGCTCAAAGTGAGTTGGGGGATATTGTATTTCTTACATTTCCTAATATAGGTGATGAATTCATAAAAGGTAACCCAATTGTAGAAATAGAAGCAACTAAAACAGTTGCTGAAGCTTATGCACCTATGGACTGTAAAATTACTGAGGTAAATAACCAATTAGATACTGAGCCAGAGATTGTTAATACAGATCCAACTGGTTCTGGTTGGCTTGTTAAAGCTGAAATAAAAAACATTGATGACACAGGTATGAGTTTTCAAGAATATGAATCATTTATTTCTTAATGGATGATTTACTTAAAACGCCTTTATTCGAATTCCATACTTTAAATAAATCAAAATTAATTAATTTTGCTGGATGGTCAATGCCTTTTTCTTATGAAGGAACTTTGAAAGAACATGATTTGGTTAGAAGTGAAGCAGGTTTTTTTGATGTTTCACACATGGGCAGAATACACATAGATATAAATGAAATAAATAAAGTAAATAATCTTATTTGCTCTGATCTAGTAAACCTAGAAACAAATAAAGCTCTTTATACAATCTTTACAAGTGAAATGGGCACTGCCTTAGATGATGTTATATTTTGGAAGTTTGATTCTAATTTAGTATTGATATGCAACGCTAGTAATAGAAATAAAATAACAGAACATCTCCAGAATAATGATATTTCATTTGAAGATGTTACTTTAGAAACTTGTTTAATAGCTATTCAAGGTCCAAAAGTAATTGAACATTTTACTAATTTTATAGATATTCCTAATAAATTTTATTGCAACAAAAATGATAAATATATTTATGCAAGAACTGGCTATACAGGCGAAGATGGACTTGAGGTAATGTTTGATAATAAGTATTTAGAAGATTTTTTATCAATTTTAGAAAATAATAATATTAAACCATGCGGATTGGGAGCTAGAGACACCTTAAGATTAGAAGCTTCTTTACCATTATATGGTTTTGAACTAACTGACAATATTACTCCAGTTGAAGCAAATTTAAAATGGGTTATTACAAACAAAGATAAATACTTAGGAAAAGAAATAATAGATAATCAGATAAATACAGAAAATCATAAATTTCTAAAGAAATTTTTAATTGACTCAAAAAATATAGCAAGAACTGGTACGGAAGTAATTTCTGGTGATGTAAATGGAAAAGTTACATCAGGCAATTATTCACCAATACTTAAAAAATCTATAGGTTTTGCACTATTTGATAGCAAACCAAAAAGCGATTTAATAGAGTTTGATATACGTGGTAACTTAGTAAAGGGAGAAATAATTAATAAAAGGTTTTTAAGTTAATGTATGTACCACATTCAGATGTAGATTTAAAAAAAATATTTAAAGAATTAAGTATTAAATCACTTAATGAATTATTCAGTCATATTCCAAAGGAATTAATATTGAATGATGGTTTAGATCTTCCTGATTCTATTTCAGAATTAGAAGCAATTGAATATTTTGAAGATATTTCAAATAAAAATAAAGCTAATCTTATATGTTTTGCTGGTGGTGGTCATTATGACGTATTTCTTCCACATACTGTAAAAACACTCACAATGAGACCTGAATTTATGACTTCGTATACACCTTACCAAGCTGAAATTTCTCAGGGAGTATTACAAGCCTTATTTGAATTTCAATCATTAGTTTGTGATTTAACTGAAATGGAATTAGCAAATGCATCTTTATATGATGGAGCAACGTCAATAGCAGAAGCAATTTCAGTTGCGATTAATAAAACAAAAAGAGATAATGTAGTAATTTCACAAGGTTTACATCCTAATAATAAGAAAGTAATCAATACTTTAATTGATAAAAATAAATTTAAATTAGATTATATTAAATTAGAAAACTATATATTCCCAGAAAGCTATACCTTCACAGATAATGATGCTGCTTTTGTAGTATCTTATCCACATTTCGAGGGCACTGCTCAAGACTTAACTTCCTTAGTTTCATCAGCAAAAGAAAAAGGTCTTGTAACTATATGTTATGTTGATCCTACATTATTAGGAATACTTAAAACACCTGGAAATATGGGTTTCGATATTGTTGTAGCAGAAGGACAATCTATAGGTACTCCATTATCATTCGGGGGACCTACAGTAGGATGGTTTGCTACAAAAAAAGAATATGCACGATTAGTACCCGGAAGAATAATAGGTGAATCTAGAGATTCTAATAATAATAAAACGTACGTAATGACACTTAGAGCTAGGGAACAGGATATTAGAAGGGAAAAAGCATCATCTAATATTTGTACAAATCAAACTCTTAACGCAATTGGTTCTGCGATACACCTATCTTGGTTAGGACCAGAAGGAATCTACACAATGGGTTATCAAGCTATGCAAAAAGCTAATTATATGAAAAATTTGTTAACAAAAAGCAATATTCAAGTATTAAACAAAGAAACATCGATAAGAGAGTTTTTAATTAATGTAGTTAAAAATGTTGATGAAGTAATTGATCACATGGCAAATAATGGATATTTAGCTGGCATCAAATATTCTGATAATCAACTACTAATAGCTGTAACAGAAAAAAGAACAAAAAAAGAAATCGATAAGTATGTTGAATTGTTAAATGAGGTTCTCAATGTATAGTGGTGGAAACGCAAGCTCTTTACCTTTAGTTGGAGGTACCTCTGAACCAACTATTAAAGATTTATCTAAACCAGGTAGAAGGGCATTTAATTATCCAAAATTAGATGTTCCTGAAGAAAAGATAGAACACGATTGTATAAAAGTTGAAAAGGCTCCTTTACCTGAAGTATCCGAACATGATTTAGTAATGCATTTTTCAAGACTAGCACATAGAAATTTTGCTGTTGATTTAGGCTTTTACCCATTAGGTTCATGCACAATGAAATATAATCCTAGATTTGCTGATTGGGTAGCATCACTACCTGGCTTTTCTAATTTACACCCAGCAACACCTGGAAAATATTCACAAGGTTCCTTAGGAATCCTATATAAATTAGAAGAATATTTAAAAAATATAACAGGAATGGATAATGCTAGTTTTCAACCACCAGCTGGAGCTTCTGGTGAATTAACAGGATTGTTAATCATAAAGGAATATTTAAATAACAACAATAAGTCTAATAAAAAAAATATCATTGTTCCAGACTCAGCTCATGGTACTAATCCAGCTTCAGCAAAAATGGCAGGCTTTGATGTTGTTGAAGTTGCAACAGATATAAATGGTTTAGTCGATGTCGATGAATTAAAAAAACTAGTAGATGAAAATACTGCTGGATTAATGTTAACAAATCCTAATACTGGAGGTCTCTTTGAAGAAGATATATTAGAAATATCTAAAATTATTCATGATGTTGATGGATTACTTTATTATGATGGTGCAAATTTAAACGCAATAGTAGGAGTATCAAGACCTGGTGATATGGGATTCGATATAGTTCATTCAAATTTACATAAAACTTTTGCAACTCCTCACGGAGGAGGTGGACCTGGATCAGGACCTGTAGCTGTAAAAGAATTTCTTAGAGAGTATCTTCCTGGACCTATCGTTATCAAAGATAATGATAACTATGAATGGTATCAACCAAAATATTCTATTGGTAGGATGCATGGATACCATGGTAATTTTTTAGTTGCTTTAAGAGCATTAGCATACATGATGTTACTTGGTAAAGAGGGATTAGATTCATTAGGATCATACGCTGTATTGAATGCAAGATATCTTGCATCTAAAGTATCAAGCACAATTCCATTAGCATATGAAAAACCATGTATGCATGAATTTGTTGCAACTGTTAAAGAGTTAAAGAAAACAAATAAAATTAAAGCTTATGATGTTGGAAAAGCTTTACTAGATAGAGGATTTCATTCGCCTACAATATATTTTCCTTTAATTGTTGAGGAAGCTTTAATGTTTGAACCTACTGAGACGCAAACAGTTGATACTCTCGATGATCTTGCTGAAACATTATCAATAATTATTAATGAATTAATTAACTCAACTGAAAGTTTTGAAAATTACCCAAAAAACTTACCAGTTGGTAGACCAAATGAGTTAATACCAGCTAAACACTTAACAGTTAACTGGGGTGATTTTGAACTTCTTGAGATAACCGAATAAGATATATACATGCAATATTCTAAGATAGATATAGATCGAAGCGTTAACTCATTAAGAGTTAGTTCAAATGAATTTGTAAAAATAAAAAATTCTGAATTAATAAAAATGTTTGAAGAATGCATTCAAAATATAAAAGAAATTGCTTATTATTGGGCTACTACAGCGTCTGACAATAAAAGAGTTAGTATTATATTGAAACACTTAAAGATATAAGTAAACCTTTAGATAAGACAAAATTTAATAAAACAAATAATTCATATAGAGTATTTCCAAACAAAAATATTGAAAAATTATTCTTCCCATTTATTTCTGCTGATTTGAGATTTAATAAAAGTTTAAAATATGACGAAATAGAAAAATATCGCGGTTTTTCAATGCGTTACAAACATGATCCTTCAGTCTCTTTAATTCTTGGTGCAGGTAATGTTTCTTGTATACCTCTTTTAGATGCTATTTATCATATGGTAACTAAACGTTCAACTATTCTTTTAAAATTGAATCCTGTTAATGACTATCTATTACCTGTTTACGAAAAGATATTCCAAAATTTTATTAAAAAAGGATATATGGTTGTTACTAAAGGTGACGTAGAGGTATCTAAGTATATGTGTTCACATAAAGGTATTGATCATATACATTTAACTGGTTCAGATGAAACTTATGAAAACATAGTATATGGTAGGAATTTAACTGAAGAAGAAAAGAAATTAAGTACGTTACCTAAAAAAAATTCAGTGAGTATTACAAGTGAACTAGGAAATGTTACACCTTTTATTATTCATCCTGGAAATTGGACTAATTCTCAAATTAAATTTCAAGCAAGAAAAATTGTAACTGCAAAATTAAATAATGGGGGATTCAATTGTATTTCTGCACAAATTGTAGTTCTTCCGAAAGGATGGAAGCATACTGAAAAATTAATGAAATATGTGAAATATTATATGAAAAAGATTGACGACAGATATTCTTATTATCCAAAAAGTATAGATTTGCTAAACAAATTAGAGAAAGACAAAAACTATTCTCGTGAGAATAGTTTAACATGTGCTACACCTCATCTAACTAGAGAAATTAAGGCATATAGTAATTACGAAACTAGTGAAGTATGGGGAACCTCAATTTATTTTAAACAGTTAGATTATGACTCACCCGAATCATTTGCAAACAATGCAATTGAATATTGCAATAATGAATTATGGGGTAATCTAGGTGCTTCAGTTATTATTAAAAGTTATAAAAGAAAACACAACAAAGAAATTCTTGATAATTATGTTAATAATTTAAAGTATGGAACAATAGCAATTAACGAATGGTCAGCAATTGGATTTATAATTCCAACGCTTCCATGGGGTGGATATCCAGGTAATAAAGATAACGATATTCAAAGCGGACAAGATTATGTGCATAATTCTATATTTTTTGAATCCCCATTAAATGGTGTAGTTTATTCAAAATTTAGAATGTCATCAATTATTGATCCTTTATGGTTTGTAAGTAATAAAAAACAAAAAAAAGTCTTTAGACATTTGACTTATTACCAAATAGATAAATCAATTATTAACTTATTAAAATTATCATTTTCAGCACTAATATAAAATTATGAGAAAATATGTATCATGCTTTTTAGTTTTAATATTAATATCCTGTAATTCTTCTGATTCTGATACGGAAGCAGTTGTAACTACTATAAGTGATAATACTTCAACAACAATTACTCAAGCTGATAATGATACTTCTAGCAAAGATACAACGACTACTACACTTGCTGCAAATGAAGAATATGTTTTTGATAAAGAAAAAATGTCACCATTTACAGGGCTTGAATTACCTCCAGAACTATGGTTAAAAAGACCAAGGAGAGTAATTGCTTTTAAAATTGACAATAACTTAAATGCTAGGCCACAATCAGGAATACAAGAAGCGGATGCAGTTTTTGAAGTCTTAGTTGAAGGTGGAATGACAAGATTGTTAGCGTTCTTTTATGATAAGACAAGCACTTACTTAGGACCTATACGATCAGCAAGACCTACTGACCCAACATTAGTACGACCTTATGGAGGTGTATTGGTAGTTTCAGGTGCTACTGGTGGATTAATTACTGATATAAATTCTTTAGGAGTAAGAGTATTAGAAGAACAACCATCTCCAGTAATGTTTAGAATATCAGATAGAAAAGCACCGCATAATCTATATGCAGATACAGAGTTAGTAAGAGAAGATGTTGATTCAAAAGGATTTCCTTTTAACCCTCCTGCGGAGCCTATTTATAGATTTGGTACAAATCAAGATAACTGGTTAGAAGGCGCAAACAGAGTAACTGTAAAATTTAGTGATACTACAACAATAATTTGGAAACTAGATGATAAACAATATTCAAGATTTATTATCGATAGTTATGCTCCTACTGAAGATGCAGTAGCACATAATTTTGTTACAAGAGATGGTTATAGTGACATATTGAAATCTGAAACGGTAGTTGTCATACAGGGACCACTTTATAACGATGAAGCCACAACGCTTCCTAGTGTTCTTACAGTCGGAGTTGGTCCGGCTTATATTTTTAATAATGGAAAATATATAACTGGTAATTGGAGAAGAACTGATATCTCAGAATCATTTGAACTTTATGATGATAATCAAAATCTTATTTATGTTCCACCTAGCTCACAATGGGTACATGTTTTACCTTTAAGTGGTGAAGTTACATGGAGTGATAGTTAAATAATTTAGTTTATTTATTAACAATATTTAAATAAATGCCTATATTTAAAGGGTGAAATTAAAGATAGAAATAAAAAAATATTTAATTTTTTCTTTCTTTATTATGTTTATTTCTTATTGTGGTGAGAATGTTGAAGTTACATCTACATCAACTACATCTACATCAACTACTACAACATCAACCACTACAACATCAACAACAT
>LUML01000127.1_pt1 | contig 13649 bp, 15 predicted proteins | sample 729661 | NCBI WGS metagenome assembly LUML01 (sample SAMN03860264, study PRJNA289734) | marine metagenome | biome: seawater column; feature: ocean; material: water; isolation source: Red Sea water column Station 22 - depth 10m | place: Saudi Arabia: Red Sea | collected 2011-10-15 | depth 100 m | reverse complement strand
ACTAGCGTTCATTTCTCCGAAATAACTGTTTAATGAATAGAGTTCAAGCTCTGTACTGTCTGAACTAAATGTACCATCCTTGAACCAAGCCCCAGACTCATATCTGAATGTATACTGCTGGCCGTCTCTGTCAGCATTAAGTGGTAACACGCTTTCATCACCAAATGCAAAACAACTATAACTTTCTATTTTGTTAACAATTTTCTTATCAGGTACCATTTCAAATTCCAAAATTTCACCCGGATGCATTATACCAAATTGTTGAGAACTTGCAACGTCTAGTATCTGTTCGTTTTGATCCTTAATCAAGGCGTAAACTCGGAAATTTAGAAATGTTTTATCTCCACCGTTTTTTATTGTACCAGTCATACGACCGTCGTCATGTAAAACCAAAGAATCATCATATATGATATATCCACCCTCATACTTGTATCCAGTCTGCTTGTATGATATTTCTGGTGACTCTAAGATTGGATTTTTAGCAGTTATTTCTGGTAATTTTATTTTAAGTGGTAACATCTGAGCTGGCATAATAGGAGAGAATTCTTGTTTATGAGTGAAAATATTACCATCATCGTTTACATTTACTGTAATTGTTGGTGTTATTGGATACATCTCATTATTTTTCACGCCGCCTATTACTGTAAAAATACCATCCTGGTCATAAAATCCAACATACTCATGGTCTGGAATGTAAACTTCACCACTTGCAAAAGCAGGAATCAGTATGAGAAGTGCGATTCCTACTGAGGAAAAAATTAACTTATGCATATTTTTCATCTAGTTTTTCTATATTTACTCTTTTTCTAATCTTCATAATAATAATAGCTGGAATAACAAAGTACATTCCAATATTTAGCAGTATTATACTAATACCATATCCAAGCATTTCATATTCAGTATCAATATCAGCATAATGTAACAATGTCAATGAAGTTAGAAGTGGAGTTAATGTTATCTTCACAACTTCCTTGAATGTTGGATTTTCCCTTTCATAATCAGCTATTGCTGGAGAGAACGAATAGTAGAACTGGTTGAATCCTGCCATGAAGTTAGTACCTGATTCTGTTTGTAGTACAGTGTTATCACGAATCTCCCGTAAGAATTGTATTTGCGGTGATAATTCAGAACCAAATGTAGCTGTTGCTATTAAACATCCACCAGAATTATGCTCTACATCTTTTGTAATAATATCAATAGTATGTTTTCCCTTTCCATCAAATATTACACTGATAACGGAAACCTTTGTTGAGTCACTCAAATGGTAGGTAATTTCTTTGCCATCAAGTAATACAGTGAACTCACCATCCATTAGAGTACGTGGAATTATAATTTCACCAATATTTTTACTCTCTAAACTTGTTTCAATGTTAAACTGTAACATCCTATCGCTTGCACTAAATGTGTGAGATGATATACTAAAGTTTGAACTAAAAATAACTTCATAATTCTGTTCATCAACAGTAATCATATATTTAGTCATGAATCCAAGATCACGTCTATCTTCATCTCCAAATGCAGCTAAGTTTGTTGTTACTAATAATGCAAATATAAGAAACAGAATAACTTTCAGTCTAGCTCACACGCTACTGAATTCTTTTTCTAAGCTCTTTATCTTTTTTGATACTTTCATGCGATTTATCAGCCAATATTACTTCAAACCAATAATACTTACTATCTTTATACAAAAAATATGAACCAAAAAGTTTCATATTTGGATATCTTTCTAATACTCTTCTTTCCGCAACTTGCTTCATGGAAACTGCAGCCTTAATTCTAACTACACCAAGATGTTTTGGTCTCCTTCCTCCTGTTGGTCTCTGTTTTCTCATTCCCCCTGCACCAACACGCATGCGCACCACAATTATTCCCTGCTTTGCTTTGTAGCCTAACCTTCTGGCACGAGATATTCTGCTAGGTCTCTCTATTCGAATAAGTGCATTTTGTTTTCTCCAAATAACTGCTTTCTCACGTAATTCAGCAGAATTTTCCTTCCACATTTTTACCCAAACTTGATCCTGAAGGCTTTGCATAGACAAAATATGAATATGCCCTTAATATTCGTAATAATAAGAGATTGAAATGAGAATTTCTGGAATAATATTATCATTATTGGTCATATTAGCAATATTGCCAAGTATTGGTAATGCCATAGCAGCACCATCAATCAGCATAGAAACAAGCCAAAATGTGTATGAATATGGTGACTTTTTATCAATAATTGTCAATGTGTCCGAAATTACTGGTGATAATGCAATTGTCCATGTTATCGATCCTACAGAAAGAAAAGTGATGTTGTTAAATCGACCTATAACAATTACAACTACAGCATTTCCATCACAACATCCTTTTGACTCTGCAATTTGGAAACCCGGAACGTACATGTTAGAACTTGAATATTCTAATCAAATGTCATCAACTCAATTCACTATTGATGATTCTGGGAAGGTTATACTACCTGCATGGATACGTGATGTTGCAAAGTTATGGGTGACGGACCAAATTTCTGCAAAGGAATTTTCTGTTGCGATTGAATATATGATAAATGTTGAAATTATAAAAATTCCTTACACCGAAGTTGATGGTGAGGTATCTGCTACAAAAATACCAGAATGGGTAAAAAATAATGCTGGATGGTGGGCAGTTGGTGCAATTAATGATACAGAATTTACTTTAGCATTACAATATCTTGTGAAAACAGGAATTATTACAGTTAACTTGGATAAAATCTAATCATCACTTTTGTTTCGGGAAGCCCTTGATATCAGATAAAGTATAATCATAATTGCAAATGCAATTAATACTGTAAAAGATATAGAATAAATCCATGAGTTAAATCCTGTACTTGGAGAAGTACCCGTAGAAACTGGAACTTCTGCTTCAATAGTTTCATCTAATACACAAACACCATCTTCTAGATGTGTACCTTCACCACATCCTTTTTCTAGTTCTTCCTCTACTGCTTCTGCTGCTTCCTCTGCTGCTGCTTCTGCTGCTTCCGAATCAACAAAAGCAAAAATTACTGATGCACTTCTGTCTTCGCCATGACTCGCAGATACCATGTAATCACCATCAATTGACCATAGAGGACCACCAGCAATAATTGATGAAGAATAAGAACCATCGTTATCAAGAGATACTTGAGAAATACTGATGATGTTATTGTTTGGTGCAATAACTCTTAGTGTAACATCAAAATTTTTGAAAGGGTCTGATTCCTTATAATCAGAAATGGAACCGTGTATGAGTATACTATCACCTGTTTCATATGATGAGGAATCAGTTTCCACAGTTACTATTGGATCCTGAGACACAGATGATGATGTAACAGTTGCATGGCTTGATCCGCCATGATCAGAATAAGCTAATCCATAGCTTTGTGATAATATGATAACTGACAGTGCAAGTAGCAGAATAGCCTTCATTTTACAATACACCACGAAGAACCTGTATTATCTTTTCTGCTATAACATTTGCAGCTAATAGCTGAGCTTCTTTTGTCTGGGCTCCCATATGAGGTGTAGCAACAAAATTAGGAAGTGTAGTTAGTTTATTTCCAGTAGCTGGCTCAACCTCAAAAACATCCAGTGCTGCACCAGCTAAATCTCCATCTTTTAGAGAATTATACAAGTCTTCTTCATCAATAACTCCACCACGTGCAGTGTTGATAATACGTGCAGTTTTTTTCATAAGTTTCAGTTTTTCCGCATTTATCATATGACGTGTACTATCAAGTAATGGTACATGGAATGAGACATAATCAGCACTTGATAACAATGTGTCAAGGTCGGCCTTCATGAGACCAACTTCCTTTGAAAACTCGTCATCAATTGGAACAACATCATATCCTATAATATTCATGTTCAATGCTCTAGCAAGTCTCCCAAGTCTTTTACCAATATTACCTAGTCCAACTATACCAAGATATTTTCCCTTTAGTTCAGTACCCATCAATTCTTTTTTTATCCAGTTTCCATTACGCACCTCTCTATCAGCGCGTGGAATTTCTCTCGCCATTGATAACATCAAGCCAATAACCAATTCAGCTACTGCAGTAATTGCACCTTCAACAGCATTAAGCACTCTTATGCTCTTTTCTTTTGCAGCGTCTTGATCAATGTTATCAAGCCCTACACCTACTCGTGCAATTATCTTACACTTGTCAGCCTTTTCTACTAATTCTCTTGTTATTTTTGTCCTGCTTCGTACCACAACAACCTCAAAACTTCCAATCTTTTCAGCAATTTGCTCAGGGGTAATTTCTGGCTCATAAGTAACCTTGAGACCATTCTTCTCTAGCACTTCCTTAAGGATGGGGTTTACTTGATCACAGATTAATACTGACTGGTTAAGACTCATGACTTGAGCCCTTGAACACTGCATATAATCATTATGAGTTTCCTAGACTTGAAAATAAAAAAAAAGAAAAAAAGATGATATAGGTTTAGCCTGCTGCAGCAAGAATTGCTGGAACTGCTTCCCATAGTGGTACGGCGCCGTCATCGATTTGTGCTTGTGCTACTGCATCAGAACACATACAATGAACGTTCTTTGCTGGGTGCTTGATGGATTGTTCACCATATGGTGGTATTGCATCATATGGGTTTCCTAATACACCTGCGTACATGCCAGTATCAACTGCACCTTGAACAACACCAAGTGCTGTTGCGGTTTCGTTAATGTTTGGCAATGGAAGTCCTGCAACTAGAATTGAAGCTGCACCAGTGTAGATTGCTGCATAGTCGTGATTAACCGAGACATAAATGCCTGGTTCGTCATATACTACATCAACAATCATGTTCTGTGAACCACCTAGTAACCAAGTCTCAGTTCCGTGAGACTGTACTCTGTTACCCTGTGTAACTCTATCAATAATTTCTCCAACAATGTGGAAATATACTGGTTCGTTACCTTGGTTCTCAACAAAGATTCTGTTGTGAACACCAACTGGGCTAAACATGAGTTGTGATTGGAACTGTTTCAGTTCCATGGAGTTCCATGGTTGTAAGAAGAAGATGTTCTTGTTGACATCACCATTGTTCAATAGGTTGTGGATTTCATTTGGTACGTAACCAAGTGCTTGTCCATTAACTACTGTTAATGTGTGCTGATGTCCCATCATCTTACCCTGATCGTAGTTACCATCAGTTAGGTATAGTTGGTTATACTGCAGTTGCCATTCAAGAGCATCGCCGGAGTAGAACTGTCTATCACGTACAACGTCACCACTTGAGTTAACTGCTGTCTTTTCAACCATTAGTTTGCTGTAACCATCGATTGGGTCAACGATTGCAATGCCATACATTCCTTGTAGAACGTGTTGGTCCATTGCTGCTACGTTAACACCAGAACAGTGGTATTTGAAAACACCTGGGACTTCTGCAATGTAACAGTAAGTCTTAGATGTTCCTGGTTGAACTGCACCAAATGTTGGTACTGCAGTCACTTGTGATGCGTGCATATCATTACCGTGAGGTGTTGCCTCATCAGATGGAACAGTTAGTGTCATCCTTACGACGTCACCTTGTGTAACTCTCAGTGTAGGTCCTGGGATCTGTTCACTGAAAGTCATTGCGTTAAAGTCACCAGCTAATCCAGTTGGAAGTGTGATACTTACACCGGTTAGTGGGAAGTCAACGACTGTTCTTCCTTGATATTCTGCGCTGTTACAATCGCCCATTTCAGCGAATGCACCAGGCATGACAAGTTCTATACCGCCCATCTCTTCAATTTGCTTGTATGCACTGGCAACATTCGAATCGGATGCCATAGCATTAAGCTGAGCAGTAAAGGTACTTCCGAATAGCGCGCCGCCCATTACAGCTATTGCTGCAATGGTAAACATGAAGTTCATGCGCTTATTCATCGTGATCAAGAAAAGAAAGTACCAATTAATATAGCTTTTTGCTTTTTGTACCAGTGAAGATCCCTAGTTTAGTATCATTATCTGTTTGAACATTGTACCACAATTTGTGAAATTAATTTTTTACGAAAATATATACTGAGAATAAGCTATCTGTATATGTGAGATATCGAAGCGATAGGGATTCGCTAGGTACTGTAAAAATTCCTTCTGACGCATATTATGGGCCATTTACTAGTAGGGCAGTAAAACAATACCATGTTACTGGGAAGAAACCACACCCATACCTGATAAGATCATTTGTGATGATAAAACGCTCTGCTGCGATTGCAAACATGAAAACCAAAGTTTTGGACAGAAAGCGTGGAAATGCGATTGTGAAGGCATGTGACAAAATTCTTGCGGGAAAATACCAAGACCAGTTTGTTGTTGATATGATAAACTCTGGTGCTGGAACCGCGTTCAATATGAACACAAACGAGGTCATTGCAAACATTGCGTTAAAAATTCTTGGCAAGGGTTTAGGACAATACCAACATCTTCATCCTAATGACCATGTAAACATGTCACAGTCAAGTAACGATACGTTTCCAACGGCTATGCATATTGCAATTCTTTTTGCTGTTCGTGATATGATTCCTACTATTGATAAACTAAACAAATCACTAAGAAAGAAAGCAAAACAGTTTGCCTCATACAAGAAAGTCGGAAGAACACATCTGATGGATGCGCTACCTGTAACATTAGGAAATGAATTTGCGTCTTATGCGACAGCACTAACAATTGCACGTGATGGAATAGTATCAGCAAGAAAAGAACTTGAAAAATTGGCACTTGGTGGAACAGCTGTAGGAACTGGAGCTAACACACCAAAAGGTTATAGAAATATTGCAATTAAGGAATTATCAAAAACATCAAAACTATCACTAAGAGCACAACAAGATATGCAATATGCACTACAGAGTAGATATGCTGTTGCAAACATGTCATCTGCACTGAAAAACTATGCAGTTGAACTTAGTAAAATATCAAATGATATTAGACTGATGGCGTCTGGACCTATTGCAGGTTTATCAGAACTAAGTATTCCTGCAGTACATGCTGGATCATCAATCATGCCTGGTAAAGTAAACCCATCGCTAGCGGAATGCATGAACATGATTTGCTTTAGTATAATTGGTAATGATACAACTGTCACAATTGCAGCACAAGCAGGTCAGTTTGAACTTAATGTGATGTTACCAGTAATGCTAAAGTCAGTACTTGATTCCACAGATATGTTAACTAACTTTTTACCAATATTTTCTGTAAACCTGATAGACGGACTTGGTGCAAATAAACAAAAACTTCAGGATAATATTGAAAAAAGTCCTGTAATTGTCACCTTACTGGCTCCAAAGATTGGTTATCAAAAATCTGCTGATCTTTTCAAGGAATCTATGAAAACAGGTAAAACCATACGTGAACTTGTTATTTCGAAAAAATTAATGACTAAAAAGCAAGTTGATTCTTTGTTAAAGTAAGATGGCAAAAATTTGGGTTGAGGCGTATGGTTGCTCAGCGAGTTTTGCTGATTCTGAAATGATAACTGGTTTAATTGTAAACGGTGGTCATACGCTTGCAGAGGATCCATCAGAATCTGATCTAAATCTGATCGTAACATGTTCTGTAAAAGATGCTACCGCAACTAAGATGATTCATCGCATAAAAGAATCACAAGCAAAACCACTTGTTGTTGCAGGCTGCCTACCAAAGGCGGAAATGCAGACAGTTGAAAAGTTTGCACAAAATGCAAGTATGATGGGACCTAATTCTATTGGAAAAACACTGCAAGTAATAGAAACCACGTTAAACGGTTCAAAAATAATATCCCTTGAGGATACTGATGTCTCTAAAGTTGGAATACCAAAAGTAAGGCTGAACCCAGCTGTGGGAATTGTGGAAATCGCCAGTGGTTGTATGAGTGAATGTACATTCTGTCAAACAAAACTAGCAAAGGGTGATCTTCAAAGCTACAGAATTGGAGATATTACAAGACAGGTTAAACAAGAGCTAGCTGATGGTTGTAAGGAAATATGGCTTTCTTCAACTGACAATGGTTGTTATGGTTTGGACATTGGTGAGGATTTATCCTCACTGATTGACCAAGTTGTACAGATACCTGAAAATTTTAGAATTAGGGTAGGAATGATGAATCCCATGTTTATGCCCAGGATAAGGGATAATTTACTCAAATCATTTGAAAATAACAAAGTCTTCCGGTTTTTACATGTTCCAGTCCAAAGTGGAAGTAATGACGTACTAAACAACATGAAGCGTGGACATACAGTTGAAACATTCAAGGATGTTGTAAGAAAGTTTCGAGCAAAATTTGGTCCATTTACAATCTCAACTGACATAATCATAGGATATCCAACTGAAACAAAAGAAAACTTTGAAGAAACTATAGAACTCTTGAAAGAAACTACACCTGATATTGTAAATATTTCACGATATAGTCGAAGACCAGGAACAGTAGCTGCAGAAATGCCACAGATTGATGTTGCGGAAGTTAAACGTAGAAGTAAGCAGACAACTGAATTGATAAACAAAATATCACTTGAAAATAACAGAAAATGGATTGGATGGAAAGGTGACGTTCTGTTTGATGAGAATTCAGACGGTCAAACAAAGGGTAGAAACTTTGCATACAAACCAATATTTGTCAACGAAGTGACGGAAATCGGGCAAATTTGTACAATAAAAGTGGTAGATGCCACTACGCATAGCCTCATTGGTGAGATCGCAAGTTAAAAAATATTGATCGATGTTTTGATCAAAACTTAGTTAACTGTTATTTACCGGAATTTTGCATGATATGATGCTATGACATTTGAGTTGACTGAGCCTATACTGTTGATTGGTATAGGAGGAGTTGGATCTAGGCTCGTTGATAAAGCCAAAAAATCTCTACATTGTGATTGTCTTCTAATCAGCCATGATAAGAAAGATCTTACTTCTGAAAATTCAATAAAAATTTCTACAAAATCAGTTGTTAATCCATCAACCCATCTAATTAGAGGTTCAACATTAGAGGTATCAGACGATATTAAGAAAATCATGGGAAAATATTCTACAGTTATCTTAATGTCAAACCTAGCTGGAAAGGCTGGTGCTGGTATTGGACCAATTGTTTCGAAAATTTGTAAGCAAGAACAAAAAAATCTGTTATCATTTGCTATAATGCCATTCAAGTTTGAAAAAGAGAGAATATTCCAATCAGGTATTGCATTGAAAAGAATCAGACAAGACTCTCAATGTACAATTGTAGTTGATAATGATGCATTACTTGACAGTAACCCAGACCTTACTCAAAACCAATGCTATGATATTTCCAACAAAGCAATCGAAAGTATGATGTATTCATTAAAATCATCTGAGATTTCTGGTGATACAAACATTATGTCGACAGGTAAGGTTAACAATAACATTGAGACATCTCTAAAAGATTCACTTAGAATGTTATATGAGGATGCACCACCCAACAGCATCAAGAGATCTATGCTGTATGTATATGGCGGTGACGATATACCAGTAGGAGTTTTAAACACAATTTCTAACATAACTGGCGGAACATTTGATGAGAATAGTACACATGTAGAAATGTCGTCTGATGAGTCTAAGGTTGTAATGCTAAGTTCAATTCAGGGTGAGACTAAATGTACTGGTTCAGGTTCTACTTTAGTTGGTTCTGCTTTTTCTGGTTCAGGTTCTACCTTAGCTTGTTCTACCTTTTCTGTTTCAGGTTCTACCTTAGCTGGTTCTACCTTTTCTGTTTCAGGTTCCTTCTCTGCTTTTTCTATTACTTCTTCTTCTCCCTCATATTTTGATACCAAAATATAACCTTCATCAGTTCTTGTCATTCTAACTCTAATTTTCCTAGGAGGGTGTTTGATTCCTCTAGACCAAATTAAGTGACTAACATCCTCTTCAAGCTTAACCTGCTCGACCTTCATGTGATGTCTAGCAAATTCTTTAATCATATTGACTGCTCTTTTAGAACGCTGATTATCAGGTGAAAGTAACACTTTTCCTAAGTTCACTGTATAAACACGTTCAACATCCTGAGACATCTAACCCACTTCCACGTCAGTCTGACGCCAAGCTCTTCGTTTAGGATTGGTTCTTACCGACCTTTTTGTCCTAAGAATAATCCATGCAGGAACTGGAGATGTTTGTTTTTGTTTTTTCATTAGGCGTATCTTTCTTCCTGAATGTTTACGTGCTGCCATAAAGTCTCAGGCATGATAAGCTCTTTTTAAACTAAACTGAAATAATTGATGTTTATCAAAGCAAATTTTTGTTAGAGAGTAATGTATTGATCTGTTTTAGCATTCTCGCAGATGCACCCCAAATATTGTACTCCTCAAATGTGAATGTGTACATTTCCTGAATTGATCGATGTTCTGGAAGATTATCCTCAGACATTGTATTCAAAAAAGATTCTAATGGTATATGTAAAATAGATTCGACCTCAGAATTTGCAGTTAATGTTGGGATTACATCCAAAATGGCTACGAATGGTGTAATTCTGTATCTAGAATTTAATGTAATCACATCATCTAACTGACCTATTACATGTTCTCTTGGTATCTCAAGACACAATTCTTCCTTTGTTTCGCGTATTGCAGTTTCCAATAGATCTGAATCCTGTTCAGACCATTTGCCACCGGGAAATGATATCTCTCCACCATGTACTTTCAAATTTTTTGATTTCTCTGTCATAATTATGAACGGATTTTTTCCATAAATAACAATCAAAACTGAAGCAAGCTCATTTCCATCCGTATTTGATAATACTGGATTAATTTCTCTAGTTAAAGCAGAACGTAGTTGCTCAATATCCATATCGTAAAAAAAACACTGTATGTTATGGATTTATCGCTCAAAGGTTTTAATCATGTATAATCAAAAATCAACTATGACTGTGAGATATGAGATTAACCCACCAAAAGTTTCTGATGATGGGCAGAATGCTAGGAATATTCTGTTTGAAAGAATCAAAATGATTGGTTCCGTATGTAATGGAATACATCTTACTGACTCTGTACTGGGAATCCCAAGAGTTTCTCCATTTGAAATTGCAAAAAAAATTCGTGAATCAAATAAAGATATGAAGATTACATGCAGCCTAAGAGTTAGGGATAGAAATCTAAACGAACTTAAAAAAATTGTAGAGGAATCGATTGGAACTGTTGATGGTATACTTGTACTAATGGGTGACAAATCTGACAAATCATCAAATAAGGAGGAATTGATTCCAAGCCAAGTTGTCAAAGCACTAAACGAAGATGGTTTTGGAAAGAAGACAGAATTGTTTCTATCGATTCCTAGTAACCCAAACTTTGCGAAAATTCAAAAAAAAATTGATGCAAACCCCACTGGGTTTTTTACCCAAGTAGTTCATTCAAAGGATCAAATAGAAAAAATCTCGAATCAACTAGATTCTAATGATTTTAAGATAATCCCATGTCTACTTCTCCCATCACATAAGAATTTAAAATCTGCAGAATTTCTCAAAATTGATTGGTCAGATTACAAAGAAAACATTGTCGGATTTATCAATGAAATACACGGTATAACTGATGATATTCTCATTACTTCGCCAAATGATTTTAAAAGGGCGTACGAAACAATCTCAAAGTTAGCAATTTGATCTCGTCATATACATTTGGAATTTATCCACGTTCAGAGGAATTAATTGAGGCAACCAGGAAGAATACGGAAAATCTTCCTTCACTCTTTCAAAAGGAAACTGAGGAATATATCGCAGCACAAACAAATGCAAATCTTGGTTTTGTTTCAGATCCACTACTAAAATGGGATGACATCTATAGACCATTTTCAAACTTGGAATCAGTCAATCTTTCAGCACTAAACAGGATTTATGAAATGAATACGTTTTATCGAGTATTATCTTTTGACGGACCAAATTTCATTAATGGTGGTAATACTGTACAATCGAACTTAGATTCATCTCTTCCAAAAAACAAAACTGTTGCTGTTCCAGAGCCATTTACATTTGCTGACCGTCATATTAGTAAAGAGTTCAAAACTAAGGAGGATTTCACAATTAACATTGCAAAAATGTTAAGAGCAGAAATAGATTCTTTGGTTGCAGATGGTTTCGATATAATCCAACTTTTAGCACCATCTATTGCGTACAACAAGGAAGTTGACTTTGGTCTCATTTCTGACGGATTAAAAATACTCACTGATGGACTAGAGGCAAAAACTGTTCTGCACACATATTTTGGAGATGTTTCAACAAAGATTGGAAGTCTTTTGGACTTGCCTGTTTCTGGCTTGGGATTTGACATAACCACAACGCCAGTAAGTTCAATAGAAAAACATAGTTTTGCAGACAAAATACTCAGTGTGGGCATAATCAATTCATTCAATACAGCAATTGAAAAACCACAAGAATGCATCCAGCAGGTAGATGAGATTAATGCCAAAACAAAGCCAAAAGAGTCGTATGTGAGCAATAATTTTGATTTGGAATATGTACCAAAGGAATTTGCTATGAATAAAATATCGGCACTAGGAGAAATTGCAAGAGGTGCGAAAGATGTCTAAGTTGTTCCCAACACAAGAAATTGGTAGTTTGAAAAAACCAGCAGACATGCTCAAAAAAGTAAAGGATCCAAATGTCTCAGATGAGGAAAAAATTAAGATAAGAAATGATGCTGCAATTTTGAATATCAAGACACTTGAAGATATTGGTCTTGACATTGTTTATGACGGTGAAGTTCGCCGTGTAGAGATGTATGAAGAACCTGTGAGATATGTGGATGGATTTGACTTTGCAGGAAGAGTTCGTTCATGGGATAACAAATACTACAACAAAGCGAGAGTCGTGGGACCTGTAGCCTTTAAGCAAAACTTCCATGCGGAAGAATTCAACTTTGTGAAAGAAAATTCTAACAGGGAACTTAAGGTTCCAATTACTGGTGCATATACACTAGCAGATTGGTCATATGACGAACATTACAAATCAAAGGACGAACTTGTATTAGCACTAGCAAAGAATGTTGTAAGACCATTAGTGAAAGACCTAGTAGGATTGGGTGCAAAAATTATTCAGATTGATGAACCAGCTGCAACAACACATCCTGCTGAAATGGATATTTTCAGAGAATCAATTAACGAATCTGTAAAGGGAATTGACGCCAAGTTTGTAGTTCATGCATGCTTTTCTGGCAATGATTACAAGGCATTAGCACCGCAAATGCCGGAAATTAAGGCACAGCAATACACGTTAGAATTTGCAAATCGTGATACGTGGAAGGAAGGACTTGACGATGATTCTAGGAAAGGATTCCAAGTCTTGAAACTTTTCAAGGAACATGGGTTTGAAGGTGAGATTGGAATTGGTGTTTCTGACGTTCATGTAAATGAGATAGAATCTCCTGAGCTCATCAGAGACAGAATATTGTATGCCGCAAAGGCATTAGGTGACCCTACGAAGGTGTATGTCAACCCTGACTGTGGTCTGCGTACAAGAACCAGAGAAGTTTCCTTTGACAAAATTAGATCAATGGTAAAGGGAGCAGAATTAGCAAGAAAGCAGAGCTAGTCCACAAATTTTGCAGTGGAAATGTCCCATGCTGTTGATAGCGTGTATACATTTACGTCATTGCCTTGGTCTCCCACGATAAACATAGTCTTCCCGGAAGAATCAAAGAAACATGCCATTCGGTGCAGTATCCTGATTTGCTATACTAAACGAGTCTACAAATGATGC
>LUML01000459.1_pt1 | contig 13666 bp, 11 predicted proteins | sample 729661 | NCBI WGS metagenome assembly LUML01 (sample SAMN03860264, study PRJNA289734) | marine metagenome | biome: seawater column; feature: ocean; material: water; isolation source: Red Sea water column Station 22 - depth 10m | place: Saudi Arabia: Red Sea | collected 2011-10-15 | depth 100 m | reverse complement strand
GTTAACTATCCCTTCTGCAGAGAGAGATATTGCAATCTTAGTATCTGATCTTTTAGCAATTTCAGCTGCCTTTAGGCATGCTTCAAAAGCAGACTCCGAGGTTACTAAATACCCTTCCAAAAAAAGATATTTTGAATTCTCTATAGCTGATTCGTCGAGATCATTACTATCTAAAAGATTACTTACACCCAAATAAGTGCACATTGTTCTTTCAGCATCAGGTGTAACCATTACCACACATTGGCCTGTCGAGAACTCAGACTGGAAGGGTTTGTTTGAATGTAAGATATTATTTTTTTCTAAGTCTTCCAAATAAAAATTACCCAAATCATCATCTCGTACCTTGCAGCTAAAATGGCACTTAGATCCAAAGTTAGAAGCTGCTACCGTAGAGTTAGTTGCAGCACCTCCACAGCTTAGCTTGGAGTTTCCATACTGTTTATTCAACAAATCAATTAGGTTAGATTGTTCTTTAGCTCCTATGAGTGTCATGGAACCTTTTTGAATCGACATTTTTCCTAACGTGGAAACAAAATCTTCTTCTATGCTAAATTGAACATCGACTATGGCATTACCCAGAGAAGAGATATCTAATTTCATTTTTACTATTCTACTAGTAATTTGTATTGCTTATGTATCAATACTTGATTCCAGAGTTATTAATAAACTTGAAGGTGTCTTGTGGACAGTTCCAGCTAAAGTTTATGCCCGACCTCTAGAGCTGGCAGAAGGAGGAAATATAAATCTAGGGCAACTAAAAAAAGAGTTAGAAATACTGTCTTACGAACAAACAAAAAAAATACCAACAAATCCAGGGGAATTTTCACTTAATCAGAATTCTGCAAGTATATTCATTAGAGGTTTTAATAGTCAGGAACCAGGCTTCTACAAATTAAGATTTGAGAAAAGCAGAATTAAATCCATAAAAAGACAGGACGGCATTTCAATAGACTTGATACGGCTTGAACCACTTTCTATAGGTGGAATGTTTCCATCCCACCTACAAGACAGAATATTGTTAAATCTTTCTCAAGTACCAAAAGACTTTCAGGAAATGCTACTAATAGTCGAAGACAGGAACTTCTATAACCACAGAGGAATATCTCTTAAGTCTATTACAAGAGCTTTCATTAGAAATACTAGAGCTCTTGGTATAGAAGAGGGTGGAAGTACGATTACACAGCAATTAGCTAAAAGTTTATTTTTTTCACCAGAACAAACTATTAGGAGAAAAATTAAAGAAGCTATAGCAGCTTTTTTGATAGAGATTCATTACACCAAAGAAGAAATTCTTTTAGCTTATATCAATGATGTTTTTGTAGCCCAAGCTGGACGAAGAGCCATTCATGGTTTTGGTTTGGCTTCTCAGTTCTTCTTTGGTACTGATTTAAAAAATCTAACCTTGGATCAGAAGGCTCTATTGGTCGGTATGTTAAAAGGCCCTTCTTTTTATAGTCCAACTAAAAACCCTGAAAGAGCCAAAACTAGAAGGGATCTAGTTTTAACTTTAGTTAAAAATGATTCCTTAATATCGGAACAGGAGTATTTGGAACTTAAAGAAAAGCCACTAAAAGTAATTCCACCAACTTTTAAAAGCTTATCAAAATACCCTGCTTTTAATGACATAGTTACTTTAGATTTAAGAAAGAATTTTGATGATAGCGATTTAAGGTCTAAAGGCTTAAGGATCATTACAAATCTAGACCCTGTAGTACAAGACTACTTAGAAGAAAGTATTCGGAGCACAAAAACTAAGCTTGAAAAGAGTTATGGAAGTCAACTTAATGAATTAGAAGGAGCAAGCATAGTTATAGATTCCTTTAGCGGAGAAGTAGTTGCAGCCGTAGGTAGCACAAAACCCAATAGTTATGGTTTTAATAGGGCCATTAACGCAGTGCGGCCAATTGGATCTTTAATCAAGCCATTTATTTACCTGTCAGCATTACAGCAATATGGCAAATATAACCTATCAACTCCACTGGATGACTCAAAGCTTTCCGTTCCTTTAGCAGGAGGTAAAGTGTGGGAACCCAATAACTTTGACAAAAAATTTCATGGTAATGTCCCTTTACATTTCGCTTTGTCTGAATCCTATAATGTAGCAACCACAAGACTTGGGATGGAGCTAGGCTATTCTGCAGTTCAGGAGACTTTTACCAAGCTCGGAATCAATAAAAGAATCCCTAACTATCCTTCAATATTTGTGGGTTCTTTTGAGATGAGTCCTTTACAAGCAATTCAAGCTTACCAAACAATTGCCTCGGAAGGTTTCTATTCACCTTTAAGTACGATTAGAAGCGTAGAAAGCTCTGAAGACGTTTTATCTTTATCTTATCCTTATAAGGTAGAACAGAGGTTTAGATCTGAACCAATTTACCTTTTAAAATTTGTTCTCAAGCAAACATTTATTAGTGGAACGGCAAGAGGTTACCCTTTAAAAGTTCTGGAAAAGTGGAAAGTGGGTGGAAAGACCGGTACTTCAGATGAGCAAAGAGATAGTTGGTTTGTGGGATATGCTGGGAATTATTTAATGCTAGTCTGGTTAGGGTTTGACGATAATAGAAAATCACCCTTAACAGGCAGGTCAGGTGCCTTGCAGGTTTGGAAAAGTTTTATGAGTAAACTAGACCCCATATCTTATGAAGTAAGAAAACCTTCCAGGATAAAATATGAATGGGTAGATGCAAAAGATGGACTTTTGAGTGGCCCAAGGTGTAAAGGATCAATTTTCATTCCATTTATTGAAGGTACTGAACCTGAAATTATTCCTCAAAATCGAAAGAAATGTAGAATTAATAAAGAATCTTATACGTCTAAGGTTATTAATAAGATAAAGGAAGCTATAGAAGCAAAGTGAACATAAAATTAAAAAATTACCTTGTTGCATTGATCCTAATGTCACTGATTATGGGCTGTGCATCATCTTCAAAAAAAGAAACAGATTTTTATAACTTAGAGATAGAAAAATTTTCTTCTTCGGTTAAATCACTTTTAACAGATTTAGAATTTTTAAAGAAAGAGATTCTTAAAGTTAATGCCAATAAACCTTCCATTCAAAGGATTTTAATTGAAGCAGATAACCAGTGGATGAAAAAAGATTTAAAGCAAGCTAGTTCTACTTTAGAAAGAGGATTAAGAATTGCTAAAGATGAGAGTGCTCTCTACTTAAGGCTTGCTCATTTAAGGTTAGAGCAAGGGTTAACTAAAGAATCTTCTGCTTTTGCAGAAAGAGGTTTGCTTAATAAGAGTGCTTCTTCCTGGGAGCTCCTTCTTCTAAAAATATATTCTGCACAGAAAAATTAATAAGAATTATCCTTATCTATAAAGAGTTCTAATTCTGGTATTTCGTTTTGCAAAAATAATTCTGAAGACATGGCAATCATATCAACTCCAGATCTCTTTACTTTCTGGAAACTTCTGAGGTTAATACCTCCAATTGCTACACTAGAAATCTCAATTTTTTTTACAAAAACTTTTAAATCTTCAAGCGAACAATAAACCACATCTTTTTTAGTAGAAGTTTTGAAAATACTACCAAAAGCAACATAGTCAGCTCCTTCATGTTGAGCCTTTAGAGCTAATTCGAGATTGTTCTGACATGAGATACCAACTATTGGACTCGAACCAAGAATATTTCTAGCTTCATTACACGAAATATCCTTTTGTCCAAGATGTACTCCATGTGCATTTGACAAATAGCTTTAAGCTGTTTTGAAATTATTAATTTATCTTCAAAAGATCTTAATTTATCTCGATATTGGATAATCCTAACTCCATTTTGAAGAAGTTTCTTTACTCTCTTATACAACTGTTCTTTCTCAAGGCTATCTGGTGTTATGACATAAATACCATTGAGAAGAGTTTTTTTCATCTACTCTTAAGAATATTTTGACCCTTGCCAAGTTTAACGGAACCGTTAATAGCTTTTAGCGTATTTTTTTGCCCTAATTCGATGGCTTCCTCTAAACTTTTTGAGTGTGCTAGAAAACATGTAATAGAGCTTGCTAAGTAACATCCTGTACCATGAAAGCTCCCAGGAATTTTAGGCATTGACCAACTTTTCTTGAGTTCTTTACGCAGATAGAGATGGTTAACGATTTCTTCATAGGAACTATCTATATCCTTAATAAAGAGGTTGCTGGATGACAGTAAGCTAAGTTCTTCAACAATTAGGTTTAAGTCCTCTTTACCGGATAAAACTTTTGCTTCTGTTAGATTTGGTGTTAAGAGATAGGCCATTGGAAAGATTAATTCCTTTAGTGCTTGTAACGTAGGTTTATCTGCCAATGATCCTCCAGTTGTAGCTTTAATAACCGGGTCAATCACTATTTTTGTGTCTTTAAGCTTGTTAAGGATTCTTTTAGTTTCTTCAACTATCTTGTCGTTACCCAAAGCTCCTATTTTAATTATGTCTATTTTAAAATCTGATAACAATAAGTCAGCCTGACTGATAAAAACATCAATATTTACTGGTTCTAATAGATCAAATTTCTCAGTATTTTGGCTGGTTAAGCAAGTTATTAGAGAGATTGGGTGACATCTCAAAGAATTAATAGTTTCAATATCAGCTGTTATGCCTGCCCCTCCTGAAGGGTCATATCCTCCTATTGTTAGTACTACAGGTAATTGGTTTGCCATATAAATATGTTGGGTAGTATCAATTCATAGCCTTATAATGCGCGACCCTAATTATACTTGGGCTATAAAGAACTTGATGAAAGAAAAAAATAAAATAAAAGTTGGCGTGATTGGAGCTTCAGGATTTACAGGGGAGGTTCTAACCAGCCTGCTTTTTAATCACCCTCAAGTTGAAACCGTAGCGCTTAGTTCTAGACAACTTGAAGGAAGAAATGTAACGGATGTTTTTAAACACTTAAGTACAAAAAGTGATTTAAAATTTACTTCCCCAAAAGACGATACTTTTAATCAGTGTCATGCAGTTTTTCTTTGCACTCCTCATGGAAATTCCATGAACATAAGTCAAAGTTTTTTAGATAAGAAAATTAAAGTAATTGATCTTTCAGCAGATTTCAGACTTAAACAGGCAGAAGTTTGGAATAAATGGTACGGCACACAACACAGTAACCCAGAACTTCTTTCGGAGTCTGTTTATGGATTACCCGAGTTATATAAGGAAGATATAAGAGCAGCTAATTTAGTTGCAGTTCCTGGCTGTTATCCTACCGTTAGTTTAATTTCCTTACTTCCAAGTCTACATCTAGAACAAAAAATTAAGAGTATAACCATTGATGCTAAGTCAGGTATAAGTGGAGCGGGAAGATCATCCGTTGATAATCATTTAGAAAAAGAAATGCTTAATAATTTCAGACTTTATGGGGAGAAAGGTCATCGACACTATCCAGAAATTAAACAGGTTGTGGATTCTCTTTCTGAAGAAAATATTAACTTAACCTTTACAGTGCAATTACTTCCAATTATGAAGGGCATTTATTCGACTACTTACATTAACTTTGAGGGGGCCCTTAGATCGGATATGGTTCAAATTTATCAGGAACACTACAATCCTTTAATAAATATTACAGTTGTTGATAAACCGCCTGATTTACGGGATGTTGTGGGTACTAATGATTGCAAATTATTTTTACAGACTACAACAACGGATAATCAGATTTTGGTTACAGCTTGCATAGATAATCTGCTCAAGGGTGCTGCCGGTCAGGCTTTAGAGTGCTTTAACTTAATGTTTAACTTTGAACAGAATACAGGATTAAATTAGAATTCAATCATGGTAGATACTTTTGATCCCTCAACTTTAAAGCTTAGCGATGGAGCAGTTAAGAAAATACACTCTCTTTCTAACCCTGATAAGAATCAAGAAATTAATCTAAGAGTTTATGTAACCGGGGGGGGCTGCTCTGGATTTCAATATGGTTTCTCTTTTGATCATGAAGTTGATGTAGAAGATACATGTGTTTCAAAAGATGGAGCGAACTTAATTATTGACCCTCTAAGTCTTCAATATCTGGCGGGTTCAACTATAGATTACACAGAGGATTTAGCAGGTTCTAAGTTTATTGTAAAAAATCCAAATGCGACTACCACATGTGGCTGTGGGGAATCTTTTTCTATTTAAGTAACTTCCCAAATTTCTCCGAGCGAGATTTCTTCCTTGCTTCCAGTAATTTTTGAGAGATCAAATTTTGTTGTTTTTAGTCTTTCTTTTGCTAACCAAGCAAAGCAACAAGCCTCAAGAAAGTCGGCATCTATACCAATTTCTGAAGTAGAGAAGATTTGATTCTTAACCAATTCTTCTAACCTTTTTACTAAAAATAAATTATGAATCCCTCCACCACATAGATATATGGGTTTCTTTTCAACCTTTAAATCTTTAAGTTCTTTAAATATTGTTTGAGCAGATAACTCAGTTAATGTTGCTTGGATATCTTCTGTAGAAACTTCACTAAACTCTGAAATTTTTTTATTAATCCATTTTAAATTGAAATAATCAGTTCCAGTACTCTTTGGAGGATGCTTGCTGAAGTAGTCGTCATTAAGCATTTCTTTTAGGAGATTAACCTCAACCTTTCCCGATGAAGCCCAAGCTCCTTCTGCATCGAAATCTCCTCTATTATTTGATCTTGACCATGTATCTATAAGGCAGTTTCCTGGCCCACAGTCATAGGCAATAATACTTTCAGTGGAGTCATTAAAGTAAGTCAAGTTACAAATACCTCCTATATTGATGACTAATGCTTCGGAGACTTTATTTTTTTTAAGAATAAAGCTGTGAAAAAGAGGTGTGAGAGGGGCACCTTGTCCTCCTGCGGCTATATCCGCTGTTCTAAAATCAGCTACAGTTTTTATATTAGTTATATTAGCTATCTCTTTGGGACTTCCTATTTGTAAAGAGAACGGAGAAGGAGCGTTTGGTAGGTGTTTTATCGTTTGTCCATGACTGCCAATTGCTACTACTTCACAACTATCTATTTCAGCTTTTTGTAATAATTTTTTAGCTGCATTTCCAAAAGCTTTTCCAAGTTCGAGATCTAATTTTTCAATTTCAACTTTAGATATTTTATCTTTGTTTACTTCATTAAAAATTCTGTCCTTTACGGTTTTCTCTATTGACGAAGAGCTAACTTCTATAATTTCAAAGCTATTGTTATCAAAGTTAATTAATACAGAGTCAATAGAATCAACACTAGTACCTGACATTAAACCTATATATAACTCTGTCATTATTTTGAAGCTAAAGAATTAGTTAAGACTTGAAAGTTTTTTAATGATGAAAGCATATTATTTGCATGTTCAATGTATTCTTTCTTATCACCTGCATTTATCGGTTCAGCATTTGGGAACTTAACTCTTAGAGGGTCAGTATGTTTTCCATTTACATGAAATTCATAATGTAAATGTGGACCAGTAGCCAATCCACTACTTCCGACATAACCAATTGTTTGTCCTTGTGCAACTTTCTTCCCCTTTTTTATCCTTGTACTAAATTTTTGTAAATGACAATATCTCGTTGAATAGTCTTCAGAATGCTTAATTTCAATTTCATTACCACAGCCATTTTTTACACCTGCAAAAAAAACTGTTCCGTCTCCTGTAGCTCTTACAGGAGAACCTCTTTTAGCAGCATAATCAACACCATTATGTGAACGTATAGTGTGTAGGATAGGGTGTTTCCTTTTCAGATTATATTTTGAACTTATGTAGCTAAATTTTACTGGAGATCTCAAAAAAGCTTTTTTAACATTTATTCCTTCAGGAGAAAAATATTCAGAAGTTCCATTTCTTAACTTATACCTTATGGCTATGTGTTTTGTGTTCTGATTTAAAAATTCTGCAATTAAGATATCTCCATCAAGTTTTTTTTCTCCATTAACGAATACTTCTTCATAAATTAGGCTGTAAGAATCTCCAGGTCTAATATCATGTATAAAATCTATATCCCATCCAAATATATAAACTAAATCCATTATGACGCTGTCTGGTAGACCTTTCTTAAGGCCATCTGCATAAAGAGAATTATTAATTTCAACTTTCTTAAACACCAAAGATTTTTCTGTAAGTAATTCATATTCTTTGATTTTATAAGTTTCATTTATCCTCTGTGCACAATTCATCTATTTCAACTTCTAATATTTTTCCTACTTTTATTTGCGCTAGTAAGTTATCTATATCAGAGTTGACTAAGGTAATAATATTTTTTTCGGTTACTCCAAGCCTTCTAAGTATTGAAAAAAGTGAGTCATTCCTTTTTATTTCTGCTTTTTTGAATTCAATGAGTTTAGGAATTAATATATCTTTATTCACGTTAGAGCCTAAATCTTCTATGGAAATTTTGTTGTAGAGTGATTCTTTAGAAGAATTAGAGTCTAGTTCCATACTAGAAAAAAAGGCAATGGATAACAGTAGCCCAACCCCAATTGTAAGAAGGTATATATGCTTTCTCGGGTAAGTGGAAAGAATAGGTTTTATCTGTTTAAAGGCTTTTCTTAACATAAGGTCAGACAAAAACATTTAATACTAACTAATGTTAGATGCTTTCGTCTAAGATTAATTTCCTCAACTAAGCTTATAATATATAAAAAATGAAAGATTCTGACTTAGCACTATTATTGAGAGGAGTAGAGGAAATTGTTCCAAAACAGGAATTTCATAAGAATTGGCGATTTTACAGGATTGGTGGGTGACCCCTCTGGGGTCAATGAAACCCGTCCAGTCTTAAATGAGAAGGAAATTAAAAAAAATGCTGAGACTTATGAGAGACAAGTATTCAAGATTCTTGATAAAAAGAAAACAGAGATCAGATTTAATTCTGAGTGGATGAATAAGTTCTCACCTGAAGACTTTATTAGACTCTCATCAGTTCAAACTGTAGCAAGAATGCTTGAAAGAGATGACTTCAGCAAAAGATATAGTGCTCAAAAACCCATTTCAATACATGAATTTCTTTATCCTTTACTGCAAGGTTATGATTCAGTTGCTTTAGAAGCTGACATTGAACTTGGAGGAACAGACCAAAAATTTAATCTGCTTTTAGGGAGAGAGGTACAAAAGTTTTATGGTAAAGAACCCCAGGTTGCTTTCACCCTGCCCTTATTAGAAGGCCTTGATGGAGTCAAGAAAATGTCAAAGTCTTTAGATAATTACATTGCTATTGAAGACAGTGCAGATGATATGTTTGGCAAAATCATGTCTATTTCAGATGTTTTGATGTGGAGATATTTCGAATTGCTTAGTTTTTTAGGTGAAGAAGAAATCAAAGGGTTAAAAAAATCACAAAAAGAAGGCTCAAACCCAAGAGATATAAAGTTTTTACTGGCAGAAGAGATAGTAAATAGATTTCATGGAAAGGGTTCAGGTAACAATGCTAAAAAAGAGTTTAAATCTAGATTCCAAAAGGGAAATAATCCTTCAGACATAAAAGAAATTTCAATAAATCTTGAAGAAAAGTCCCTAAATTTAGCCAAAGTGCTTAAAGAAGCAAAAATGGTATCTAGTACCTCAGAAGCATTAAGGCTAATTAAGCAAGGTGGAGTTAGAATTGAAGGAGAAAAAATATTGGATTCAAAGCATGAAATTAATCTAAATTCTTCTCTTCTATACCAGGTTGGAAAGAGAAAGTTTCTTAAGATAAAGATTGCCAAAAAATAGCTTTAAATAAGGGTTATTTGATGTATACTGCGGCTCCCTTTAGGTGATAAAGGGGGGTTCTTTAAAAATTAATAAAAACAAGTAATTCGTGTGGGCGCCTGTTTTAGGCGCACTTACCAACCAGTTAATATTTCTTGACTAGTTTAAGTTTTTTATTTTCTGGTTTTTTTTGTGTCTTAAAGACACATACTTCAATTTAATTGAAGAGTTTGATCATGGCTCAGATTGAACGCTGGCGGTAGGTTTTAAACATGCAAGTCGAGCGGTAACAGACATTTTGATTCAGCTTGCTGAATCTCGTGCTGACGAGCGGCGAACGGGTGAGTAACGCGTAGGAATCTACCCAGTAGCGGGGGATAGCCCGAGGAAACTCGGATTAATACCGCATACGCCCTTAGGGGGAAAGGGGGCATCTTAGATGCTCTCACTATTGGATGAGCCTGCGTAAGATTAGCTTGTTGGTAGGGTAAAGGCCTACCAAGGCTACGATCTTTAGCTGGTCTGAGAGGACGATCAGCCACATTGGGACTGAGACACGGCCCAGACGTCTACGGACGGCAGCAGTTAAGAATATTGGACAATGGGGGAAACCCTGATCCAGCCATACCGCGTGTGTGAAGAAGGCCTTAGGGTTGTAAAGCACTTTAAGCAATGAAGAAGAAAAATAAGTTAATACCTTGTTTTTTTGACATTAGTTGCAGAATAAGTACCGGCTAACTCCGTGCCAGCAGCCGCGGTAATACGGAGGGTACAAGCGTTAATCGGAATTACTGGGCGTAAAGCGCGCGTAGGCGGTTAAGCAAGTTGGATGTGAAAGCCCCGGGCTCAACCTGGGAACTGCATTCAAAACTACTTAGCTAGAGTACGAGAGAGGAGAGTAGAATTTCTGGTGTAGCGGTGAAATGCGTAGATATCAGAAGGAATACCGATGGCGAAGGCAGCTCTCTGGCTCGTCACTGACGCTAAGGTGCGAAAGCGTGGGTAGCAAACAGGATTAGATACCCTGGTAGTCCACGCCGTAAACGATGAGAACTAGCCGTTGGAGGGAATTAACTCTTCGGTGGCGCAGCTAACGCATTAAGTTCTCCGCCTGGGGACTACGGCCGCAAGGCTAAAACTCAAATGAATTGACGGGGGCCCGCACAAGCGGTGGAGCATGTGGTTTAATTCGATGCAACGCGAAAAACCTTACCTACCCTTGAAATCCAGCGAAGTTCTTAGAGATAGGAATGTGCCTTCGGGAACGCTGTGACAGGTGTTGCATGGCTGTCGTCAGCTCGTGTCGTGAGATGTATGGTTAAGTCCAGTAACGAGCGCAACCCCTATCCTTATTTGCCAGCACTTCGGGTGGGAACTATAAGGAGACTGCCGGTCATAAACCGGAGGAAGGCGGGGACGATGTCAAGTCATCATGGCCCTTATGGGTAGGGCTACACACGTGCTACAATGGGTGGTACAGAGGGTCGCCAAAGCGTGAGCTGGAGCCAAACCCTTAAAACCATTCTTAGTCCGGATTGGAGTCTGCAACTCGACTCCATGAAGTCGGAATCGCTAGTAATCGCGAATCAGAATGTCGCGGTGAATACGTTCTCGGGCCTTGTACACACCGCCCGTCACGTCATGGAAGTGGGTTGCACCAGAAGTGGTTTGTTTAACCTTCGGGAGAACGGTCACCACGGTGTGATTCACAACTGGGACGAAGTCGTAACAAGGTAGCCCTAGGGGAACCTGGGGCTGGATCACCTCCTTAAAAAATAATCGTTTAGGATAGGCGTTCACACGAATTATTTGTTTTACCCAAATCATTTCTTTACTGATATGAGATTACGGAGAGTTCTTTAACATTTTTATAAGTTCAATCAAGTCACATCATAGTGTCTTTATCTTTTTTGATTTAGATATGAATGGTGTGCAAATGTCACCAAACCCGTCATGTTTTAGAACATAAGTTTGGTGTACATACTGCAAAGTAATTTTGGCGTTATGTAATATAGATATACTTGAAGAGCATTAATCATTAAGTTGTTTGATGTAATATGGTCAAGTAATTAAGCGCATACGGTGGATGCCTTGGCAGCTAGAGGCGATGAAGGACGTAGTAACTTGCGATAAGCTTCGGGGAGCCGGTAAACAGGCTTTGATCCGAAGATTTCCGAATGGGAAAACCCACCTAGGATAACCTAGGTATCTTTATCTGAATTCATAGGATATAGAGGCAAACGCGGAGAATTGAAACATCTTAGTAACCGCAGGAAAAGAAATCAATTGAGATTCTGTGAGTAGCGGCGAGCGAAAGCGGAACAGCCCTTAAGCTTTTATTTGGTTAGTGGAATGATCTGGAAAGGTCTGTCGTAGAAGGTGATAACCCTGTACACGAAAACTAAATATAAGTGAAATCGAGTAGGTCGGGACACGAGAAATCTTGACTGAATATGGGGGGACCATCCTCCAAGGCTAAATACTCCTAGCTGACCGATAGTGAACCAGTACCGTGAGGGAAAGGCGAAAAGTACCCCGGAGAGGGGAGTGAAATAGAACCTGAAACCGTTTGCGTACAAGCTGTCGGAGCTTTTTAGACCGTTCGCGGTTTAAAGAGTGACGGCGTACCTTTTGTATAATGGGTCAGCGAGTTATTTTCTGTGGCAAGCTTAACTTTATGAGGGAGGCGCAGGGAAACCGAGTCTTAATAGGGCGACTTAGTCTCAGGAAATAGACGCGAAACCGGACGATCTATCCATGGCCAGGGTGAAGGTGAGGTAACACTTACTGGAGGCCCGAACCCACCTATGTTGAAAAATGGGGGGATGAGCTGTGGATCGGAGTGAAAGGCTAATCAAGTTCGGAGATATCTCGTTCTCCCCGAAATCTATTTAGGTAGAGCCTCTTGTATTACTGTTGGGGGTAGAGCACTGTTTCGGCTAGGGGGTCATCCCGACTTACCAAACCGATGCAAACTCCGAATACCAACAAGTACAGCAAGGGAGACAGACTGCGGGTGCTAACGTCCGTAGTCGAGAGGGAAACAACCCAGACCGCCAGCTAAGGTCCCAAATTGTGATTAAGTGGGAAACGATGTAGGAAGGCTTAAACAGCTAGGAGGTTGGCTTAGAAGCAGCCATCCTTTAAAGAAAGCGTAACAGCTCACTAGTCGAGTCGGCCTGCGCGGAAGATTTAACGGGGCTAAATCACAAACCGAAGCTGCGGATAATTTACCGGTTACGGCCGGTTTATTATGGTAGGGGAGCGTTCTGTAAGCCGCTGAAGGTAGATCGTAAGGTCTGCTGGAGGTATCAGAAGTGAGAATGCTGACATGAGTAACGATAAGAGAGGTGAAAAACCTCTCCGCCGAAAACCCAAGGTTTCCTGTCCAACGTTAATCGGGACAGGGTGAGTCGACCCCTAAGGCGAGGGCGAAAGCCGTAGTCGATGGGAAATAGGTTAATATTCCTATACTTCTTGTTACTGCGATGGAGTGACGGAGAAGGCTAGGCCAGCAAGGTGATGGATATCCTTGTTTAAGGTTGTAGGTTGGAATTTTAGGTAAATCCGGAATTCTAAGACCGAGAGCTGATGACGAATATTTCTTTTAGAAATACTAAGTGGTCGATGCCATGCTTCCAGGAAAAACTTCTAAGCTTCAGGTAGCAAGGAATCGTACCGTAAACCGACACAGGTGGGTGGGTAGAGAATACCAAGGCGCTTGAGAGAACTCTGGTGAAGGAACTAGGCAAAATGGTACCGTAACTTCGGGAGAAGGTACGCCCTCATTAGGTGAAGAGACTTGCTCTCGGAGCCGAAGAGGGTCGAAGATACCAGGTGGCTGCGACTGTTTACTAAAAACACAGCACTCTGCTAACACGAAAGTGGACGTATAGGGTGTGACGCCTGCCCGGTGCCGGAAGGTTAATTGATCGGGTTAGCCCTTGTGGCGAAGCTCGTGATTGAAGCCCCGGTGAACGGCGGCCGTAACTATAACGGTCCTAAGGTAGCGAAATTCCTTGTCGGGTAAGTTCCGACCTGCACGAATGGCGTAACGATGGCC
>LUML01000263.1_pt1 | contig 13685 bp, 13 predicted proteins | sample 729661 | NCBI WGS metagenome assembly LUML01 (sample SAMN03860264, study PRJNA289734) | marine metagenome | biome: seawater column; feature: ocean; material: water; isolation source: Red Sea water column Station 22 - depth 10m | place: Saudi Arabia: Red Sea | collected 2011-10-15 | depth 100 m | reverse complement strand
ATATCCAATTTATACTGAAATTCCTCTAAACCTTGTGTCCACACCAGGCGATGATACTTCCATAATGTATGGAGAGAAAAAAGATCATTCCATGTGGAAGATACATTATTGTGCAATTTTTGAACCACTTGGATATCAGTGCATACCAATTTTTCAGGCACTAGTTCCAAATATGACAATAGAACCGAGTGATACTGTGGACCAAAAGTGGACTGTTTTAAGAGAGCTTGGATGAATTTTATAAAATAAAATGCCAGCACCACCGCTTCCCAAGAGCTCTCGCATCTTAGTAGCACGGTAGCGACATTGGGTTTGACTTCCAGGTTCGGAAAGGGACTGGGTCGCACCCCAACGCTATGACCGGCTTATTTGGTTAGGAAATAATCTTCTCTATTAAGGTAACTACAGTTTAGTGATTGACTAAAACAAAGTTGATTGTTTGTTACATCCTCTAATGAGATATAAATTAAAGATGAAAGAAATGTACGCATGACTCATCGTGTTGCAGTTCTAGATAAGGAACTATGCCAACCAAAAAAATGTGGTTTAGAATGCATCAAGTATTGTCCAGTAAACAAATCTGGTGCTGACTGTATTGTACTTAATGAGGAAACAAAGAAGGCACAGATTGATGAGGACATATGTAATGGATGTGGTATTTGCGTTAAAGTTTGTCCTTTTGAAGCGATTACTATAGTTAACCTGGCTACAGAATTATCTACTGATAAAATCCATCAATACGGACAAAACTCTTTTCGTTTGTACAAATTACCTACACCAAAGAAAGGAGAAGTGGTTGGGTTGTTAGGAAGAAATGGTATGGGAAAAAGTACTGTAATCAATATTTTATCAGGAAATTTGAAACCAAATCTGGGAAAATTTAACGAGCCACCAGAATGGGATGAGATTTTAAAATTTTATAGTGGGACAGAATTAAAATCACACTTTGAAAAGATCAAAGATGAACAAATTAGTGCTTCTATAAAACCACAGCAGGTTTACAATATATCCCAAGTTTTTGATGGTACAGGCAAGGAACTACTTGAGAAATATGATGAGCGTGGAATGGCCAATCAATTAACAAAAACGTTAGGCTTGGAAAACTCGGTTGAGCAAAATGTAAAAGAACTTAGTGGTGGAGAATTACAAAGATTAGCAGTTGCTATCGCATCAGTAAAAGATGCAGACTTCTATTTTTTTGATGAACCATCATCATATAATGACATATACCAGCGTACTGGTGTTGCAAGAGTAATTCAAAGTTTAGCAAAGATTGGAAAGAGCGTTATGGTAGTTGAACACGATTTAACACTGCTAGATTATGTAAGTGATTTAATTGAGGTGTTATATGGAGTTTCTTCTGCATATGGCATTGTATCTAATGTATTATCCACAAAAGTAGGAATCAATGTATTTCTTGATGGATATCTACCAAATGAAAATGTTAGATTTCGTGATAAAAAATCTTACAAGCCACAATACCTCGAGAATGATATTGACATAGATGTTGTATCAGTACTAACCAAAGCAAATGAAGGATTGATTGAAGGAAGTCAGGAAGAAGAGCAGATAGTTGATCCGTTAAAAATTAAAAAACTCTACAATAAATCACTAAAAAATTTGTCTGGAGGAGAACTTCAGAAAGTTTCAATTGTTACATGTCTTTTACAAAAAGCTGATCTTTATGCTCTAGATGAACCATCTGCATTTTTAGATGTTGAAGATAGAATAGCAGTTGCAAAATTTATTCAGAAATTTACCAGATCGTATGGAAAATCAGCTATGGTTATTGATCATGATGTACAATTATTGGACTTGGTTTCTGACTCTATGGTTATTTTTGAAGGAACATCTGGCATCAATGGTCATGCTTCATCTCCCTTACCAAAGGTAGAAGCTATGAACAAATTCCTAAAGTCTCTAGATATTACTTTCCGGAGAGATGAAAAAAGTCAAAGACCTAGGGTGAATAAGGAAAATAGTAGGTTGGACAAGACACAAAAAGCGGAATCAAATTTCTATTATTAATGTCACGAATGTTAAAAAAAACATTGGATTCGTTGCTAACTCCAAAAGAATCCGATGAACTTATTTCAGCATTTGACCAAATTGGTAGTATCATAATAGTAAGAATACCTGATTTGTTATTACCAAAGAAAAAACTAATTGGTGAAACACTTTTAGAACAAGTAAAGAACGCTCAATCTGTTTTTTATCAATCATCATCTGTTGAAGGAGAATTTCGAACTCGGGATTTAGAAATATTAGCTGGAGATGATAAAACAGAAACTGAATACAAGGAATCTGGATGTAGGTTTATTGTAGATGTTCGGAAGGCATTCTTTTCTCCAAGATTATCCTCCGAACGAACACGAATTGCTGAATTAGTAAGTGGTGGGGAGGTGATAGTTAACATGTTTGGGGGAATCGGAATGTTTTCGATCATTGCTACAAAAAAGAAAAAATGTACTGTATACAATATTGATATCAATCCTGATGCAGTAGATTTTTGCCAAAAAAATATTGCAATAAACAAACTTACTGGAAATGTAATATCAATTCATGGTGATGCCTCGGATATAATAGAAAATCAACTGAAAAACAAATCTGATAGAACACTTATGTTACTTCCTGAAAAATCAGATGAGTTTCTAAACTCGGCAATTTCAGCTACAAAAAATAATGGTATTATTCACTATTATTCACATATCCATGCAGACAAAAAGTCAGATGCGGCAAAATTATCAGAACAACATTATTTGGAAGTTACTCCAGTAAAATCTACAATATTGGGATCGAAGATAGTTAGGCCTGTCGGTCCTAGATTTTATCAAACTGTAGTTGATGTAAAAATAGAAAAATAAAGTTTAGGTATCGTCGTCCTGTATTATAGATGATGGGGACGATTTTGTTGTAGCCATCATATATCCTATCCAGGAAATCACTCCAAGTATTCCTCCAACAATCATTAAAAGTGATAATTGTAAAACAATTGGACTCCATTCTGATAGCATTAGAAGATATGAGTATAGGAAAAATGCTGATATGGCTAGAACAAATATCATAATACCTTGAGCTTTACGTCTTGACAATGGGTAAAAATTAGCCTCTAGTTATTTATTTGAATCTAGCTAGGAAAATCAATAGCCATAACATATGCATCTTCGCCATCGCGATAATATGACTTTAATCGCTGAATTATAGAAAAGCCTAATTTCTCATATAATTTTACAGCATCAGTATTACTACATCTAACTTCCAAGTATAATTCAGAGCATTGTCTTAGTTTTACTCCTTTGATTGCCTCATCTACCAGTACACTGCCAAATCCTTTTCGTCTATGTGTATCTATTACCGCAATAGATACAACGTGACCTTTTTTGACAAAGCCTAACTTTTTAAAATTTGAGAATCCATGTTCTATTTTACACATTATGTATCCCACTATTTTACCCGAGATCTCAGCAACAATGAATGCTTCTGGTAATTCTTCAAGTAAACTTTCATAAAAATAATCAGAATAATGTTCAGGCAGTGTTCTAAGATTAATCTCCATTACAGGTATAATATCGCTAAGTTCACATCTCCGAAGAATACAATCTCCTATTTGCTTCAGTATTACTTGCATATTCATAATGTTACTTGGAAATATTTAATTTTAGAGTAGAAAAGCAATTAATGGAATGTTATTGCGTGATAAATTATGAGTGATATAACAGAGGATGAAGTAATCTCAAAAGTATCTTCAATTTTTGACGTAAAAGAAATAATAACAAACACAAATGACCTACAATTCAAGATAGCAGATACTGACTTTAAAAACAAATTTGTCGATCTGGCTAGAGAATTAGAAATTAGAAATTTTGTACCACGTCTTGAAAAATCTTTTGATGGAATAGATATTTTTGTTACTAGATTACCTAAAATCAAAAGAAAATGGTTATCAAAATCATGGGTACCGCGTATTCTTTTTGCAGTAACTGTTACTATGGTACTAATTGATGGTTATTTTAGAACTGATTTTGTTAACTCTCTGACTTTCATAGGTGATCCTTTTCAGATGTCAATTTTGTATGCATTCTCACTGATTGGTATTCTTGGTGTTCATGAATCAGGACATCTTATTGCGGCAAAAAAGCATAAAATTAGAACGACTTGGCCATATTTTATTCCAGGAGTACCAGTATTTGGAATACCTACATTTGGTGCATTAATCCAATCAAGGGGTCTTACAATAAATCGAGACATCTTGTTTGATGTGGCAATTGCTGGACCAATTGCTGGTTTGGTTATAGCTGTCATTGTTTGTATTTTTGGTGCGTATACATCACCAGAAATTAGTAATGAACTAGCTGATGAATTATTCAAGGACTCCCAATTAATGAAAATGAATTTACCTATACTGATGTCAGTTTCGCTTGATATTTTTGATAAGGGTGGTGAAAACACAGAAGTGATTATGTCTCCAATTATGTTTGCTGCATGGTTAGGTTTTCTTATTACATTTTTGAACTTATTACCGGCATGGCAGTTAGATGGTGGTCATATGGCAAGAGCTCTCTTTGGAAAAAAATGGCATCAGTATGCTACATATGCTAGTATGGGTGTTCTTGTTGCTTTAGGATACTGGTTTATGGCATTGTTTATCCTATTACTTAGTACAAGAAGTCAAGACGCAAAACCACTTGATGATATTTCTCCTCTAACTAAAAACAGAAAAAGAATGTTTATCGTTGTTGCAATTCTTGGAGTTTTATGTGCACCATTACCATCAGGTATTTTGCCTTAAAAGAGTCCGAGCTCCATCAGTAATTAGCTCAACTTTTTGTTTTTGACCATGGTTTTTCAGTATATACTCCATTACCTGTTTAATTCCATTAAAGGGAATCATATTCAGTTTTTTTGAATAGTGTGTTGGAAGTATGGATAACAAACCAAATTGAAACTTCTTTTGCATTTCACTAATGTATAGAAGATTCTCCATACCGTCTATATATTGAGAAGATTTTTTCAAATGCTCTATGTCAGTTCCCCCATCTATCACACTTTGAACACTATCTGAACCAATACCAAATTTACATTCTGCCACTAATATTCCAAGACCATCATTCTTTATTGCATCAGAACAATTCCAGAGAGATGACAAAGATTTACCCAATGTATTATTACTAGACTCCTTTCCCGTACTTACGATCATGACTTTATGTTTTCCAACATCCTTTGTTGCATCGACTCCAAATGATTTTGATATGGATGATGTTGACGATGGGTGCCCAACTGATAAATCATGAATGCCCTTTGAATTTGACGTGATCTCTATTCCAAGTATATCAAATTTGTCGGCAAAGTTATTTGCAATTTGAAAATTTTCTACATCCTGACCTGGTGATGGCAAATTACCTTTTCTTTTTTCATATGCTGAAAGCATTAGTTCTCCACCAAATTTTTTTAATAATCTTGTAGCGATGGTTTCATAACCAAATAATCCATCAAATTCCATCTCACCAACAAAAACCAACTTTGAGCTGGATTCTTCCATATTGGAAAATTCAGATATAGAATCATGTCCTGGGAAATAGTTTTTTATTTCATTCACTGTTTTTTTATCAGCCAGTATTGATGGTTTAGGAATTGATTTTTCTTCATATCTTTCAAGTATAATTGATAATGTTTTTCTTACCGATTCTGATGTGTTAAGAACCACAAATTCTGTTGGTTTTGATATATCTAATGATTCGAGTTTTGACTTAATTTCAGTATCTGGGAGAGTTTCCCCATCTGCATCTATTTTTTGCTCAAGATTTTCTGCCTTTATATCTAAAACAACATCTGTTGGGCCATAATTTAACCAGATTTCAGGCATGATTTAGTCAAAACACAAACCAAAATAAATCCAGTTAAGTTAGATTTTGTATGGAGTTTGTAAAAGAGTTTGCAACATTCTTGTACAAAAATGACATAATTAAGTTTGGAAATTTTACGCTTGCTAGTGGAAAGGATAGTTCATACTATATTGATCTGAGACTGGTTCCAAGTTTTCCCCATCAATTTAGAAAAATGATAAAAAATCTTCAAAATTTAATCATTGAAAAAACTGGTTTGGATAATTTTGATAGTTTGGCTTCTGTTCCAACAGGTGGGCTAGTAATAACATCAGCACTTGCAATTGAAATTGTTAAACCACTAATTTATGTTCGAAATAAGCCAAAAGAGCATGGTACGACAAAGTCGATTGAAGGTAAAATAGAATCTGGGATGAAAGTGGTGGTGGTGGATGATGTTATGACTACTGGTACCTCTGTCTTAAATGGAATAAGGCAGCTTAAAGAATCAGGTTTATCGATTTCAAGTGTATTTGTTATTATAAACAGATTAGAGGGCGCTGACAAATCATTGAATGACATAGGAGTAGAAGTACATCAACTAACCGATATATTGGAAATTACTAATATTCTATTTGAAGAGAAACTAATTTCTAAAGAGATTTTTGAAAAAGTGAAAGAACAGATTAACCAGAATTAGGCGTTATACAACATAAGATCTTTTTCTTCCAAAAGTGCATGTATGTTATGTACAGATTTGTAAACATCACTTTCTTTTTTTGCTCCTGTACAAACCAGTTTGCCAGAAGCAAATAACAGTAATACAGTTTTTGGGTTTACCATCCTATGTATAAGTCCAGGAAATTGTTCAGGTTCATACATACTACGCGGTAATTTTCTTGCAGCCTGCTCAAGATGAATTTTTCCACCTAAACTACCAGATGCAACTATATTTTGAACTGTAATGACTGCATCTTTTTTTATTTTGATCTTACCCTTACGAAGTTTTTGTACAACTGTACGAACAGCCTTTATTGACATATCTTCTGACTTTCCACCAGTACAAACCATTTTTCCTGAACGGAAAATCAAAGTTGCTGTTTTAGGTGATGCTAATCTAAATACCAAACCCGGAAATTGGTCAGGATGCCATTCTGTATCTGGAAATTTTTTAGTAACATCAGCAAGATCAATTGTTTGGTCAACTGATGCAGAAGCTACAACATTTTCAATACTTACAATTGGTTTTGTCTGCGTCATAATTTGGCTATATAAATAGGTCTTATATACTACACTAAAGATTTTGGCGGCTCAGACAAATGCCTTCACATCATTTTTCAGATATAACTCTGATTCTTCATTGCAGCCAGTGAAATCACTATTGTCTCTGATTTAAAATTAATTGAAGTGGGCCTGATGGGCTTCGATCCCGTGGCTCCCCGATTATGAGTCGGGTACTCTACCAAGCTGAGTTACAGGCCCCACGCAACAAAATATTTTGTCAGTAAAAAATGTTATAGGATCTAACAGTACTCCTCGTAACAGCTGTCTAATAACAAGTTTTGACAAGTTACAGAGCTCTCGGCAGCACTGATTATTTCATTCTCATCTGAAGTAAGTGAATCAACTAGCCTTTCCCATGATGCAGCATGTCTAATATCAGCTTCCATATGTTCCTTGAAGTATTTGGTTACATCTTCACTTGTTAAACCATAAAATTCTGCTAGTCCTTCCAGTTTAATTTGGCTTATTTTTGGTATTTCTTTTTCAAATGAATACATTGCAGCTGCTCCACTTTCCAATGTTCCCATTAGATGATGCATTCCAGATATAGCATGATTTGTTTTATACAATCCATCATAATTTAACAAGTCATTACGAGAAACACCTAATGCACTAGCAAATCTTTCCCACATACCAATATGAGAAAATTCTTCCTGTTGATGATAATCTAATTCGTCATACAGATTTGATGGCACGTGATCCATTAGTTGGGTCATAAATATTGGAACGGCTTTTACTAACTGGTAATATTCCTTAGAATATCCTGTTAGTGCATCACGTGTTAATTTTCCATCAGACCATAGTGATAAAAAAATCTTTGTAGCTACAAAAGAATTTTATGGATTGGAGTGACGATCGCTTTATGCTCCTGTAGTGTAGTCCGGTCAAGCATTTAGGCCTTTCACGCCTGAGACTCGGGTTCGAATCCCGACGGGAGCATTCACGTTAATATATTTCTCATGGACATTGCAGATTGAAAGTTTTGGAAAGAAAGAATTTGGAGATCAATCCGCTACTTGAAAAATATGGTGAATATATTAAAAAAATTGATGATGCGTTAGATTCAGAATTAGAATTATACACAGAATCTGAATTCAAGGATCCCCTGAAATATGCATTGGCTGGTGGTAAGCGAATTAGACCAACAATACTTCTTATGGCAGCGGAATGTATGGGTGAGATAGATGATAATATTCTAGCTGCTGCTTGTGCAATTGAATTTCTTCATACTGAATCAGTTATTCATGATGACATAATAGATAATGAAACAATGCGTAGGCAAAAGGATCCATTTCACATAAAATATGGATATAATACTAGCGTTCTGACTGGTGATTTTGTTCTAGGATTAATTCTGAATATTGCATCAAGAATCAATAATCCGAGAGTAACAAAAAATCTTGCTACCACTGCGATGATGATGAGTGAGGGCGAAATAATTGAGGGTAGGTTAGAGACAAGTGAGGATGTAACTTTTGATGATTATCTTAAGGTGATAGAATACAAAACCGCTATAGCTTTTGAAACTGCATCAAGATTGGGCGCAATAATTTCAGGAGCTACTGAAGAAGAGATTGAATATTTAGCTGATTATGGTAAAAACATAGGAATTGCATATCAGATTAGAGATGATTTACACGACTGGAAGAATGAAGATAAATTGTTTAATTTACTAATTAAGAAAAGCTCAGACCCTAGAGATATTTTCAACAAAATGGAAGAATTACTTAAAAAATACTCAGACAGGGCTGTGTTTAGCATTAGAAAAGTAAAAGATTCTCAAGCCAAAGATAATTTGGAAAACTTGGTTAGATTTACTAGAACTACGGCATAAGTCCTGCATTAATTGCCGGAGTAGCAAATTCTGTAAATTGTATTATAGGTTCTGGGTAGACACCTATGGTTACCATAAATATTATTGAAAATATCATTATGGCTATAATTGATTTTGGTTCTTTGATTCTCTTTTCTTTTTCACCCTCAAAGTACATCTTACGTATTATCCAACCATAGTAAGCCAAAGACAATGCGCTATTTAGAACTCCGGCAATGGCAAGCCAAGGACCCCACCATACTACTGTCCCAGCATCAATTGCAGCGCCAAACAACATTAGCTTACTCCAAAATCCACTCAGTGGTGGAACACCAGCTAATGCAAGCAAAGAGATTACTAATCCTAAAGATGTTATAGGCATACGTCTTGCAAGACCTTTTAGTTTTTCAACATGTGTAACAGCTAATGCAGTTACAAGTCCAGCAACTGCAATGAATGCTGCACCTTTCATTACAGCATGGTTTAGGATATGAAATAGAGATCCTTGTAAACCAATACCAGAAAATGGTGCAATAGACAAACCAATCAGGATATATCCCGCATGTCCAATGCTGGAATAAGCCAACATACGAGCAAGATTTTTCTGCATGACAGCCGCAATGTTGCCAACTGTCATCGTCATTACAGCAATAATACCTAAAGCAAGAGTCCAATCAAGGCTTAATGCAACAGAACCCATTACTACGACCCTCAAAGCAGCGGCAAATCCCGCCTTTTTAGTACCATAACCACATATGGAATGGAACCAAACCCATCTTGAATCCAAATCCAGCTATAAACATGCCTACCGCCAAAAGTCCAATTGGAATCATATTCGCGTCAAGGACCATAAAGCCCTGAATTACTTCGCCGATGTTTGTAGAACCGGTAATACCATAAGCTAAAGATATACCGTAAATTATAATTGCAGATGCAAGTGCACCAAACAAAAAGTACTTTATCGCTGCCTCGTTAGATATCGGATCCTTTTTCAAAAATCCTACTAGTACGTACGTTGGAATGCTCATTAATTCCCAGGCAACAAAAAGCATTACAAGGTCTGTAGCATATGCCACAAGCACCATTCCTATCGCAGAAAGTAGAATTAGTGAAAAGTAGATTGATGGGTTAGCTTTGTTTTTCATGTAATTGAACGAGCCAACAGTTGTGAATATTGCAACAATCAGCATAGCAATTGCAAACAACGAACCAAATGCATCATCAACTAGTACATCCTGTGAAAAAATAGCCGCAGGCGCTACATGATCAAGTGCGAGTTGATAGAGAACGTATCCAATTGCAGCAAATAGTGCAATGAGAGTCGCTATGCCGTAAGATATCATCGAGCCTCTTTCTTTCAGCGCAATGTTGATCACTGGTAGGGCAACGCCAACACCACCAAGAATTGCAAGAATGATTATTGGGGTTGATGTTAGTTCGATCATTTCATATCACCTATATCAATAATATCAGAACTACAAACAGAAGTCCTGCTCCAAATACGTAAAGATATGATTGTGGTACACCAGTCTGAGTTCCTTGAACCACCTTTGCACCCCAACCTACTGCACGTTCTAATCCAACATTCATGCCAGTATCAATTGCGGTCTTCTCAAAGTATCTCCATAATGCTCTAGATGCCCATAAAGGTGCAATTACAAAACTCCAATAAATTAAGGCATTAAGATACCATCTGTTTAGGATAACTTTGTGTAAAGCGTAAAAGAAAATATTTGAATTGATAAACTTGGCAGGATCTACCCATCTTCCAATGTAGAAAATGTAACCTAGTCCAAATCCTGTTGCAAATGCAACCAATGATGAACCTAATGCAATTGGGTTTAGTCCCGAAAGGAATCCAGGCAAAACAGAATCCTCTCCAATATAGTGAGATGAGTGAATTCCAAATGAGTGGTCTAGGTACTCCTCAAATAGATGGTGTAGATTCTCTTCAGCTGATAATCCAATTATTCCAATTCCAATCGTTAGCACCGCAAGAATTCCATATGGAATCCACATGGAACGTGGAGCCTCATGAATATGATGACCTTCACTCTCCATCTTTTCAATATGCTTGCTCTCTTTACCAAAGAATACCATACCCATCATCCTTGTGGTATAGAATGCCGTAATGACAGCAGTCAAAACAGCTATGATGAAAATTGGTAGCGCCCATTCATTTCCTGATTCATAAACAGCTGCAAAAATTGCATCTTTGCTCCAGAATCCTGTGGTGATAAATGGAGCTCCCATTAGTGCAAGGCCTGCAGCCCACATGAACGCGTATGTCTTCCGCATCTTTTTGCGCAAACCTCCCATATCAGTCATAAACCGTGAACCAACAACATGCAACAACGAACCAGCAGCCATGAATAATGAAGCCTTAAACATTGCATGGGAGATCATATGGAAGAACCCGGCAGTGTAACCATCAACAAATTGTTGTGATAATCCAGCAATTCCAAGTGCCATCATCATGTAACCAATTTGTGAGCCGGTAGAATATGCAAGGACCTTTTTAATCTCTGGATTTACCATTCCTTGAGTTGCTAACAAAAGTGCAGTTATTGCGCCAACCCAGGCAATAATCTCAAAGAACTGATCTGCCAAAATTCCGGCAGCGCCAAGTGCAAAGAACAATGGTCCGAGTCTTGCAACCAAGAAAACACCAGCCTTTACCATTGTGGCTGCATGTATAAGAGCTGAAACGGCAGTTGGACCTGTCATAGCCTCCAAGAGCCATTCATTAAGTGGGAATTGTGCTGATTTACCAACTGCACCACCAAAAAGCAATACCGCTGCCGGTATAAGCAGACTTTCTGCTGACATATTAACTGCCCATGATGTATCAGCAAGTAATTCCTTAAAGCCAAACGTTCCAGCGAATGCAAAGATCATAAACATGCCAGCAAGCATCATAACATCTCCTACCTTGGTCATGATGAATGCCTTCATTCCAGAATGTGTTGGTGAATAGTATTCCATTATACCAAGTGCAGTCCTGCCTTCCTTACCGACATGAGCTTGCGCTTTATCACGATACCAAAAGCTGATCAGAGCGTAAGATGCTAACCCTACTCCTTCCCAACCAAAGAATAGCTGAAGTAAATTATCAGATAATACTATGAGTTGCATTGAACCAATGAAGAACATCATCCAGAACCAGAATCGAACAATATCCTTGTCGCCTTTCATGTATCCAGTACTGTAACACATAATCAGGAAGGAAATCCATCCTACAACGTTTGCCATGATTATCGAAAGCGGGTCAGCTAAAACTCCAGCCTTTAAACCAATAGCAGAGATCCAGTCAACTTGAGAATGAATCTCATGTCCTTCTAGTGCCATTGGGAAAAGAACCGCTGCTGAAATAGCACTCATTGCAGCAAATCCAACAGCTACTCTACCAGTTGAAATTTTTGAAAACTTTCCAACCGCAGGAATAATTAGGGCAGCAATAAACGGAAGAATCCATATCAACCATGCATACATTGCCTCGCCTTCAGTTGCCATAACTTCTGTAGCCATTTTTTATCCTCCTAAAACCCCCTGCATGTATGGCATGATTTTTGATAAGAAAATATCAGGATAAATTCCAAGCACGATTGTAAATCCGGCAAGTACCATCATTGGTGAAAGCATATACCAACTGCCTTCTTTTACTTTGGAAAAATTTTCAGGTAGTTTTGCAAACATTAAGGATCTAACATCATTTCCTTCTTCCAGTGCAGTTTCTAATACGCCGTAAAACAACATCCATTCTCCCATAAATCCACTGGTTGGTGGCACGCCCATAATTGTGAGAGCACCAATCACTGCACATACTGCGGTGATTGGTAATTTACTTCCGAGTCCTCCAAGTTTTGAAAGGCTTCGTGTACCTACCTGGACAATTAGTATACCAGCTGACATGAAGAGCAAGCCTTTGCCAAGTGCGTGAGAAACATACATCATTTCTGCTCCTGCCAGACCAAGTGTAGACATGGAACCAATTCCAAACAGAAGATAACCCATTTGGCTTATGCTGGAATATGCAAAGACTCGTTTGATATCATCTTGCATTAACGCCATTGCGCCACCATAGAACATTGTACCAACACCCCATATGGTGATCCAAATGGACAAGTCTGCGTATGTTTGCGGTAAAAATTCGACAATTAATCTAAAGAGTGCATATGCTCCAATGCCGATCATGGCAGGAGAAAGTAAAGCGCTGATGGGAGTCGGTGCAGATCCATGTGCATAAGGTAACCAAATGTGGAATCCAAAAGCAGCAAGTTTTACGCCTAAACCAATTATGATTGCTACTGCCGCGGGAACTACAACATCAGCCGGAATGTCAGCCTCATTAATATCGGCAAAATCAAAACTACCAACGTTAAGACCTATAGCTAATAACCCTAAGAGTAAGATAACTGCACCAACATGTGTCCAGAAGAAGAACATTAGTGCAATTCTACGCCTTGGGTGATCACCCCAAAAGCCAACCAAAAGGAATGCTGGAATTAGCATGACTTCGAAGAATATGTAAAATTCAATCAGATTTGTTGCAAGTACTGTTCCAAGCATTCCCATTGAAAAAACTAGAAACAGTGCGTAGTACACACCGGACTGTCTGTTTACAAATTTTTCTTCAGATAGTGATTCTAATGTTGTTCCATCACTTTGATAGACAGTTTTTGGTGCTTGCTCTTTGAAAAAATCCTGAAATTTGTGTAGCATGTAAGGTTTGGAATACAATGCAAGTATTGTACACAAAACATAGA
>LUML01000502.1_pt1 | contig 13720 bp, 16 predicted proteins | sample 729661 | NCBI WGS metagenome assembly LUML01 (sample SAMN03860264, study PRJNA289734) | marine metagenome | biome: seawater column; feature: ocean; material: water; isolation source: Red Sea water column Station 22 - depth 10m | place: Saudi Arabia: Red Sea | collected 2011-10-15 | depth 100 m | reverse complement strand
GGATTGCTCCCTATCACATAGAAAGAAAAGGCTCTTTTTGGAACGCAACCAAAGAAGAGTATTATTTGTCTGTGTGGGAGTCTGGCGGGTGTCCGGTAACACTAAACCACCCACCAAACAAAGAAGAAATCCCAAACATTGTTAACCAAATAGACGCCTTTTTAATGGTTGGGGGCCCGGATGTTCCAGCAAGCGTTTATGGCGCTGAAAACCCAAACCTGATTGACCAAGATCAAATGTCAAAAGAAAGAGAGTCTTTTGATAGGCTTGTTTTTTTAGAAACAATAAAACAAAACAAAAAAATTTTAGCAATATGCCTAGGAATGCAACATGTAAACATTGTTTTGGGAGGCACGCTAACAGAGGACATCCCAACCCTTGTTCCTGATGCAATAGACCATGGAAAGTTTAACGGAAAACACAGCCTGCACACTGCCCAAATTTTTAAAGAAAGCCTACTGTTTGATGTTCTTCAGTCAGACACAATTCGGGTTGCAAGCACACATCATCAGTGTATTAAAAAGCTTGGAGAAAGCGTAAAGGTTGCAGCGCGCTCCGATGACAAGGTTGTTGAGGCCATAGAAATTGAAAACAAAAACAATTTTATTGGGGTTCAGTGGCACCCCGAACTGTTAAAAGAAAGCAAAGAATCTAAAAAACTTTTTTCTTGGCTTCAAAGCTAAAGACTGTAGCCACTTCTTCGATCGTCTCCAAAAGAAGACTCAACTCCCACAACATTAACTCCACCAAAATACATATTTTTTTCTTTCCAGCTAACAACTTCCTTGTTTTTAAAACCAGAGACAGCGCCCCAACCCTTAAGCGGCTCGTGGTGTAGCACCCCGTTTTCAATATGTAAACGAGGGGAGCTAACAGCTTCCTCAATTGAGGATTCGTTGTTAATAAGGTTTGCAAGCGTACATATAATTGCAGAAACAATTCTGCTGCTTCCTGCGGAACCAAGGGCCAAAACAGGCTCCTTGTTTTTAAAAACAAGGGTTGGTGCAATATTGCTCGGGATTCTTTGTTTTTTAGGCCAAGCATGAAAACCATGAGGATTTAAATGTTCTTCTCCCAACATGTTGTTTGGCATCACTCCCGTGTTTCCAATTAACCTTCCTGCGCCCACGCCATTTGTTGTTGTAATTGATGCAACATTTTTGTTTTTATCTATAATGCTTAGGTGTGTTGTAGACCCAACAGAGCTAGACCTGGCCTCCCCAAAAGGCTGTGCCAACATTAAGGCCTTTTCAATTTCTTTTGGCCCCACAGCCCCCTCTTTTGAAAGAGAGCTTAGCGCGTTAAGAATCATTGTTCCGCCCGTTGAGGGGGGCGGGTTTGTAAAAATTTTATACCCCTTGTGTTCTTGAACAAGCGGGACCCTTTCTTTAACCGAGTAGCCCACAAGATCTCTAAGACCAATAATTCCCCCATCAGAAAACGCTTCAAAAAACAAAGAACAAACATCGTTTATATAAAAGCTTTCAGGGTCTTCGTGTAAAAAATTTTCTAAAAAGCTGCCCATTTCAGGGTTGTAAAACGAATCACCATATTTTAAAAGAGAGCCTTCTTTTAAAAAAAGATTTTTTATTTTTTCTGAACCAGATATTACGGGAGCCAACACCTGCGTTAAATACTCTTGGTTTTTAGAAACTTTAGCCCCCTTTTTTGCAAGAAAAACAGCCTGTTCAACCAGCACAGAGAAAGGTAGGCTCCCAAGCTTTTTGTGCACATGAATTAGTCCAGGCAAAACACCGGGGACCCCAACAGAGCCCATTCCAATATGAAAGCTTTGTTTTGTGTTTCCAAAATCAGCAACAATTTTTTGGAAATCTCCAACTTCTCTTCCTTTTGTTTTTGGGCTTTCAACAAAAAAATCAAACAAGACAGGCGCTTGGTTTTTTTTGCAAGCAAGAAGGGCCCCGCCACCAGCAGGGCTTGTATATAAATACTCAGAAACAAAAGAAACAAAAACCCCAGCAATTGCTGCATCAAAAGAGTTTCCCCCGTCTTTTAAGATATTTTCTGCTGCATCAACAGTGTCTTTATGTCCTCCTGCTATTGTACCAAACGCTCCCATGTTTTTGTCTTTCTCTTTATAAAAATAGGTTATAAAATAAGTATTAACACCAACAAATTTATGTCCATATTTCGAATATTAACATCTTCAATTGGAAAGAAGGTTTTAATGGCTATAACAGGCCTTCTTCTTTCTTTTTTTATGGTATTTCATCTTTTTGGAAACCTTTTTTTGTTTGTTAGCGAACAACATTTTAACTCTTATGTTGAAAAACTAAACTATTTTAAGCCCCTTGTAAGGATTGCAGAGTTTTTTCTGCTACTTTTTGTTTTTAGCCATGCGTATACCGGAATTTCTTTGTGGTGGAGCAACAGAAAGGCAAAACAAAAAAGCGGATCATACAGCAAAACAAACACCTCTCAAGCCGCCCGCACGGCTTCAATCACAGGAAGTTTTATTTTTATTTTTTTAATAACTCACTGGGCAACTTTTTGGTATAAGTTTAATTTTGAACACCCCGAATCATACTATCAGGTTGTTTTGGGAAATGAAGTTGGTTTTGGTAATCCGTTTTTTTCTGTTTTTTACATTGTTGCTATTGCTCTTTTAGGGTACCACCTAAAACACGGCTTTCTTTCTGCGGGCCAAACCCTTGGGATAAACGGTACAAAATATGAAAAACTTTACACAGGAATTTCTTCACTTTTTTGGTTTTGGATTCCTCTTGGGTTTATATCAATCCCACTATGGTTTGGTTTTATTAAACAGGTGGTGTCTCCATGAATGACCTTAATTTAAATTCGAAAACTCCAACAGGGGACCTCCACACTGCGTGGACAAGACATAAAGATTTTTTAGAAAAACTTTCTAAAGAAGAAGCAAACAAATACAAAATTATTATAATTGGGACTGGTCTGGCGGGAGCTTCGGCAGCTGCTACGCTTGCTGAAAAAGGCTTTAATGTCGACGCTTTTTCATACCACGAATCTCCAAGAAGAGCACACAGCATTGCTGCACAAGGGGGAATAAACGCAGCAAAAAACTATAAACACGATGGCGACAGCACAATGCGTCTTTTTTATGACACAATCAAAGGAGGGGACTTTCGATCAAGAGAAGAAAATGTTTACAGGTTGGCCGAAACAAGTGTAAACATTATTGATCAATGTGTTGCACAAGGGGTTCCTTTTGCCAGAGAATATGGCGGGCTTTTGGACAACAGGTCTTTTGGCGGAGTTCAAGTATCAAGAACCTTTTATGCAAGAGGGCAAACAGGGCAACAGCTTCTTTTGGGCGCCTATTCTGCTCTTAGCAGGCAGCTAAAAACAGAAAAGGTGCGGTTTTTTCCAAGACACGACATGTTAGACGTTGTTCTTGTAGACGGAAAAGCGAAGGGGGTAGTAACTCGAAACCTTTTAAACGGAGAGATAAAAGCACACCAAGCAGATGCGGTTATTTTGGCAACAGGCGGGTATGGAAACGTTTATTATCTTTCAACAAATGCCATGGCTAGCAATGTTACCGCTAACTGGAGGGCCCATAGAAAGGGCGCGCTTTTTGCAAACCCAAGCTTTACACAAATACACCCGACATGTATTCCTGTTAAAAACAACTTTCAATCAAAACTAACACTAATGAGTGAAAGCTTAAGAAACGATGGAAGAGTTTGGGTTCCAAAGCAAAAAAACGACAAGAGAAAACCAAACGAAATCCCTGAACAAGAAAGAGACTATTATTTAGAAAGGATTTACCCAGCGTTTGGGAACCTTGTTCCAAGAGATGTGGCTAGTAGGCGAGCAAAAGAGGTCTGTGACAATGGACAGGGGGTTGGTCCAACCGGATTTGCTGTATATTTAGACTTTAAGCACGTAATCCAAAACAAGGGAGAAGGTTATGTAAGAGAAAAGTATGGAAATCTTTTTGATATGTATCAAAACATAGCAGATGAAAACCCATATAAAACCCCAATGAAGATTTATCCCGCTGTTCACTATACAATGGGAGGTCTTTGGGTTGACTACAACCTAATGACCACAATTCCAGGGCTTTTTTCAATTGGAGAGAGCAATTTTTCTGATCATGGCGCAAACAGGTTGGGAGCAAGCGCTTTAATGCAGGGCCTTGCAGACGGATACTTTATTGTCCCCCACACAATTACTGACTATTTATCAAAAGAAAAACCAGGAAACCAAGACACAGCAAACAGCGAGGCTTTTAAAAACGCCGTAAACAAAACAGAAAAAGATATCAACAAAATTATGAACATAAAAGGTGACATGGTTGTTGATGAAATTCATAGAGAGTTAGGAAAAGTTGTGTGGGACAAGGTGGGAATGTCTAGAAATAGCCGAGGCTTAAAAGAGGCTCTTGATATAATTCCAAAGATAAAAGAAAAATTTTGGAATAATGTGTTTATTCCTGGTTCAAAAAATGATTATAATCAAGAGCTAGAAAAAGCACTAAGGTTGAAAGACTTTATAGAGCTTGCAGAACTGATGGCGTTTGATGCGCTAGACAGAAACGAATCCTGTGGGGCATAAATAATGAATATCAACCTAAAAATTTGGAGACAAAAAGACAAAAAAGACAAGGGAAGGTTTAAAGCTTATAAGCTTCAAAACATAGACCCAAATATTTCTTTTTTAGAAATGTTAGACATTCTTAACAACAGACTTATTAAAGAAAAACTTGAGCCAGTTGCTTTTGACCATGATTGTAGAGAGGGCATTTGTGGTTCATGTGGTTTTATGATTAATGGCCAACCCCACGGCCCACAAAAAGCAACCACAGTTTGTCAACTACACATGAGGTCTTTTAACGACGAAGATGAAATTCTTTTAGAGCCCTTCAGAGCAAATTCTTTTAAAGTAGTTAAAGACCTTTCTGTTGACAGAACCGCTTTTGACAGAATCATTAGCAGTGGAGGCTTTGTTTCGGTTGACACCGGAAAAGCGGAAGAGGCCAACTCTACCGTTATTGAAAAATCAAACGCAGATGAAGCTTTTCTTTCTGCTGCATGCATTGGGTGTGGGGCCTGTGTTGCTGCCTGCAAAAACTCTTCAGCAATGCTTTTTACCGCAGCAAAGGTTTCCCAGTTTACTCTTTTACCACAAGGGGAACCGGAACAAAAAGAAAGAGTGCAGAGCATGGTGGCGACAATGGACGAGGAGGGCTTTGGTGCGTGCACTAACACGGGCGCCTGCTCTGCTGAATGTCCTAAAGAAATTTCACAAGAAAACATTGCGAGATTAAATAGAGAATTTATTAAATCTCAACTGTAAATTATTTTGGAGACAAAAATAGAATGTTTTTTCATTATTTTAAATTTTTTCTAAGCCCACTTTTTATTGCCTCAATAGGCTACGGGGTATATGTTGGTGGAACCAAGGGCCTTTTTGTTCTTTTAGGGCTACAGTTTTTTATTATTTTTGGAGAACTTTTTTTTGGAGATGACACATCTAAGCCAAAATACAAGCACCCATGGATTTTAGATCTCGCTCTTTTTATAAATGTCCCATTGTTTTTTTATGTCCTTTTTCTTTTTTTAAAAAACAACCCAACATGGTCTTCAGAGCTAATTGTTTATATTCCAATTCTTGGTCTTGCCATGGCAACAGCATTTATTAATGTTGGACACGAGCTTGTTCATAGAACCAGTAAAAAACTTGACTGTGAGGTAGGAAATTGGGCTTTAGCTGCAGCATGGAACCCTGCCTTTGCAATTGAACATGTATACGGTCACCACAAAAATGTTGGAATAACAGAAGAAGACCCTGTAACAGCAAAAGCAAATGAAAACCCAATTTTGTTTGCAATTAAAGCATTTTTTCGTGAACACACGCATGCGTGGGGAATTGAGTCAAGGCAACTAGAAAGAAGAAGACAAAATATTTTTTCTTTACACAACAGGCTTCTTGTTGGATATATGAGAACAGCCTTAATCTTTTGTTTTATATATGCTTTTTTTGGACCATTCTCTGTTGTGCTTTATTTCTTAACAGGCATGGGAGCAAACTATATTTTTCAAATGACAAACTTTATTGAGCACTATGGCCTTGTAAGGGTTAAGGGAAAGCCAATTTTGCACCACCACTCATGGAATTCAAACAACAGAATGACAACATATTTAACCTATAACCTTACAAGACATTCAGACCACCACGTGAACGCAAAAAAAGAATTTTGGGAGCTCGATCCATGTCTTGATGATGGTATATCACTTCCTTCAGGGTATTTAACTTATATGGCTTTGTTTACTTTTTTCCCTTTTATTGCGAGAAAAAAGATGCACCCAAGGCTAAAAAGATGGTATTTTGAATATGCCTCTGATGAAGAAAAGGCGCTTACAGACAGCTATCAGTATTTTTAATTTTGTAATCTAAAGTTAATTGGAATTGTAATCCAAACTCCTACAGGTCTTTCACGTTGTTTAGCAGGTCTAAACCTTGTTTTTCTTAAAGCTTCTACAGCTGACTCGTTTAGCCCGGTGTTTGGTATGCCTTTAACCCAATCAGGGATCTCGAAATCTTCATCTTCTGATTCAATTGGAATAGAAGGCCTTGCAGGCGGAGGAGGAGTTTCAAATTGTTGAGTTTCAGGAATCTCAATATTTTCAATTATAATTTGTCCCTCGCTTTCAATATCAATTTCTGGCTCAAAACGCTGTAATCCATAAAACGTAAACAACCCTAATATACAAGCAAGCAAAGCTCCAATGCGCGTTACAGTTGAATATTGTTCTTTTAATGTTCCTTCGCTTAGTTTTGCTCGATTTAAAAGAAGATCAACAATCAAAGAAAATGGATTTTTTATATTCTTCATTGAGTAGGAGCCTTAACTTTTGTTGAATAGTTTAGTTTTAGCGCATCAGCTTTTCTTAGCTCATTATGTATATTAGAAATAGTTTCCATTCTTGCGGCTAAATCCGCCTTCAATGAAACAGTAAGCTGTGGGTCTGAGGCTCTCTTTTCGTACATAATGTGGCGGACATCATCTTCGTTGAAAAGCTTGTCTTCAATAGAGATTAACCCATCTTTTGAAACCCAAATGTGTGCAGTGTGTCTTTTAGATTCCAGTTTTTCAATGCGCTCCGCTTTTGGTAGAGATATTGGTAGCCCCGAATATTCTCTTAAAACCGTTGTAACCATAAAAAAGATAAGAAGCATAAAGATAATGTCTGGCATAGACGATGTAGAAATTTTTGATTCTATGTTTGATTTTCTTTTAAACTTCATTCTGTCTCCGCTATTGATATACGGGTTGCGTTTGCCATTTTTAACTGGTCCAACACTTCAACATAAACATCGTACTGTGCTTTTTCATGCGCCTTTACAGAAACAATTAGCTTGTCATTTTTTCTTATTTCATCTTTTACTTTTCGATGAATGTCTTTGAGTTCAACCGGCTCACCCCCCAAAAGAACATTTCCTGAGGAACTAATTAAACAGTTTAAAATATTCTTTTTATTGATTTCTAGCTCCTGGCCCTCTGCTGGCAAAATAATTCCGAGACCCTTGTCCATATCAATTGTTGTGGTAACCAAAAAAAACACCAACAGCAAAAATGCAATATCTGCCATTCCCCCTTCAGGAATAGCACCAACCCTGGCTTTTCTTTCTCTAAGAGCCATTTTTATTTGCTTGTAAGCAGATCAGTTAGTTCAATTGATTTTTCTTCCATGTCTAATACCATCGCATCAATTTGAGAAGAAAAATAGTTTTGACAAACTTGGATTATCATTGCAACAACAAGTCCAAAAGCAGTGGTTAGTAGAGCTTGTGAAATACCACCCGCAACCACAGCTGGAGAAATGTCGTTTGCTGCTTCAATCGCTTCAAAAGCACCAATCATACCCCACACAGTTCCTGTGAAGCCCATCATTGGAGCAATAGCAACAATTGCAGTTAGCCAACCCATGTTTTTTTCAAGAAAAGCCATTTCAAGAGACCCTGCGTTTTCAATCGCCTTTTCCACTTGATCGGCTCCTTTGCCAGACTTTTCTAATCCAGCCTTACATATATTTGAAACCGGCCCATCATGTCCATCACAAACCGCTAAAGCTTTTTTTGCTCCACCAGCTTTTACTGCTTTTGAAACAGCCTCCATAAAACCCTCTGAATCAGCTTGAGACTGTGCCAACGAGCGAAAGCGCTCCACAACCAAAGCTAGCCCACCAAGCAATAGTAACAAGATTGGGTACATGAAAGGACCGCCGTCTAAAAATAATTCTACCATTTAAGTTCCTCCTAACCTGTTAAATGTTTAAAAATCTAGCTTATAACACAACCAATGTCAACAAGCTAGACAATCTCTCCTATTTTATCTAAAACGCCCCTTTTTATGTTTGGATTTAAAGAATAATTAATTGTTATTGCTGCCAACGGAGCACGCAAGGCTTTTTTGTATTCTTTTAGTTTGATTAGGTCTTTTTCTGTGCAAAGAACAAGATCAATTTTGTTTTTGTCAATGAATGAATTAATCTTTTTAATATCATTTTCTTGAAAAGGGTAGTGGTCTGGGTATGTTAAAAATTGCTTATAGTTTATTTTTAAATTTTCTAACGTTTTTTGAAAATTTCCAGGAGAACCAATTGCACATAGAGATAAAATATTGCTGTATTTTCCTAAAAACTCAAAACCCTCAGTTTTGTTTTCAGGGATATCTGCAACCAATAAATAGTTATTATAATTCCACTGAAGAGTAAGCCCACCCGCTTCTTTGTCTTTAACGTTAGTGCTAATAATTATATCAGCCCTTTTTAGTCCAATTATTGGCTCTCTCAATAATCCATAAGGAAACATTTTATTCATTTTTTCATCCACATCAAATATTACGATGTCTATGTCTCGATACAGTTTTCTGTGTTGGAAACCATCATCTAAAATAACAACATCACACCCCTCTTTTTTATATAAGCTGTTTACTGCTTTAGTTTTGTCTTTTGAAACATAAACAGGAATACCCCCTAGGTTGTTTTTTAAAAGAACAGCCTCATCCCCAGCAGATTTCCAATGTCTATAAAAGTCTTTCACAAACCAGTTTTTGTCTTTTATTAAGAAGCTTGATCCATCATTTTTTCTACCATGTCCTCTTGTAGAAACACCAACCTGATACCCTTCTTTTTTTAAAAATTTTGCTATAGCAATGGTGAGTGGGGTTTTTCCTGTGCCTCCAAGTGCAACATTCCCAACGCTTATTACAATTGGTTTAGTTTTTTTTGGTTTTATTAGATTATAATCATAAAAAAAATTTTTCACCCTTATCAAAACAACATGTATTGGAAACAAAAATAGAAAAACAGAAAACACAAAGACCCTTATTTTATAAAAAACACTAGTCATGATTAGATGCGCGCTTATCTACAGCTTCTATTTTTTCTTTTAGCTGTTCAACACAAAGGTTTAAATCGTCCTCTGGTTTAAAATATATTGGTTCTCCCACGACCAACTTAATAGGGCTAAATGGTTTGCTAAGATAAAAATTGTGCCAGTTTTTAAAAACCCAACTTTTTTTTGCATGTCCAATGACAGGCACTATTGGAACACCGGTTTTTTGTGATAGCCTTATAGCTCCTGGTTTTGGTATGTGTTCCGGTCCTTGGGGTCCATCCGGCGTAATAATAATTTTTGTCCCTGGCATTTGTAAAAGCCTTATCATGTCGCTATATGCATCAGCTCCTCCCCTAGAGCTTGAACCTCTTACAAAAGAATATCCCACCATTTCTCCAACTTGTGCAATTAGTTCTGCATCTTTGTTTAAGCTAGCTAAACCAATATAATTTTTATTAGAAAAGTAATGAAACACGCTTAAAATTTTTCCATGCCAAGACACCATCACAAAAGAACGGTTTTTTTTAGATAGGTTTGTTATGTTTTCCATGCCTTCAACCGTAAACCTGTTTAAACCATACAACAGCTTAATGGTTGCCCAAAGAAACACAACCTTTATTTTAAAAACTAACTTATTGTAGAATGTATTTTGCTGCATTTTGGTATGGGTTTTTTCTTGTGGTGTCAATTGAGTTAACAAGAAGAGCATGGTTTTGTTTCCACGCTGCTTTTCCTTCTTGAGACAACAGGTAATAGATTTCTTTAGCTATATTTTTTGGTTTCATGTTGTTTTGTAATAGCTCCGCAACCACCTCCTTGCCTACAATAAGATTTACGAGAGAAAGGTGTTTTACAGACGCCATCCTTTTTGCTAAAAACCATGTTATAGATGAAAGCTTATAACAAACAACCATAGGACACCTTAAGAGAGCAGTTTCTAGGGTTGCTGTTCCAGAACAAACAATTGCTACGTCTGCAGAAGATAGTGCCTCATAATGATTGTCTTTAATTCTTATTATGTTATCTGGAACGTTTTCAATAGCAATATTGGGAGCCTGTATTAAAACAGGCTGTATTTCATGTTTGTTGTCTTTTTTTAGTTGTTTAATTGTGTCTAAAAACACCCCCCAGTGTTTTTTAATCTCTGATTTTCTACTTCCAGGCATTAGTGCCACAATTTTTTTGTTTTGATCAATATTATATTTCTGGTGGAGAAAGTTTTTTTCAAAGGTTTTGTCTAAAATTGATATTAAGGGATGGCCCACAAAATGAACATCAATATTTCTTTTTTTAAACCATTGTTTCTCAAAAGGGATAATGCTAACCAGTTTATCGCACAATTTTTTTAACTGTTCAGCTCTCTTGCTGTTCCAGGCCCACACCTGCGGAAGAATAAAATATGTAACAGAAACGCCCAGCTGTTTAACTTTTTTTGCCAGCCTCATGTTAAAGCCTGGATAATCAATCAAGATTACCTGTTGAGGGTTTATTTCTTTAATAAGAGAAACCGTTTTATTAAAAATTTTTTTTATTCTAGGATAATGTTTTAAAACCTCAACTATACCGATAACATTTAGGTTTTTTATGTGTTCTATATGATTAAGCCCCGCCCCAATCATTTTGTCGCCACCAACTCCATAAAAAATAAAATCAGGATCAATTTTTTTCATCTCTTTTATTAGGTGGGCTCCGTGGAGGTCTCCAGAATCTTCTCCAGCAATAATAACTATTTTTTTATTTGACATTTTGAAGAATTTTGTTTTCAATTTCTAATGCAATTTCTAACGCATTTAACCCTTGAAGGCCATCCACAATAGGGTTTTTTCTTGTTTGTATTGAATAAATAAAATTATTGATTTCTTCTAAAAGAGCATCTTTTTCTAGTATATAGGTTTTCTTCATAGGTTCTAATTTTTCTTACGTAGTTTTGGGCAATTCTACTAGATTTTAGGTTTGCAACAGCACCATTGATAAATTTTATTTGTGCATGTGCAATATCAACAGTTTTGCTCATCATTTTTGAGCCACTTGCCTCAATGCTTTGGATTTTTTCGTTCACCATTGATAAGACAAGATCAATATCATGGATCATTAAGTCCAAAACAACAGGAACCTCTGTTCCACGCACTTGAAAGGGAGCAAGCCTTTCAATTTCAATACAATGAGGAGCCCCTGTCACGCTTTTTAACTGATTAATTGTTGGGTTAAATCTTTCAATGTGCCCCACTTGAACAATGTTTTTACTGCTTGCCGCCATTTTAATAATTGCTTTTGCTTGTTCAGATGTGTTTGTTATAGGCTTTTCAATAAAAACATCTTTTTTCTTTTTTAAGCACTTAGCAGCAATATCATAGTGTGTTTCTGTTGGTGTAATTATGCTGATTGCTTCTACTAAATCAATTAAATCATCTTCATTGTCAAAATTTTTAATATTAAATGTTTGTGATACAGAGGTGGCATTTTCCTTGTCTATATCAAAAAATCCAACAAGCTCTACTAACGAATGATTAGACAGGTGTTTGATATGATGTTTTCCAAGATGCCCTGCCCCAATAACACCAATTTTAACTTTTTTTTGCATTATTGTCCTTTAATAAAGTAAGCAATATCTCCTTCTTGCATAATATAGTCTTTACCAACAATTTTAACCAACCCCAATGTTTTTAAATCTTTTATGTTATTTTCATGTTTTATGGCGTCTTCAAAGCTATAAATTTCAGCTTTAATAAATTTTTTTGCAAAATCCGTGTGGATTTCTTCTGCAGCTTCTACCGCCGCCGCACCCTTTGTAATTGTCCAAGCCCTTACCTCTTCCTCTCCGCAAGTAAAGAAAGTTTGAAGCCCAAGGTTTGCATAGGCCTCTTTAATAAGGCTGTTTAGGCCCGGCTCTTCTAGACCGTATTCGTTTAAAAGCAGTTTTTTTTCTTCTTCGTCTAAGCCAGCCATTTCTGATTCTAATTTTCCATTAATTATTATAAAAGAAGATTGATTTTTTTCTGCAACTTTTTTTATTTCATCAATTTTTTCATCACCTACTTGATTTTCGCTAATATTAGCTACATAAATCATTGGTTTGTCGGTTAAAAGGAACAGGTTTTTTACCGGAACATCCTCTTTACTGTTTCTTTCAAAAGACCTTGCAGGTAGACCAGTGTTAAGATGTTCAAGCAGGTTGTTTAATATTGTTTTTGCTAATTTTCCTTCTGGTTTGTTTGCTTTAATTAGTTTTTCATTTTTTTCTAAACTCTTTTCAACTGTTTTAATATCAGCAAGCAACAACTCAGTATTAATAATTTCTATATCATCCATTGGGTCAACCCTATTTTCAACGTGTGTTACATTTTTGTCATCAAAAACTCGTATTATTTGAACCACAACCTTTACTGATCGTATTTGTGACAAAAATTGATTTCCTAAACCTTCTCCTTTATGTGCATTTTTTACAAGGCCAGCGATATCAATAAACTCAACAGTATTACATATTGTTTTTTTAGGAGAAAATATTTTTGACAACACTTTTAAACGGTCGTCTGGCACTTCAACAATTCCAACATTTGGTTCGATAGTGCAAAAAGGATAATTTTCTGCTGCGATGCTATTGTTGCTTAAAGCATTAAACAAGGTTGATTTTCCAACATTCGGCAATCCGACAAATCCACAATTTAACTTCATGGAAAGAATATAATACTTATATTATTTTTTGCGGCGTTTAAAAATGTCTTTTTTTACAAGTGAAAAACCTTTTTTCATAAGCCCCCAACCATTAATTATTAACAATAAACCATTGTTAAATTTATTTGCTTTTTTACTCATGAAACCCCACTAATTCCCGTCATTTTAAACTTATCAAAACCAAACAGCTTTATTAGGTCTCTCCATAGGGTTATAGGGTTTTTATTAAACAGAATTTCTGGGCCATCGTGTACCAACCAATCACCGTTTTTGATTTCATTGTCTAGTTGGTTTTTTTCCCAAGCAGAATGTCCAAAAAGTAGTTTAGTATTTTTAAATTCTTTATCATCAAATAAGATTTTTTTTATTAATTCAAAATCGTTAGAAAGCTTTATGGTTTCGTTTGTATTAAAATCAATATCTTCAATATTATCATTGCTTAAAATACACGCTTCATGTATGGAAACTGGCCCTCCAAAGTAAATTTTTTTTGATTGTGCTATTAAATCTTTAAAAAATTTATCTTTTATACCAGAGCTCAGGACTTTCATTGTGCTAATAGGCTTGTTAATAATAAAACCAACAGCGCCGTCTCTATTATATTCACATACAAAAATAACGCTTTTTGAAAAATAAGGATCTGTCATATTTGGCATAGCAACCAATAGCTTGTTTTTTAGTGTGCCCATATATATAACAT
>LUML01000291.1_pt1 | contig 13757 bp, 8 predicted proteins | sample 729661 | NCBI WGS metagenome assembly LUML01 (sample SAMN03860264, study PRJNA289734) | marine metagenome | biome: seawater column; feature: ocean; material: water; isolation source: Red Sea water column Station 22 - depth 10m | place: Saudi Arabia: Red Sea | collected 2011-10-15 | depth 100 m | reverse complement strand
AGTTCAAGAATACCATTAATAGCTTCTTGACCCTTTTCTATAATACTATAAAGATTACCACGAGTATACTCATAATCTTTAGTTATATCATCTTTTGCAAGTCTATCGGGTTTTTCTCTATCAACCCCAACTACAACATCACTTTCATCTACTTCAACTTGAGGTGTTATATTAAAAGCATCATCTAAGTGATTTTTCATTATCCATTCCAAGTAGTGGTTCCACTAAATCCAAAGTCATCTCCTTCCTCTACCAATGCATTATCAGCAGAAGTAATAGACTTAACAGATGTACCTCTAATATGAGCAAGTTTGGTAGTACCATCCTGCCCTCTCTTGACAGTTAACTTATTACCGTCAACAGCTTTAACATACAACTCTTCTCCACCAACGTCAATATAGACACTTGTAGAACCAGAAGATGCTGTAATGGTACTTCCATCATCAACCTCAAATGTAGTTTGAGTCTTAGTAATATCGGATGCTAAGTTATCCTTGGAAGCATCTGTGACAGGACCAAATAGGTATGTCTTTGCTGTAAATCTTAATGTATAAAGGAGAACTCTTCTTGACTCAAAATCTCCCTCATAGTCATCCTGCATAGTAATATTTTCAAGGACAACAGGAATATCTCTTTTCTCATTAATAGCTCCTACCAAATTAACAGTTAGATTATATGATGGTTGGAAATATGGTAAAATTTGTTCTGTAATTTGCAATGCATCATCATTCAACTTACACATAACAGCAAGTTCAAATTGCATATTATAAGGAACAGGCATGTATACCTTCTTCTCATCAGGAGTAGTAGCATCTGGATTCTGAACTACAATCTTTTGAGTAGAAGTAACTTTTCTAGAAGGATCATATGTTAATCCTGTAAACTCAAAAGACATCCTTGGTAAAGACAAAGATGTTGCTTTATTTAAATCTGGTGATTGAGTTAATCTTGCTAAAAACTTTTGAGTAGGTCCATATGCCAAAGGAACTCTAATTATGCTAGCGTCAGTATCCCCTCCACTTTGCTTAATGGATATACTATTAAACAGAGTACCAAAAGAAATTATGGTCCTCCTCAAGATTTCGTTATAAAAATATTCAAACATGTTTAGAGTCCTAGTATCTTATATTTATGGAATACCAAATGGGTTCTGTTCACTGAAGTCTAAAATATCATCTGCAGCAGATTCTATATTAACATTATCAGCAAATCCATCCTCTGGTGGGTCTTCACTTACTACCCGAAGTGCATGAACAGCACCTGAAGTTCCACCCGTTATATCTTCTCCAATACTGAACATTCCAGATACATTTGCTACCTCTAAAACATTCGTTGTCGCATTCCAAGTTCTTACTCTACCCTTCACACCTGTGATAGATCCTGTAACAATTTCATTAAACTTGAAGTTGCCACTATTATCCAGTGAAGGATCACCAATTGTAATTGTGGGACTAGAGGTGTATCCAGCACCAGCATTAACAAGGTTAATAGCAGTAATTGTTCCGGCAGAACTTACAACTGCTTCAGCAGTAGCAGTGGTTCCAACACCAACAGGTCCAGCAATCGTTACAGATGGTGCTGTAGTGTACCCAGAACCTGCATCAGTGAGTGTAACGATACCAACAGTACCATCACCAATAAAGACGGTTCCTGCGGCACCTGAACCCCCTCCACCAGTGATCTGAAGTGTAGGTGCAAGGGTATATCCAGCTCCTGGATTTGTTATTAAAACCTTCTGAACAGATTTTAAATTATCACTAATATTCAAATTACATACATTGATTCCAGAAATCATTGAAGCTGTAAGAATACCTGTTACCTTACCACTAGGGGCAGAACTAACTCCAATAGTAGGAATAGCACTATATCCACCACCCCTATTACTGAGATTAATCAATCTAATAGATCCTTCAGTATTAAATCCAACTACAGCAGTAGCAGTTGCACCAGTACCTACTAAGGTAAGAGTTTGAGAAGATCCAAGTAATGTTGATAGACCGTCTTCAGATGTTCCGTCTGCATTGTCACCAACCAAAGTATCATCAATTTCAGCAACTCCAGTATCAATAACTTCATCTTCGTAACGGAAGAGCTCACACTTCAGAGTGTATACGTAATTCTTTCTTAGTTGATAAAAAGGTTTTTCGTGTTCTACATATTTGATTTCAAATAAACGATCACCTAGTGGAAAATAAACTAAATCACCCTCTTTAGGTCGGGTAGTTAACTTTACATTAGATTCGTTTTTTAGTAATGGTTGAATATAAGTTTCCCATCTTTCTCTAGAAATAACAAGATTTACTTCATTCGTCTGCTCAATACCAAACTTTGTAAGCAAAGTAGGATTTTCAGCATACCCCTCAAAATTATCCACATATGCTTCTAATGGATAAGAATCATTAAATATCGATTGAACAACTTCACGTATAATTGTCTTCTCATTCATATATTTACGAGGAAGATAGTGTATCTCAACACCATACATCCTCAACTGTTCATTGATTAAATCTTGTACTAAATTTTGTTCTGATGTAGATCCCTGTTGGAAAAATGGATTGAGCATAACACTATCCTACCATATCCAAAGGTGGAAGTTCATAAGTGTTAGACATTTGTTCTCTGATGACTTCTAAATCTTTTTCAGCATCATCATAAATTTGTCTTCCATTCATTTCAATTCCACCAGGTAATTTAACACCCTGGAACTTTAATAAATTTTGTCCCCACTGTCTTTTTATAAGAGCAGTAGCATATCTCTTTAAGAAGGAATCATTCCATACCCTTGTATAATCATTAGGATTAAGGAGTCTAAAACATTCAAGAACTATAAACTCATCTTTCTCACATGCTGACCAATCAATATCAAGATATAATCTATCTTGTCTTTGATTAAATCTAATTTGTTTTCTTGTCGTTAACAAATAATCAATATCAGACAAATATGTCTGTGTCATTGCATAACTTAAAAGTCCATTATATCCAAGGTTAAAAGCAATATCATTTAAAAATAATTGATATTTAATACTAAACATATTGTTGGATATTGCATTACTTCCACCAAAACGAAATACTTTTTCTACTCCAATTACTGATGATGGAACTGCTATGTAATTACTATTTTCATACCAACTAAAATCAGTATCTGTTCCTGCAATATCTGCTGTTACAGTCTCTGTTGTTATTCCTGTCCTTTTCTTTCCTGTCAATACAGAAGCTCTTCCTCTATCAATATCAGCTTGAGTTATTTGATACTTAAGATATGTTCTAACTACACCATCAAAATGCCTTTCATGAAAATACTGAATGGCATCATCAATCCTATCCTCACACTGCTCATCCGCAACATTAATCTCCAACACGGGAGCACCCAATTGTCGTAAACAATACTCTTTGAATTCGGATCTACTTCCTGGTTGTGCCATTTATACTATACCTCTACAATATTTAGGGTGCGGAAGCAATTCCAGCATGAACTAAAATGTTTCCATTTACTATGTTATAAATTGTTGCACCAGAACTTACCAAAACATTATATTCATATCTACCTTCAGTTAAATTTGTTGTATCAGTAGATCCCATTGATACTTCAAATATTCCACCACCAGCACTTGTAAAACCTACAGTAAAGGTTCCTGAAGGAATAGTAGTTGCACCAATACCTGCACTTTTCTGCATTTGAGCAGATCCAGTCCAAACTGAAGTAGTAGTTAACCCCTGAAAGTCAAAAGCAACATCAGAAGTATCAACTTGCCATTGACTAACTCCCTAAGTAGTGATTTGATTTCACCAATTTCACCTTTTAAACTAGCAAGATCTTGTTCCATAGAATCAACTCTTTCATTTCTTGATTTTTTGGCATTACGACTTACAGTATAATGCCTATAATCTAAAGCATTCACATTGACGATAGCATTTGTTCTAGGATCTCTTGCAAGATCAGCATGTCCTTCAATATTATAATGTTCCATATTAAGCAAGTGCCATAACCCTTAAATCTTTTACTCTAGGAACATAAACTTGATCAGATGAAATCAATAGAAGTTTAATCCTATAGTATCTGAATGATGGAAGATCATCTGCAGTAAATGTGTAATCACTAAAGCTTACAGCATCTCCAAAACCATATTGATTGGTTTTAGGAACAAATGCATCTGATTGACCATTATTATCAGCAGAGTTAATAACTTTTCCTCTACTATTCAAATTCTCAAATCCAGGGAACGGAGTAAAGATTGGTTCAAATCCAGTTCTATTTCCAATTGCATAAAATGCTCTAATATCAGCATCAGCATGAATATGACCAGCTAATAATATCTTAATAGAAGTAGCAGCATTTTCTATAGAAATTTCTTTAGTAATATACTGACATCCTGTAGGATCATTATCAATAGTTTTTACTCTATCATCAGTAGCATAATTTGAGACTACATTATTAACCCTGTTAGAAGTTAATATGGTACTAACTCTTTGAGCATCAAGAACTGGAGTCAATCTAGGATCAGTGGTTCCAAGTGTTAATCTCATCTGGAAGGACTTGTTGCCTTCAATATTATCCAATCTTTCATCTTCATTTACTTTAGAACCAATTTGTCTTGGAGTTGTTAAGTAATTTGATTCTCCAACAGTAATAGATTCCCATCCTTGTTCAATCCAAGGAATTTCATCTCCACTTAAACTTACTCCTGAAATAGTTCTTATTTCAGCACCAATTGTAGTTCCAGTAACTGTCATATTATGACATATTGGAGTAATAATTTCAAAAGGCATATTTTGAGTTGCCCTTACACCATATCCACCAGAAGATTGAGTCTGGCCCAAATATAGTTTAGGGAATCCTACATCAGTACTCCTATCAGTAGTATCGAATGCATTACCAGCTTCACTAGTAGCTGTTTGATCAATCTTAATATTATATGAATCAAAACCAATTGATCCAGTTTCTGCACTAGCAGTTGAAGTAGATAATCCGTGTGTTCTATTAATTCTTGCTAAAGAAACTCCACTCAATTCATATTTCTGAACAGGAGTTCCTACTGCGTAATTAATTTTGTTACTTCCCCTTGCAGATATTGTAAGTACATTACCAGAGACATTGTTATACTTAATAACTTCATCTCCAATTTTAACTAATCCTGGATTAGTAGTACCAACTCCAACATTTTCAAAATTCTCATAAACACTTCCATCATCTACTGTAAAGGAACTAGAATTACCAACGTCTAATGCAAGACTTAACTTGGATGGTTTAACATTTCCAACAACATTAGATATCTTAACCAAATTCTCAGTGGAATACATTCCATGATTCTGATGATTAACTTTAATATGCAATCCATCAGTTTCAGTATCAATTGTACTTATAGTAACATTACCACCATGACTAAAGTTCAATTCTGTTGTAACACCAGCACTAGTGGTATACCTCATGGTCTTACCAGCACCAGTAGCAAAATTACCTTGAACATTATCTAAAATAATCTCATTAGTTTGACCAATACCAGCAATAGTAAATTGACCATTTCTACCAACAGTTCCACTACCACCTGTAGAGAGTCCTATTGTAGTAATTCCAACAACATCTCCTATTTGGTATCCACTACCACCAGAAGTAATCGTACAAGCACCAACTTGACCATTGGCAACATATACATTACCGACTGCACCTCTACCATCACCAGTAATAGTTTCTAAATTAACACCACTAAAGGTAAGATTACCATCAAGAGGAGTATATCCAATACCAACATTAGCAATAGTAAGTGTTCCTGTTGCTGATCCCCCAGCACCTACAAGATTACCTGTTGCATTTGTTCCATCCTGAGAGAAAGTATTTCCAAGAACATAACTGTCTGCAACTGTTGTACCAAGACCAACTCTTATCTTTCTAGAAGTTATAGATAATGGATTGGGTTTAAGTGTTGGAATCTGATTGTTTCCTCTACTTAATTCTGGGTTATAAAACTCTACAGTACCTGAACTTTCAAAAGATGCTCTATACATTGTAAATTTAAGATCTTCCCACTGACTTGGTTCCCATGTAGAAGCATTCTGCGACTTAAAGAGGGATCCCAAATAAGGCTGGTTAGAAATAAAGGTATCGGTAAGTAAATCAGTTTCACCAATTCTTGAAATATAAACACTATACTTGGTAGAGTTAGATGCTAAAGCAATAGCATATTCAGTACTTCCACCCTCCAAATAGATTGGTGCTTTAAATTCAACAGTAGTTGCTACAGATCCATCTGCAGAAGTTGTAATATCTTCTGGATCTAATACAATTTCAGAGAATGGAAGAATATGTTGTGTTGGGAATCCATTCTTCATAGATCTTAACTGGAATACGCAAGGTATGTCATTATCATCTTTAGATCTAAAGAATATATCACATTTTGTAACGAACACTCCACCTTCATCTTCAACCAAGAATGATTGTGCTAGAGGGTCATACCATCCAGTATTTGCAGTTTCTGAAGACTGTCCTAGAACATTACTACCAACAACTTCTGTTCCCAAATCAGTATGTACGATTTGTTCTTGGAATTCATGTCTTTGCTCAATTCTTGCATTTCTAATAGAAATAATATTCTCTTGAACAGTTTCTAAAGTTCCAGAAGCAGTATATGTTTCATCAGTAAGTGTTGAACACTCATCTGCATTATTATCTGGATCATTTATTAAAGTAAATGTTTTAGTTCCTGTTTCAAATCTTGGGAAATTAATATTATTTGGATTAGGAATAAAGAAAGATCCACCACAGAATGCTGAAAGGTCTGAAAGAAGTTTTACATCATTAATAGTTGCAAGTGCTCCACTACTTTGTCCTTCAAGCACCATTCCACTTTCTACCCATCCATAATAATCTCCTTGTGCTTCAGTAGATAAAGAGAATGTATCTACATTCAAAATATCAGAAGTTGATGAATAAGATGATGCTAATGATGAATTCGTATAAGGATTATCCCTAAATGTCTTTGTAGGAACATTATAAGGACCTTCTTTATGATTTAATTGTGCAGCTCTAAATTGTATTTCAGGTATACTATCTGAAGTTACTTGACTTAATCCTGTTGCGAAAGATCTACCTCTTACAGTTTCTCCAACCTGGAATGTTCCAGAAGTCATAGTAATATCAAGCAACTTAGGAACACAATATTTGGTAACATCTTGACCATCAAAGAAAGCATATAGTTGAGTTAAAGGCTTAACTTTTTTAGCAACAAACTCAACATTTCTAGATCTCATAAATGGAACAAGATCTCTACTAACAACCCTATCTCCTACAGAATGTTCATCAAATGTTTCGTGAACAATAGTTCTAAGACCATCTCTCTGCTGATGATCAGTTCTAGTAGTTTGTCTTAATACTTCTTGTGATGTAGTAGTAGTTGTCTCAGTCATCCATGCAGCAGGGTTATTATCTGGTTCACCATTAATCCAACCACCTTGACCCCATGTATTACTGGAACTGGTTGTTGTTTGTGCTCCATCAAATTCTACAGAAGTAGTTCCTGTCCATGTAGTTTCCCAGGCATTCCAAACAACAGGTCCCATGCCAGTTTGAGGATCAACTCCTTCATTTCTTGCCAAATTATCCATTGTGGCAGCATAGTTACCTTCAGTTTGAATAATCTTAGCATCAAGTCTTGCAGTATCTACCCATGTATCAGAAGCAGGATTTAACTCCATAGTTCCCTGCCAGAAACTGATTAGGAAGGGAGTAACACTTTCAGATCTAGTAGCAAAACTCTGCTTAATCCATTCAACTTCACCATAATCTAATGTTATAACATCTTCTTGTTTTCTAACATTAACTCCTTCTATAGTAGAGAATTGAAGATCATCTGCAGGATCATTACCTACAACTGGACCAAACATACAATCAACAGAGTTAGTATAATGTCTTGGACGCAATTCTTTACGTTTTCTGTCTATACTATTATTAATTTTAATTTTATTTTCTTGTGGTTGGAAACCAGTAAAATTATCTACAAAGAATCCAGACTTAAATCTATTTGCACCATCTTGATCAGGAACAAAGAAATTTGCTGTATTGGTTTCTAATAAAGAAAGGGTAGTATAATACTCAAGATTTTTAATTCTAGTATCAAGTTTCTTGATATCTGTCATCGTATATCGACGATGATTTAAGAATTGCAATGCAGCATCTTTTGTAACATACAAATATGCTGGCATACCCACAGTTGCTATTTCAATTGCATCATCAACAGGAACTGGTTTTTTAGGATCTTCCGCAGGATCTCCATATTTTACTTGGAATCTTCCTTCTTTATTCAAGAAAATTCTATCAATTCTTGGAAGATAGAAAGAGAAATCTATAACAATAGATTCATCTGATGCTAAAATATTAGGTGCCGAATCTCCTGATCCAGTAAAACTTCTTCCGAGGAATTCTAAAGGAGACCTGTCTCCCTCATCCACAGAAGAAATTGGAACAACTCTAGGTCTTATGTCAATGATATCAGCACAACTATGCGTATCAACCCTTGGAATATCCCAACCATATTTAAATTGTTCGTATGAATTGACTGTTGTTATATCACCCGTATCTCCAGAATCATAAGATCCACTTTGATAATAAACTTTTATCTTTCTAGATGGTACATCAGCCTTTGCTTTTTTCTTAAGTATTCCATAATCATAAAATGTAGATTCGCCACCATTTGCAAAGGTATAATTTGCACCTATAGCAAAGCTTGGTGAATCAAGAGTTGAAATAATTGCTTGTGCTCCAGACTCTTGGAAAATTATAGTTTCTCCTTCTTTAAAGAGAATTTCATTTTTATAGAGAATACCAATTTGCTCACCAGTTATCTTTTCAGCTACAATTGCAACTGCCTCACTGTCCTGTCCAACCAACTGTTCACCAATTATTAATTCGTTAGTAGTAGTTGATTGAGTAACTATAGAAGTCAAAGTTGCTTTAGGGCAAGATGGGTCCGATGTATCAGCTGATTCAAAGACACCATGAATTGAAATAACATCAGGAGCATTCAAAGATATAGTCTCATCTTGTACTCTTGTTCCAAATGGATAATTACCATAAGTCAATCCATCATTCAAAGTAGTTGCACCAGCACCAGATCCACCAGTCTTAGACTTATTAATAACTATAGACTTCACTCTATTGTTTATTAATTCTTTAGCTTTAGGCTTTAACTTCTTAAGAGTAGCAACAAGAGTTGCACCATTATTAGATTGTGATGGAGTAGTTAATCCACGAATCTGGCAAGTACCAGCAGCAGCAAATTCAAATTGATCTGCTGTTAAATCGTATGTGGTTCCATCAGCACCTATTAAAGAGTATCTCTTAGGTGTAAAAGGTTGGAAAGTTTCATCTGATCCTATTGATGGTAATGGTGTATTTAATTGACCATTACTAATACTAACATCAAAAGTCTTTCTTATAACAATAGAAGCAGATGTTAAATCAACATTAGAAACATTTTTCTTAGGAAGAGGAGTATAAAGAGTATTATCAGATGATGAATCTAACATACTAGTTAATACTTTCAAATCACTTACACTCTTAACTTCAGTAAGTGGCAATGTTCCATCACAAATATCAGTAACAGTTGTAACTCCAACAACGGTAACATGAGAAGATCCAACACTAACTACTCTAGCTCTTACGGGATCCTGAGATACACTTAAGTCAGTATATTCAATAAGATTACCAACAGTCGTAATTCCTGGGAAATTAAGATTAGTACTCTGTACATTCGATGCACCAGTAAAGGTAACAACACCGACTGTTGCTACTCCAACTGGAAATAGATTTTACATCAGATACAGAATATTCTGTTATACCTACAGCAATTCTTCCATTATTAACACCATTGATTATAAGTTGTTCATTTGGAATAAAATTACCACTTACTTCATAAACAGTTAATCCAACTCCTGAAGTAACAGCACCTTGCAAGAATGCAGTTGCACCACTCCTCTTTCCTTTAATATATGCAGGAACAGTTTGAGTAATAGGATTATTTAATTTTATTTCAGTAAATGTTTGAACATCATATAAAGATAATTCCCATTCATCTAAATTGGAATTATTAGAGTTATAACTTTGTGATTCTAACCTAAAATCATAAACTCTAGCATATCCAATTTCATTTCCTGGAGCATTTTCAGCACTTGATCCTTTTCTTTGATCTCGTAAACTTAGTATATATGTACTACCAATACCTACGGTGGGAGTTCTATAAACACTATCCAATCTAAAAGTTGGACCTGTATTATTGCTTTAAATACACCTCTATTCCCAACATTATTGTCAAGAGAATTTAAAACAGTAACATCAAAAGGCTTGATGTCATAATTACCACTTTCATCATAAGTCCTTCGTGCAAGAGTATCTGTTAGATCCCATCCACCAGATCCTCCACCAAATCCACCTATTAATCCACCACTACTCCCTTTACCATTTCTACCACTCTTAGCAGTCTTTAAAACACCATCTTTTACTGTGCCAAGTTCAATAAAGCTAGTATCATCAAAATCATCAATAGATTTTTTAAACAAACTTAAAGAAATTTTTAGTCTATCTGCACCTGGAGCAGCATAGTTATTATATCCCTGTGAATTATCGTTTAAACTTTCATCTATATCTGCATTAATAATTTCTTCATTTACAAATAAACCAATTCTAAAATTGGGTTTAGTTCCATATTGATCAAGAATAAGTGTTTCTTGTGCAACCCCTACAAATTGTCCATGAACAAAATAAACACCTTCTTGAATTTGAAAAGAAGAACCTGTTATAGCAGCATCATCAGCAACAGTAATACCAAAAGGAGCTCCTGGAACAATTGTTGTATTACCTAATAATCCAGAAGAAATAGTTTGATTGCATGTCAACTCTTCTCCATCAAAAAATGTCTGAGTAGAATTATTTGTTGTACTCGAATTTAAGTAATTAATATAAAGAGTAAGCTGTCCCCTATCAGAATCTTCTGGTAATAAAATAGTATCTACAACAGCAGTTACACCAGACCTTTGACCTGTAATTTTTGTTCCTACTAATTGATCAGCATATGCAGAAACAGGAACACCCTGATAATTATTGTTTATCTGAACGCCATAAAAAATTCTATTATAACCTGTATTACCTGGAATTACTTTGGCACCTTCCTTAAAAAAGTGCTTACCAAATCTTTCGATTTGATTTTGCAGCATGGATTGAAGAGTTGTTAACTCTCTAGCCTGAACAGGATATCCTGGTTTAAACAGCACCCGATAAAAATCATCCGACGGATCATAATCGTCAAAATATGGTGCTACATTTAAATTTGTATGCTGTGGCATGATTTTTTAGAACTGCAATACTATTTTAATATCTTCTTTTTGGTTAACTGACCTGGTGATAGCGGGTCTATTATCCACAAAAACAATGTTACCACTATGTCGTTTAACTTCAGGATTGGAAATACCATCCGTAAAATTTTGACCAAGATAATATGTTATATTATTTATTACAGTAGATATACCTGTAAATGCACTATCAATTTGTAAAGTTGAACCAGAAGTAGGAACAATATCTAAATTTCCTCCTGTTCCTGGAGAAGCAGTGAACTTATTCAAGTTATATCCATATGTTGGATTTGTTTGTGCAGTACCGACTGTATTAAAACCAGCCATGGTTCTATCTTGCCAATATTTTAAAACCCCTGTAGTTGCATCATAATGAACTACTCGTCCTTGAGCAGTTGATCCTGCAGAAATAGTCTGTACAAAATAACTATCAGCTTCAAAAGTAGCAGAACTATAACCAGATCCAGCTAATCTTAAGGCATTTAATGCACTTGCTTTATCAGCACTTAAAAGGGCAGTAGAGTCGTACTTCTGAGGATTCTCTACCAATCCAACCCTGGCAATCTGATTCCCAGTAATAAAATCTGGGTTCTCATTGTCATTTTCAATTCTAGAATAAATGAGAACATTCATTGCCCCCAATTCTCTATAAATGTCATAACCATGACCACCTTGAGGTGGAATAATAACATCAAAAGTAGGAATTTTAGTTCCTGTTGGAACACCACCATCTTCTAATGCTACACTCCCATAGGTATATCCAGATCCCTGTTTAGTAACAGTTATAGTATCAACCTGTTGGTCGTTAGTTGTAGTAATAGTACACTCAGCACCAGAACCATCTCCTTTGATAGGTACTTTAGTATATTCAGTACCACCAGAAGGTCCAATAGTTTCACCACGAGAAGTAATAGTTATTATTTTAATAGATCCATCTACAGCATTATCTCTTACTGCTGCGTCATCTACATTAGTATCCCAACTCAAAGGAACTGGCATAAAATCAGTAGAATCGAATTTAATGATATCCGCAGGTTTTATGGTATAAAGATATTTCCAAATATAGTTATCACCACTACTTCCCGCAGTTCTTGGTTCTAAATCAGTAAAAGTTGGTTCATCTAGTGAAGGTCTTCCAGTAGGGTTGTCTGGATCAGTACCATTTTGTAAACAAATGTAAACCCTATAATCACTGTTTATAACATAAAAAGTACTTGCATATAAATTTGTAGCACCAGAGACAGGAGCAGTATTTGATCTACTATAATCACCTCTATACATGTCATAAGTTGTACCAGATGACCAAGTTCTCTTAGTAACAACTTGTCTACAACCAATCAGAATCAATATCTGTAGGATTTGGTAGACCAATAAAAGAGTAATATGCGTTAGTAGTTGAAGTTACTCCTGCAACAAAATTACTTGCATTCAACAATCTTATCTGGTCAGTTATAATTGCAGCCATTTGACAGAGGTTTTTTGTTTATTTATGGTAATTTATACTGTTTGTATTTAAGAGATCTAGATCTTCTTACTACAGGAGAAGTAGAGATACCTCCTGTTCCACCTAATGTATATGCAGTGTATGCATTTTCTTCAGATCTAGATGGAAGAATAATCTTACCCCAACTATAAGATCCAAAATAATTTCCTGTTTGAATCCCAACTCCACTAAAGCTAGGCCATTGTCCACTCCAATCAAGATGTTCAGCAATCTTAACAAAGACTCTACTCATATGAGTTGTACCTATGCCAACTCCATCAGAAGCAACACCTGTAGGTGATTGAACTATCTCAAAGGTATTAACCTCATAAACATTATTTACAAACTGTGTTCCAATTCCAATAACTGCACCATCCGCAGCCAAAGAAGCTATAGATGTACTTGATGAACCAACATTAGAATCATTAACGATAAAGTAATCACCAGTACTAATTCCACAGATTGTAACTGCTGTTCCAGTAATATTAGAATTTCTTAAATCTGAAGCAAGAGGAATATGCATATCAAATACTAATTGATATCCTGTGGCAACTCCAACAGTTGTAGTACCAAATCCAACGATTATTCCAGAATCTCCACCATAACTGCTTACAGTATTTTCCTCTTCAGACCATACAGGAGGACTAATAAGAACAGACGGTGGATTGGATGAAGTATATCCAGCACCAACAGCAGTAATTGCAATACCAGTAATAGTACCAGCAGCACTAATTACAGGGGTTCCATATGCCCTAGTGGATGTAGTAACCACACCAACTTCTTTATCACCAATAGAAGTAGATCCAAAACTCACTACTGCAGTACTGTATCCAATACCACCCGTAGAAATAGCAACAGAACTAATAGTTCCAAGACCTGAAACAATAGCAGTTCCTGCTGCACCAGCCCTTACTTCTTGAGAAATAAACTTAACTTTCTT
>LUML01000201.1_pt1 | contig 13775 bp, 17 predicted proteins | sample 729661 | NCBI WGS metagenome assembly LUML01 (sample SAMN03860264, study PRJNA289734) | marine metagenome | biome: seawater column; feature: ocean; material: water; isolation source: Red Sea water column Station 22 - depth 10m | place: Saudi Arabia: Red Sea | collected 2011-10-15 | depth 100 m | reverse complement strand
GGTTCAGAATGGGAGGCTCAAATTCTTAAGGCAACAAAGCGACAAGTCGATGTTAAGTTGTTATCAAAAAAATCAATACAATCAGAATCACCTCTAAAGATCACCTTGTTACAATCAATTTCAAGAAGTCAACGCATGGACTTTGTCATGCAAAAGGCAACCGAGTTAGGGGTAAATAAAATTATTCCAATGACAAGCCAAAACACTGTTGTCAGGTTAAATGAAACGAATATTGAAAATAAAATGAGGCATTGGCAAAAGATCATCATCAGCGCAGCAGAACAATCTGGTCGTGTTAAATTACCTGAAATAACTGAGCCACAAGTTTTTAGTAAAAAGCTGCTCAATGATTTCAAAAGTCCTCAATCGTATTTTCTCGATACCACAGGAGAAGACAGCTTTAGCTCTAAACAGATTTCAAAAACAACTCTCGTTGTTGGCCCAGAAGGAGGTTTTTCAAACGCAGAAAAAGAGACAGCTATAGATAGCGGCTATAAAATTATCAAAACTGGGCCGAGATTATTAAGAACTGAAACTGCTCCAATTATGGCCATCAGTATTCTCCAATACCTCTATGGAGATCTTGCTAATTAGCTTAAAATAGATATAAAGACATCCAGAGAAGAAAAATGAAGTTAGCAGTAGTCATGGATCCTATTGAAAAGATTGTTCCTGAAAAAGATGGAACTCTTGATTTATTGCTTGCTGCACAAGATAGAAATTATGAACTGACGTATTTCCAGCAAGAGGATCTTAAAATTATTGATGGCCGTCCTTTAGCCAAAGGAAAGATACTTTCGGTTAAGGATAACAACGAAAAATGGTTCGAATTTTCAAATCAGAATGAATATTCATTAGCTGATTTTGATGTGATTCTTATGCGAAAAGACCCTCCGTTTAATATGGAATATATCTACTCTACTTATGTATTAGATCTGGCAGAGAACTCTGGGGTTAAGGTGATAAATCATCCCTCAGCATTGAGAAATTTTAATGAAAAAGTTTCGATCTCACTCTTTCCATCTCTTACACCAAAAACTTTGGTTACCTCCTCATTGAACGAAATTAAGGCTTTTTTAGATGCTGAAGAAAAAATTGTCGTTAAGCCCCTAGATGGCATGGGTGGAAAATCAGTTTTTGTTGTCGAAAAGAATGATCTAAATGCACATTCAATCTTTGAAACCATCACCAATCTTGGTGCTACTACAATTATGGCCCAGGTCTATGTTCCAGAAATCAAACATGGCGATAAACGAATCCATATTGTTTATGGAGAACATTGCAATACGGTTCTAGCTAGAATACCCCATGATAAAGATAACCGCGGAAATCTTGTAATGGGGGCCACTGGAGAAACTCAAGAACTATCATCTGGAGATAAAAAAATCTGTGAAACCATTGGGCCAACTCTTTTAGAGAATGGGATCTATTTTGCTGGAATCGATGTGATTGGTGATTATTTAACTGAAATCAATATCACAAGCCCAACGGGAATGAGGGAAATTAAACGCAACAGTGGCGAGGATGTTTCGAGTTTCTTTTTCGAGACTCTGGAGTCAAAAAAATAATGACTTGGGATACGCTCTCAGAGAATCTTATAGGCCAATTTTTAATAGCCACTCCAAGTCTGAATGATCCTAACTTTTCTAAAACAGTCACTCTTATATGTGAACACAATGAATCTGGATCATTAGGTCTGATTATTAATCGACCAATAGAAGGTAATCTTAATCAACTGCTTGAAGAGCTACAAATTTCTTCTGATGAGCAGTTGGAGTCAACACCGATACTCCAAGGCGGTCCTGTAGGCACAGAACGTGGTTTTGTAATTCATAATCAAGGGGCATGGAAACACACCTCCCAAATTAATGATTGGATTAACATTACCACCTCTAAAGATATTTTGGAGTCAATCTCCAATGGTATGGGTCCAGATAATTGCTTGTTGGTTCTTGGCTATTCTGGCTGGGGGGCAGGTCAACTAGAGTCTGAAATCAGAACAAACTCTTGGTTGTCTATTCCCTTTAGTGATGAGATTTTATTCAAAACCCCTTTTCAAGATCGATGGGAAAAATCAATTGGCTCATTAGGAATTAACGCTCAAAACCTCTCTGAGGAAATAGGTCATGCCTAACATCGTTAATAAGCTTTAAGAATGGACCATAAAATCTATATTGCCTTTGATTATGGTTTAAAGAAAACAGGAGTAGCTATAGGGCAATCCATCACTAAGACAGCTTCGCCATTAGCCTCTTTATCCATGGATAATGGAGAACCAGATTGGTCTGAGGTAGATATAATTTTTGAAGACTTCAAGCCAAGTTGTGCTGTTTTTGGTATGCCAGAAGAGTGTATTAATAGTAACAAGACTTTAATAGATAATATTAAGGCCTTCTCATCTGGGATAGCACAGAGGTATGGCATATCTATTAAATTCGTAAACGAGCATCTCACTTCTAAAATCGCAAAAGATCAATTGAAAGAACAAAGACAAGAAGGTATCCTTCAGCGACAATTAAAGAAAGGACAGATTGATAGCATGGCTGCGAGCATCATTCTTCAAGAGTGGATGAATTTTGAGGAGATAAATTGAAGCATCTTCTCTACTTAAAGAATTTAAACCAAGAGACAATCACAGAGATTCTCGACACAGCAGAGCACTTCCTAAATCATGATAACCAACCCATAGGTTCAGAAAAAATTCTTCAAGATAAAACCTTAGCAAACGTATTTTTTGAACCCAGCACCAGAACTCGAAGCTCCTTTCAAATAGCCGCTAGAAAATTAGGTGCCGATGTTATTAATATCGATGAGGAACATTCTTCAAGAGCTAAAGGTGAGACTCTTGTTGATACCCTAAAATCCCTAGAGGCAATGGGAGTTAATTACTTTGTAATCCGCAATAAGCATTCAGGAATATTTGATGAAATCCTAGAGAACATTGATCACAATTCACGATTAATTAATGCAGGTGAATCTAATATATCTCATCCTACTCAAGGGTTATTAGATCTTCTGACCATCAGACGACATAAAGAAGATTTCAAAAATATAAAAACTGTCATCCTGGGAGACCTGTCTCACTCTCGTGTTGCTCGGTCACTGACAGAAGGTTTAAGCATTATGGGTACTGGAGAAATTGTTGTTGTTTCACCTATTGACTATAAACCGGACATGAAATTATTTAACGGTGCTGAATATACGGATAATATTGAATCGGCGCTATCAGATGCTGATGTGGTAGTTACACTTAGAGTACAAAAAGAGCGAATGGATGATGAAACTCAATTCCTGGATCAATCAAAATATTTTAAAGACTACGGATTAACCTCTGACCGACTTAAACTGTGTAAAAAAGATGTGATTGTAATGCACCCTGGACCAATGAATCGAGGGGTTGAGATTGAAAACACAGTTGCAGACGGCGAACATTCAGTAATCACGGAACAAGTCACTAATGGTATAGCCACTAGAATGGCTATTCTATCCATCATAGAAAGAGGAAAGGACTAATTGTGAGTATGCATAAGGCAAGTATCTTTGAGGAAACTTCAGAGGTAATTCATCAAGAAGCCTTTGAAGAAAACCAATTTGTGATTACATTAAAGGCTCCTAAGGCCTCTAAGACGGCTAAGCCTGGTGAGTTTGCTTTTGTTGATTGTGGAGAACAAACTCTGCTAAGAAGACCTTTGTCCTATTTGAGAACTAACCCAAACAATGACACGGTTGAATTCATGTATAAAATTATAGGTCCTGGCTTGGAGGCTCTCAGTAAAATGACAGCCGGTGATTCTGTGAAAATGATGGGCCCAATAGGAAACGGTTTTAGTCACGACTTATCCAAACAAACACCTGTGTTCATTGGTGGCGGTGTTGGGATTCCTCCAGTGTTATTCCTTGCAGAATATCTTAAAGAAAATAATCCTGAGATGACGCCATATGCCTTTTTTGGTTCTGAAATCCCGTTCCCATTTGAAACAACTGAATCTGAGATAAATATTGAAGGGTTGGAACAATCAAATTTTGCAACAATTAAAGACATGGAAGAAAAGCAAATTCCTTGTCGACTAGCCAGCTTGGCAAACTTTAAAGGTTGTTATAATGGTTATGTCACAGAACTTGTGGATACTTGGTTATCCCAACTCAATCCTTCAGAGAAAGAAAAAATTATCCTCTATGCCTGCGGCCCTGAAGTGATGCTTGAAGCTGCAGCAAAATTAGCTAGAAACCATAAATTGGATTGCCAATTATCTCTCGAAGAGTTTATGGCCTGTGCCATTGGTGGCTGCGCCGGTTGTACAGTGAAGGTTAGCACAGATGAACAGATAGCTATGAAACGAGTCTGTGTGGATGGCCCTGTCTTTGATGCTAAAGCCATCTATCCCCAATGAGTAAGATTGAGCAAAATTATAAACATGTATTATCCGTTATTAAATCCTCGCAATCAGAAGGTGATGCAGAAGCCTTGCCCACAATTATTGCAGTCAGTAAAACAAGAACGCTCAAAGAGATAGATGAAGCCTATAAGTGTGGTCTTAGAAATTTTGGAGAAAATTATCTTCAAGAGGCAGTATCTAAAATCAATTCCTGCCAACATTCTTTAACCTGGCATTTTATTGGTTCAATCCAATCGAATAAAGCCAAGCAAATCGCTCAATATTTTCAGTGGGTTCATACCATTACACGTTTTAAGATTGCTCAAAAAATCAGCCAACATAGAGAAGAACCTATGAATGTTTGTTTGCAAGTCAAGCTTCAAAACGAGGATCCACGTGATAGTGTCGTGTTTGATGATCTCCCTGCTCTTGCAGAGAAAGTCAAAGATCTTAAAAATATCAGGCTAAGAGGTTTAATGGGAATGACCAGTGGAGACCTTCGAGTTAATGAGCGTTCAAAATACTTCAAAAAACTAACCGAGGCATTTGACAACCTCAACCATCAAGGTTTCAACTTGGATACCATTTCTATGGGAATGTCAGAAGATTATGATTTAGCCATTCAAAATCGTTCAAATATGATTAGAATAGGTACCGCATTATTTGGTAAACGATCAACTTAATAATAAAAACAATGTATGAAAATAAGAAAATTGGCTTTATAGGAGGAGGTATGGTTGCTGAAGCAATCATTAGAGGCCTCATCCTGCATGGTCATGAAGCCTCTAAAATTTTTGTTTCAGACCCTTCAGAGTCTCGACGTGATGTTCTTTCTATCCTAAATAAGCAACTAAATGTTGAATCAGATAATCAGGCTATCGCATCGCAAGTCGAAATAGTGATTATGGCGGTAAAACCTCAGATATTTACCAATGTCGCAGAAGGCCTTGATTTAGGGTCAGAGAATAGCCCTATGATTATTTCAGTTGCTGCTGGTATTGAAATGGAGACTATGAAGAATTTATTTGGCAAGGATAAGAAGATATGCAGAGTTATGCCTAATACACCCTGTCTAGTTGGTCGAGGAGTATCCGCATTGATCCAATCAAATTTAAATGAATCAGATATTGTTATGGCAACCTATATATTTAATTCCGTTGGAAAAACCATATGGATTCAAGAAGAGGAATGGATGCATGCTGTAACAGCAGTATCAGGTAGTGGCCCTGCTTATTTCTTTCAAATGATGCATATTTTAAAAAGTGCTGCAATCAAGGCAGGAATACCTGAAGAAATAGCAGAAACTCTGTCTATCCAAACTGCCATTGGCTCGAGTCAACTGGCATTAAACAGTGCTGATGATCTATTAACCCTAAAAAAGAAAGTCATGTCTCCTGGCGGAACAACAGAAGCTGCGTTTGATTTCTTGGAAGAAAAAAAATTAGACGATATCTGGGATGAAGCTATTGATGCAGCAAGGCAAAGATCAGTTGATCTTGGAAAAGATTAACAGACTAAATATTAGAGCGGATGAATAATCTACTCCAATTCCTTTTTACCACTCTTATAGATTTTGTAATTCTTATTTTATTGCTGAGGGTATTTTCTGCCTATTGGGTCTCAGTTAATAATCAGATTCACCGATCGGTCATTCTAATGACTGATTCTATCCTGAAACCCTTACGTGGGAGCATTAATAACAAAACCTTTATCTATCTCATTGTTGCCCTTTGTCTTTTGATAAAATTCTTCGCCCTTTGGGTAATGACGCAATTCTCATGTATTGTAGCTCCCAATCTTCTTCAACTTATCGGCCTATCTGTTGGTAGCTTAATTCATTTTGTTTTGAACATTCTTTTCTTTGCCATCATCGCTCATGTAATTTTCAGCTGGATTCTAAGCAATCAACACAATAGTTTTTCTGACTTCATTAGACAACTTGTCGTTCCTATCCTCTATCCAATACAGAAAAGGTTGCCGTATCCTGCGGGGATGGATTTTTCTCCATTCATTGCCATAGTCGTCATTCAATCAATTAAGTTGATTATCCCTTTGTATGAATTTACCAATAATGTTGTTTGTATTAATTTAAATCAAATCCTATAAAATCTAATTGATGAAAATTAAAAAAGTTAGCGTTAATACTCATGATATGCAACTCAAAGAACCTTATGCAATTGCAGGACATGTTCATGAGTCAATCAAAAATACTTTTATCAGAATTGAAGATGATGATGGTAATACTGGAATAGGCTCCTGTGCAACTAGAGATGACTCAGAGGAGGCTGCCAGGGCTTGCTTCAATAAGCTAAATACATTCTCATCATCATTGATTGACAAAGAAGTTACCCCTAGTGAGGAAATATTCAAGTGGATTGGCTCAGAGTTATCCTCAACACCCGAGGCTTTGACTGCTGTGGATATTGCAATTCATGACTTATGGGCAAAATGTGAGAAAAAGTCGTTGACACAAGCATTGGGTAATAAATATCAGAGTTTTAATACCTCGATAACGATCGGTGTGTCATCTACAGAAAAAACCTTGGAGATGGCAAAAAAGCATATTGAAAATGGCTTCTCAATTCTTAAAATCAAAATTGGTGATTGTCTTGAGGAAGACATTGAAAGGATGAAAGAACTTTTTGCTTTAAAACCTGAAAAAATAAAAATAAGGGTTGATGCCAATCGGGGTTATTCAAAAAAAGATTTGATTAAATTTTATGAAGAAACTCAGGATCTTGGCTTGGAATTAATTGAGCAGCCAATGGAAACTGATCAAAATCAAGAAATGTTATATTTCCCAAAAGAAATCAGAAATATTTGTGTTGCTGATGAAAGTCTTCAAAACTTGGATCATGCCGTCTCTCTTGCTCGTTCTCCAAAACCATTTGGGGTTTTTAATATAAAACTGATGAAATGTGGCGGTATTTTTGCAGCAAGAAAAATTGCTTCGCTAGCCGAAGAGAATGGCATTAAAATCATGTGGGGTTGTTTTGATGAGAGTAAAGTCAGCATTTCTGCCGCTTTACATACAGCCCTGTCATGCAAAAATACTCATTACATTGATTTGGATGGTTTTTTTGATTTGGGATGGGATCTGGTATCTGGAGGCTATATTTGTGAGTCAGGAGTTATGCGTACCAACGAAAAGATAGGCATAGGAGTTTACTAGGTGTTATTGATCATCAGCATCATAATCAAATGAGCGATGATATTGTTAGCCACTGTGCCAAAAATGTCCCCATATTCAAAAATCTAGCTCAGTCACTTGAGACCATGGATAACAAACCTGATTATATCGTCATAGGTGTTGCTTTTGGGGGTGGAAAATTACCCCATGAGCACCGAGGCATTGTAGAAGATTCTATAAAAAATAATATCGATGTTGTTAGCGGACTTCATGAAGTGTTATCAGAGGATGCAGAATTTAAGGCGCTTGCATCGACATCAGAAACCACAATTTATGATATTCGTAAACCAAAAACCATTGATGAACTCTCATTTTGGAGTGGGAAAATACTTGATTTAAAGACACCTAAGATTGCGGTTTTGGGAACCGATTGTGCGACTGGTAAAAGGACTGTGTGTCAATTTCTTGTTCAAGATCTCACTGAAAGCGATATTAAAACTGAAATTATCTACACAGGACAAACCGGATTTTTACAAGGGTTCAAACACGGCTTCATTCTTGATTCTACCTTGAATGATTTTGTGTCAGGGGAGCTCGAAAAGGCTATCTTAGAATGCGTAAAAGAAAGCAACCCTGAAATTATTCTAATTGAAGGGCAATCATCTCTTCGAAACCCATCAGGCCCATGCGGATCAGAATTACTATTATCAGGCGATGTGGACGGCGTGATTCTTGTTCATCCATTTGATCGAGAATATTTTGATAATTTTGAAGATGTTGGCTGTGTGTTACCAAGCCTTGAAGACGAAATTAACCTAATTAAAACCTACGGTAAGAATGTTATGGGCGTTTGTATCAACTCAAAACAAGAGATCGATGCTCTCAAACTTCAAAATGAACTTAAGATCCCTGTGGTGAATCCAATGAAGGAAAATATCAGGGCTATCTCAGAATCAATCAAAGATAGTCTATTGTGAAAAATATCTTTTCTGCCAAGGCAATTAAGATAATTCACAGGTGGCTTGCGTTTATCTTAGGTATTTTCATTGTTTTCCAGATTACATCTGGGAGTGTTGCACAAGAGAGGTACTTGCTGATGCAACTGTTGACCCCAGAAACGAATAAGGTTGAATCCAGAATCATAGCCGCTAGCCCGAGTGAACTGCTTAAGGCTGTCAGTGATCAAGAACCAGAATTTAATATTGCCCATGTGATGTTGCCCTCTCCCTCTACTCCAAATTCAGCCACAGTTTTAATGGGAGGAAGAGATCCAGATAATCCTCATATGTCATCCATCATTATTAATTTTGATCAGTATGAACGACGTATCATTAATGAACATTCTATGATGAGATCTGGTTGGATTGGAACTTTGACCGTGTTACATCGATGGATATTATTCGATAAAGCAGGAGTTTATATTGTCTGTATTCTTGGATTAGCCACAATATTAATGTCTCTCTCAGGTTTATATCTATTCTTTAAAACCAGGCAAAGTGCCAAAAAATTACCCATTATTAATCGGATGCATAGATCATTAGGCTTTATTGCCGCTTTTTTTCTAATTGCTACATCCGCAACAGGGATTCTCATGAGCATTACAGCTTGGGAGGATAAAAATGCTGGTCGATCGGTGTTCTCAAGTTTGATGAATTCATCACACAACAATCATGGGTCTATGGATATGGATTATATCAATGCAGATTTGGCACTAAAAACTGCACAATCTGCCCTGCCTGATAACTTCTATCTGGGGGCCTACTCCTTCGCCTCAGATCACAGCCCAAACTATTGGTTTGCCTTCTTCGATGACAAAATGTTTAGACAAGATATATTGATCAATGGAATGAACGGAGATCTCATTGGTATTTACCCTGCTGGAAAATTAGAAAAAGGCGAGGGTTTTAGAAACTATCTTCTACCCATTCATAGCGGCTATTACTTTGGATCTTTTGGTGGCTTGATGATGACATTCATAGGTTTTATAGTCATCCTATGGCTGATCTCTGGATTTATTATTTATTACTCAAACAGAAAAAGAGCTTAAGATTCTTGTGTGACCTTGTGTCTAATTTTGAGAACAATAGTATTAGAAACATAGAGCAGATCTGCCACCTTTCTAACCAAGTAATCCTCGTGCTTGTCCAGATCGTCATCTGACATTGCCAATCGCCATAACATCTCGATAATTTCCTCTTTAGCTTCAGGTTCAAGAGTTTCGTGAAGCGTTCTAGTAAACTCATGCAAGGAAACAGAATCATCGGCTATGTTTTCTGCCTCCTCAAAAAGATTGTTAGTCCCCTGGTTGTTAAGATCAAAATGATCCTTGAGTAATTGTTTGATCACCTCATTTTCATTTTCGGCCTGATCAAAATCAGCTCGAGCCATTTCAATCAGTAGAACTGCAGTTGCCATTTGGATAGGGTCCATAGGCTTCTCTTCAGGGACTTGATCTTTTTTAGATTTAAAGAACTTAAAGAAATCTACCATACGCTTAATTACCGAATTATATTAAGGGCTTAATAATAAACTATGTTTGAAAAGTTTTATATGATTGCTAAATAACATAGAATGCTCCAAATAATTATGACAGAGACAGTCCAAAATATTAGTTCATCAAAAGCGCTCAAGCTGGGGGTTGCTTTTAGTTTGGTATTTTCAGCATTTATATGGGTGGCAGAGCAGTATCTATTTCTAGAACAGCAATTACTTCCCAAGCCTGAAGGCGTACCGTTTTGGTATTTTTGGCAACTCAATGAACCAAATTTTATAACCAGGTTAAGTGCCTGGGGTCTATACATTGGACATCAAGTTTCTATATGGTGGTTGATATATGCAGCCCAAAAAGAACGTCCACAATACACCGATGGTCTTCATTGGTTTAATATCGCTGCACTAGCAGCCAATGCTATTTTTATTACCTTACATTTAATTCAGACAGCGATCTTCTATGACGGACTAGCACAAGACGTCATCGAACAATCAGCACAATGGTCAGTAATAGTCTTATTGTTTGTTGTGCTTATGATGGAAAATCAACGTCGAGGAATGTTTTTTGGTAAAAAACTAAATTTTGTTACAGCAGCATCAAGTGGATTAAGAAAATATCACGGGTATTACTTTGCTTGGGCTACGATCTACACCTTCTGGTATCACCCCATGGTGGGAACTTCAGGCCATATTGTTGGATTTTTATACATGTTTCTATTGTTGCTGCAAGGTAGTCTGTTTTTCACACGTGCTCACCTAAACCCTAAATGGACAATCTTTGTTGAAGTTATGGTGGTCATTCATGCTCTTCTTGTGGCCCTTATGAATGGTGATAATTGGCCAATGTTCTTATTTGGCTTCTTGGGTGTCTTTGTAGGTGCTCAAATGTATGGATTGCCTCTCAGTCAGAAAATGAGATGGCTGATATGGTCTTTATTTATTGGTCTAGTAATTACAGTCTATAGCTTCAAAGGATGGGAAACATCTTACGAAGTTATTTTCATTGCAGGCACAGAATGGGCTTGTGCAATTTTATTCGCAGGTTTGATATTATTTATACAATCTGATTTTATAAAACGTATCACTGGAAGAGCTAATTAAACATGCAACTCACATCTATAACATTTGATCACAACGGTTGGATCCCTGAAAAATGTGCTTTTGGTATCAAAGATGAGGAAACACGTATGGCTTTGGGGGAAAATAAAAACCCTCAACTGACTTGGTCAAATATCCCCGATGGAGCTCAATCATTGGTGCTTATTTGTGTTGACACAGACGTTCCATCCTCATTGGAGAATTTTAATAAAGAAGGCAAAACAATTTCAGCAAATCTTCCACGGGTTGATTTCATGCATTGGGTGATGGTGGATATTGAAGCGGTTGATGGAGGTGTAGAGGAAGCTGAATGCTCAGATGGCATCACGCCAAAAGGGAAGCAAAATCCAAACGGTCCTCCAGGATCGAGGCAGGGGATCAATGATTACACAAACTTCATGGCAGGGGATCCAGAAATGGAGGGGGATTACTTCGGTTACGAGGGTCCTTGTCCACCTTGGAACGATGAGATCCCGCATCATTATCGCTTCAAGCTTTTTGCTTGTGATATAGACAGATGTCCCGTTGATGGTGCCTTTACCGGAAGTGATGTGCTTAAAGCCATTGAAGGTCATGTTATAGCAGAAACAGAATTGACTGGACTGTATAGCCTCAACCCAGATGTGGTTTAATTAATCAGACTCTGAATCAAAACCCAAAGACAGGGAATTAATACAATACCTTAAACCTGTGGGCTGAGGTCCGTCTGAAAACACATGCCCTAGATGAGCATCGCAGTTTCCACATAAAGCTTCCTCTCTAACCATGCCATGACTACGGTCAACCTCAACATGAACCGCATCAGAATTAATAACATCATAAAAACTCGGCCACCCAGTGCCTGAATCAAATTTAGTATCAGAATCAAACAAAGCTTGGTCGCAGCAGACACAAACATAAGTACCCTTGTCTTTGTTATACAAGAGATCGCCACTAAAGGGTGCTTCCGTACCTTTTTGTTGAGTTACATAAACTTGATCGGGCGATAAATGATCAACCGATCTTTTGTCTTTGTTTGATGTCATGGAGTATACTTTAATGCAAACCACATCATATGAACAACCCTGACCCAAAAAAAGTAACAATTGGTGATTATTTTCTACCAAAGAACTGGGTCATCCTCTTATTATTAGGTCTCACTAGAATCATATCAATTCTCCCTTTTAAGGCTCTTCTTGGACTGGGTTCAGTGCTTGGTTCATTGCTATATCTATTGCCATCAAGCAGAAAATATATTGCCAAAAGAAATATAGAATTATGCTTCCCAGATCTCTCTGACAAAGAACGAGATAGTCTATTAAGAAAACATTTTGCTTCACTGGGCATTGGTTTTTTAGAGGTTGGTATAGCGCGTTGGAAATCTAACAAGAGTTTAAAGAAGATTGTTAAGGTAGAAGGTATTGAGTATCTAAAAGAAGCAGTAAAAAAAGATAAGGGAGTGATCTTAATGAGCGCGCCCTCTGACCAAAGCTTTTCTGGGAAAAACGCTGTTGAAGTAGATTTTTTTGGGCATCAAGCATCCACAACTTCTGCGATATGTAGATTCGTTGAAATGACTGGTTCTCCAGTGCTCCCTTATTTTGCTAAGAGACTGGAGAATGGGAAAGGCTATGTGTTACAAATATATCCAGAAGTAGATCCTGATACATCAGACCCTCAAAAATATATGCAAAATATTTACACGGTCCTAGAAGAGCATATCCTTCAACACCCAGAACAATATTACTGGGTGCACAGACGATTCAAGAACACGATAAGTAGCAAGGATCCTTACAGTTAATCTTGATTCAATTGCTTGGAGTGCTCTGCAATCAAAATCTCCCATTCTGCCTTAGGAAATGACTTGCTGGGATTTGAAAAGTTTTTATTGAGTGATCGTTGAAGACGATTGATATTCTTCTGAGCCATGCTATTACTAGGATCCATTTGAACAGCTTTGTCAAAATCCAATAAAAACACCTTCTGATCTGAATCGATTAAAATATTTTCTACATTAAGATCATGATGATAGAAACCTTTCATGTGAAATGATGCAATGCACGACCCTATATTTTTCCAAAGATCAGAACTCATAGAGTCCTTCTTTAAAAGATCTCCCATTGAAGATGAATTATCTATTCTTGATGTAATAAGATCAGCGGTATAAAAGATGCCCTGCCTGTTAACCCTAGCTGCTATCGGTCGAGGAACTGGTAATCCAGCCTGAAACATTTCTTGCAAGACCATGAATTCCTTGATTGATCGTGCATTCCTCTTTCCTTGCCAAAGATATGTTTCGCTTAAAAAATTGCTCACCAACCCTCCCCTATAGTAGTGCTTTAAAACAGAGGGAAGGCCCTGACAATTTATTAATAAAGCCTTTCCTCTTCCTTTATTTATTAATCGAGTCTCTTCGTCATTAGCCCAGAATTCAAGGTCAAAAAGATTCTCATCAACTTCACTGATTAAAGTATCATCGTATAAGATTATATTTTGTTTAATTTTTAATAATTGACTATTCATTTTTATGACTACTAATAAAAAGCAACCCCTGAACCAAATTTGTTTAATTAGGTTATCAGCACTTGGGGATTGCTGTCACGCCCTTGCAGTAGTAGAAAATATTCAACGTTCAAGCCCAAAGACTAAAATTACCTGGGTGATTGGAAAGACGGAACATCAATTATTTAAGGATATTAAAG
>LUML01000393.1_pt1 | contig 13779 bp, 18 predicted proteins | sample 729661 | NCBI WGS metagenome assembly LUML01 (sample SAMN03860264, study PRJNA289734) | marine metagenome | biome: seawater column; feature: ocean; material: water; isolation source: Red Sea water column Station 22 - depth 10m | place: Saudi Arabia: Red Sea | collected 2011-10-15 | depth 100 m | reverse complement strand
TAAACCGATTTACCATACATACAAGCTAGTATAAACTCAGGCTCAAATTTATTACTTGAATATACAAAAACAACCTGATGGAATTCTCTGTAATATCTGAAATCTTTGAAAAGATGGAAAAGACAACAAAACGAATAGAACTCACAAATATACTAGTTGAATTATTAGAAAAAACACCTAAAAAATTAATTCCGAATGTTGTTTATTTAATTCAGGGAATTATTAGACCAAATTTTGAAGGTGTAGAATTAGGAATTGCTGAAAAGCTTGCAATACGTGCTATTTCAAAATCAGTTGGACTTCCAGTTAAAAAAATTGAGGATGATTATGAGGATGGTGGTGATCTTGGTATAACAGCATCAAATATGATAAAATTAAAAACTCAAACCACATTTACAACAGAAAAAATTACTGTAGAAAGAGTTTATGATACGTTATTTAAAATCTCAAAGTTAGAAGGCAAGGGTTCACAAGATTTGAAAATGAAATATATTTCAAGTTTATTGAATGATGCAACTCCATTAGAGGGAAAATTTGTGTTGAAGATTTTACTGGGCACGTTACGTTTGGGAATAGCGGAAAATACAGTGATGGATGCGCTGGCTATTGCATTTACTGGAAAAAAAGAAAATAGAGAACATATTGAAAATGCATATAATGTTTCAAGTGATTTAGGTAAAGTATCATTAATAGTTGCAACAGATGGAATCGATGAAATAAAAAAATTTAGAATATCATTATTTAGTCCAGTAAGACCAATGTTGGCTGATCGAATTCAGAGTGAAAAGGATGTGATCAAAAAAATGCCTGAACAATTTGCTGCAGAATACAAACTAGATGGAGAACGTGTACAAATACACAAAAAAAATGATACAATAATTTTATTTTCACGTAGTCTAGAAAATATTACACAATACTATCCAGACATTGTCGATAATATTGGAAAACTGCTTAAAACTGATAATGGTGTATTTGAGGCAGAGATAGTTCCAATCAATGAAAACACAGGGGAATTTTTACCATTTCAGGAGTTAATGCATAGAAGGCGTAAACATAAGTTGGATGAGGCCGTATCACAATACCCAATTACGGTTAATTTTTTTGATGTATTATATTATGATAAAAATGATTGTTTGGATTCACCGTATTCTGAAAGAAGGAAAATTTTAGAAAGATTAGTTGACGAAAACAATTTTGCTAAGCTTGTACCAATGCTGCTTGTTAAAAATGAGAATGAGGTAGAAGACTTTCTAGAAAACTCCATTAATGCAGGATGTGAGGGGCTTATGCTAAAAACTCTTGATTCAGCGTACCGCGCTGGTACTCGTGGTAGTAACTGGCTAAAACTAAAACGTGAATATAGAAATGAATTGGGGGATAGCCTTGATTTAGTTGTTATAGGTGCATACTTTGGTAAAGGACGGAGAACTGGACTGTATGGTACATTATTGTTGGCTAGTTATAATCCAGAAGAAGACAACTTCCCAAGTATATGTAAAGTTGGTACAGGATTTACTGATGAAAGTTTGGATCAATTATACCAAATGCTTTCTAATAAAGTAACAATTAAAAAAAATTCTAGGGTTGTGAGTGAAATGGAAGCTGATGTTTGGTTTGATCCCGAATTAGTTTTAGAAATTGTTGCGTCAGAAATAACTCTAAGTCCAATCCATAAAACTGGATTGAATTTAATTAGAAAAGGCAGTGGATTTGCTTTAAGATTTCCAAAATTTACAGGAAAAATTAGATATGAGAAAGCAGTGGAGGATTCTTCTACTGGTGAGGAGGTTTTAACATTGTATAATAGACAAACTAAAATCAATCAAGAAGCATGAGATGCCTACTGAAAGCATGATATAAATTAGAAAAACGATTGTAATTAGTTATCAATTATGTATAGCGGGGAATTAGAAGTTCAAGCAAAAAGAAAGGCATTAGCCGTATTACAGGATGAGATAAACAGAATTCTTAATGCAAGCAGGGTACTTTCTACTCTACCAAAAATGCTGGTAAACAAGGATAAGACTGGAATTAAGTCCGCCATTGAACAAATTTCTAGTATAGAAGAAGAAGTAGAAAATCTCAGACGCAAAATAACAAGAGATGTAGCAGATGTCGGCGGTTTAATTTTAAACAGAGATAATATTCTTAACACAGCTTACACAATGGATGAAATTGGCGGTTACATAACTGGCATTTCTTTCAAGCTTTCAAATATGAAATCTACAACAATTAAAACTTCACAATTGGATAAAGATTTAACAGAATTGATTGAGCTTGTTGTTGACGAAATTTACAAATTAAATGAAATTATTAGAAGCCTAAATGTTGATGCTGGCAAGGCTATTGAACTTGCTCAAGAGACACAAAAAATTGAACGTGATATAGATACAAAATATCGTGTGATGTCAATTACTGCACTAAATGAAATTTCTGACACAAAAGAATTGCTCTTGATGAAAGATGTTATTGAATCGATAGAAGAGATGGCGGACAAATGTCAGGAAGTTTCTGATTCATTCATCTTGTTAGCATTAAGTCTTTGATTTGAAAGGCGAATTATTAGACAATAGAATAGTTGTTTGGAATATACAAGAATCTAGAAATATTTTTGCTAGTGGTTATTTTGGTAAACCAATCGGTATTCCAAAACCAAATGTAGATGAGATCAACGTCCCATTGATTTTAGATCTCATTGAAGGATGTTATCTACAAGAAATTTCAAAAATTAAGATCACTAAGGATGGAAAAAGGGTTTCACTAAATGCATTGATTAGAATTTGTAGAAAAGAGTATCATAATTTTGATAAGAAATACCAAGTCTACAAAGATTTTAGAGAAAAAGGTTATGTCATCAATCCAGGAATAAAATTTGGTTGTGACTTTGCTGTATATGAAAGAGGTCCAGGAATTGATCATGCACCGTTTTTAATACAGGTTTACAACAAAAGTGATGATATTTCTTCTACTGCTGTAGTGTTGGCTGGTAGATTAGCCAGTAGTGTCAAAAAACAATTCATTCTGGCTATACCACGTAGTAAATCCAAAATTGATTATTTGTCGCTAGATTGGTGGAGAGCTAATTAATCTTCTTTATGTGTCCTGCAATATTGTTGTAAATATCAAACAATTCTTTTGTAATACCAAAATCATGGTTATTTTTCCATTTTCCATAAATGCGTATTCCATTATTCGAAGGATCAACAAAAATTGTTGCGTCATTAACTGATTGGTTAGCAATCATTTCGTTTAATGATAAATCAGAATTTAGATCTTCTGCAAGTTTTCCCCCTTCCCATGTAACACCAACTACTTTTTTTGAACCAAAGTGACCAGTTGTTTTTAGTTTTGTTCTTGCAACACGACGTAGACGCCATGATTCTGATTCTTTACCTGCTGATAACTCCTCATCAGGAAATTGTTGTACAATAAAATGCGCTTGAAATCTATCCTGTGCACCCCATGGAAGTGGATTTGGATCTTGCATCATTATCCCTTCTGTATTATCTGCACTGAATCAATGTTTGTGCCAGAAACTTTCAATGAACCCTTATTGGTAATCATTCTTGTAGTCTGCGAGAAACATCTGCTATAGTAATCTCCCTTCTCAACATCACCTTCTCCCATTTTGTTAGGAGTTGAATTAACACCAATCATACTTAACATATCAGAAAATTTTTCAGGCCAGTTTTTTAATACAATAGTTTCAGGTTCAGAATCTTCCATGGCGTATGTGATTTTGGCACATAATTTAACATTTCTTGTTGTTCTGGATTAGTGATTAGCAATAAAATAAATACATGAGGAACTAATTTTTGATCTCATGCTAAAGTTTCAAAATAAAACTGTACTAGTTACCGGAAGTGGTACCGGAATTGGACAGGCAATTACGAAGAAATTTGTGGAAAATGGCGCAAGTGCCATAGTTCTAGGAAGAAGGAAAGAGCCATTAGAAGAAACTGCAAAAATGCTAGAAGTGATTATCAAAGAAAAGCAAAGCAATGCAACCATCAAAATTTTTGACGGAGTAGATGTCAGTGATGAAAAAGCTGTCACTGAGATGTTTGATGCGTTAAAAAGTGAAAATGTCAACCTGGATGTTGTTGTAAATAATGCTGGAGTCTCGGGTCCTGTAACATGTTTTGCACATGCACCACTTGATCAATTTAGAAGTACTGTAGACATTCATCTAACTGGAACTTTTTGGACTTCAGTTCAAGCACTCAAAGTTATGAAAGAGGGAGCAAAAATTATTACAATTTCAACATTTTTTGCAGAAGAAAGGCCATTGGAACAAAGACCATACAGATTCAGAGATCCATATACGGCATCACAAGGAGCAAAAAACAGGCTTGTGGAAATCATTTCAATCGGAACTAACCCTGGTCCAGTTCATTCAGACAGAATTTACAAGACGGTTTACCCAAAGGCTGCATCAGAATTTCTACGTGTAAGCGGGTTTGAAGACTTATCACCAAGTGAAGTTGAGGCTGCAAACAATGAGATTGTAGGATTGTTAGGAGAGGATGATGAAACCATAAAGTCTGGAATAAAATCAGCGGCAGAAAAGTTAGGTAAACCAGAAACCACACTTACCAATTTACTAGATAAAGTCAAAAGCATTGCAGAAAAAATCCAAAAGAATACATCTACAATGATTCCGGATCAGCAATTTTTATCACAAGAACAGGTTGCTAGAACTGTTTTAACACTTGCGGACGATGAACAAGCAAAAATTCTTAATGGAAAAATAATTCCTGGTGACAGAGTTTTCTATCCTGTCAAGTCACACATTAGAGCATCCGTTCCTAAATCTGAGAAGAATAACTTGGATGGAAAATCTGTTTACATTAGTGGTGATGAACAAAAAGTAAGTAATATCACCTCAATGATAGAAAAGAAAGGTGGACAAGTTACATCATCACAAGAATCAAAAAATGATTTATTCATTCATTTAACTGGTAATGTTCCTAACTTTTCTAAATTAACCGAACTGTCAAGAAATGAATGGGACGAATTAGTTGATAAATTCATCAATACACCGGCTGCATTCATTCAAAATTCTGTTAATAAATTCGTCCCTGGTGGTTCTGATGATCCAAGATTGTTCAAAGATGCAAAGGGAAGAATTGTTATAATTGGTCCCGACCTTCCAACTGGTAAAAAAATTAGTGGGCATGAAATACTTGGTGTCTGAAGAATCACAATCAAGTTCTGAAGTGATTTTCTGCCCAGACGAAACAAGATAATTAGAAAATACCTGTAGAATCTATAATAAGCTTAATTGCTGCTGCGACTAGCACAATTATTACTATAATCTTCAATTTGTTTTCCTTTATCTCAAGTGACAATCTAGCACCTAAAATTCCTCCAGCAAATGCTCCAATCGATAACAACAATGCCTGATAGTAGTCAGGATGTCCTAGCATGGAATGCATAATCAATCCAGAGAAAGATGCAAACATCAAGATGAACTGTGAAGTTGGTGCAGCACGCTTCATTGAAATTCCAAGTGCAACTACCATCAATGGTACGAAGATTAAACCACCTCCAATACCAAATAAACTCGATATTATTCCTGCAAAGAAACTTGCGCCTGCTGAGAAAACAAGCAAGATAGTGGATACATCTACAGGTTTTTCCTCAATTTTCCTTTTAAGAAATATGTATGATGCTGAAGAAATGAGAACTAATGCAAACAGAATTTTGAAAATATCTGGAGCTATATCAGAAGATATGAATGCACCAAGTATAGTACCGGGAATAGCCATCAATCCAAGTTTCCAGCCAAGTGAAAGTTCTATCCGCTTTTGTCTAGCATACATAGTTGTTGACGCGACAGAATTGCTAAACACTGCAAATAGGCTGTTGCTTACAGCAAGTGTTGGAGAGAACCCCATGAATGTTAATACAGGGACGATAATTATTCCACCGCCCAGACCAATTATTGATCCTAATATTCCCGCAACAAATCCAAGCGGGATTAACCAAAGTTCTTCAATCATCTTATATCGATATTATTTCCATTTTGGAGTTTTCTGTTATATTGAATTTATTGACAAATCCAGCAGTGACTTCTAACACATACTTGGAATTATCACCAGAGACACCATTCTCTCTGCATGCCACAACTTCTATAGTTGTCTTGCATGGCGGAACGTCCTTCTCAATTGCAACTACATTAGCATTTTCATCAAACCAAATTACATCCAAATTAAATTGCATGTTTAACATCCACATTGGACGTGTATCAGAGCCGTCAAAAACAAACAGCATTCCTTCATTATATGGAAGTTCATTTTGAAACATTAAACCTCTAGCTCTCAATGAATCAGTATCTGCAATTTGTACTTCCAATGTTTTATCATCAAGCTTAATTGTACCACGAGGAAATTCAACAGATTCTAGTTTAACATCACTTGGGAGTGTGAGCATACCTACTACTCCAATAATTATCGCAGCAATTGCGATAGGAATCAAAACTTGTGTTCTTGTTGGCATGAATTAGAATGATACAATCCGCTTAAAAACTAAAAGATGTCACATTACAGAATCTTTGAAGTCATGAATGGTAGAAAATGAATCCTTTGTATGGTTATGAACGTCTGATATCTTTGCTCCATTGTAAACTTTGTCAAGATACCTACCAGCTAATATCATTGGACCACCAACTGCACACGTAATACCAGTTGGTTCCGGAATCCATAGCATAATAAAACCAATTTTTGAAATTTTTTTACCTGGTGCTGGTGCTTTAGTTAATGCACTCAATGATCGTCTAGTATTCTTATCATCGAATTTCAAAAGATCTGAGTACATTTCATTACGTCGCTTGGCTGACTCACGCATGATTTTCAATTTTTCAATACGCTTCTGGAATGGATCCTTCATATTTGATAATGGAAGAAAATTACATAAATGCCGATGTAAAGTTCTGTCAATCATAAGTCAAAAACTATTACATACATAAGAATGCCAATATTAGTGATTAACCAAAGACACTAAATTATACTAGAATAATTTAGTAATCTATGTTGCAAAAAAATAGCAAGAGACTAGAATCAATCAAAGCTGCACATAAAACCAGAAAAGTATCAAGTACAACAAGGGAAGAAGATTATCTGGAAGTAATTGCAGAATTAGTAGAACTAAAAGGATATGCAACCACATTAGATATTTCTAGATATATGAATGTCAGTCCACCGAGTGTTACCAAGATGCTTCAAAAATTGGATGAAAAAAAATACATTGAATATGAAAAATATCATGGAATTAATTTGACCAACAATGGAAGACAAGTTGCTGATTCAATTAGAAGAAAGCATAGTATACTTTTAGAATTTTTTGAAATTCTAAATATTGGGCAAGAAATTGCAAATCAGGATACTGAAGGATTAGAACATCACTTAAACCCAAAAACAATTAGGCAGTTAAGAAAATACATCACATTTCTAAAATCAAATCCAAAAATTATTAGACAATTTCGTGAATTCAAAGGGTAAATAGTTTTGCGTTACGATGGACGAAAAATCAATAGCGAATTTTAATTAGATGGAGAAAATATGGTGATTTATTGACATTCTTAACAGACCTTGATGATTTAATAAGATATCACCATGGTGACGTAAAAAAACTTAGGGAGATTAGAAATACAATTAGACATGATAATTTCATAACTACTGAAGACAAAGAGTATGTTCAATCACTAATTGATACACATCTAACTAACAAATCGTTGGAGAGTTCATCTACTGGAAAATCTGGTACTAGGATTAAATTAGAAACAAAATCAAAAAAGAAAGATTCAGATTCACAAAGCAACTTTTCATTTAATTTTTCATCTAATAAAAAAATGGGAATTCTTGGTGGTGCGGCTGCTGCAATTGCTATAATAGTTATTGTAGGATTTACAGCAGGTACCCAAAGTGATTCTTCTATCAGCTCAACCACTAACAATCCATTATTACTCACTCTTGACCAAAAACAGTATCAAATTGCTGATATAATCTCAATCTCAGGTGATGCAATATCAGATCGTCAGGCAATCACATTAACAATAGAAAATAATGACGGCATAAAAATATGGAAAGAGCAAATCGAACCAAAAGCAGGTGGTAATTTTTCAACACTGCTTATAGCTGGTGGCGGCGGATGGGAAGATAGTGGTTCATACACAATAACCGCTGTTCAAAATGACTTGGTAGAAAAAATCGAGTTCAAGTTTATAGGATAAAAATTAGTTCGTTAGATCCTTATCATCCCATCTCAATCTGTATTTTCCCACAGAACGTATGTATTCTACCCTGCCCCCTTTTTTGAATGCTAATCTGTGTTCCTTGTGTGATATATCACGTATATTCAGAACTACATTATCATCTATAGCCTCAAAAATAGCAGGGTTATTGGATATGATTTTCCAAGAATCCTCAGAAAAATCAAGGTAATGTAACGTATGTAGTAATCCCATAATTTATGCATCAAAGTAGATATCTAAATGGTTTTGTTTGATCAATTCTGTAAAATTAATCAAGAAGGGTTAGAGACTAAAGTTATGAAGGAACCATCATCGCTTGAAATAATTCAGCAGGATATTAAAACATGTAAAAAATGTGAATTGTGTAATACTAGAAACAATGCAGTTCCTGGAATTGGCGATAAAAATGCTGATGTTGTTTTTATTGGCGAGGCTCCAGGGAAGAATGAAGATCTATATGGCGAGCCATTTATTGGAACAGCAGGAAAAAGACTTGATGATGCATTAGAAAATGCTGGATTAACAAGAAGCAATGTGTATATTACAAATATCGTAAAATGTAGACCTCCTAATAATAGAGTCCCAAATGATACTGAAAAATCAATGTGTAATAATTATCTAGAGGAAGAACTTCGAATAATTAATCCAAAAATAATTTGTCTTCTTGGAAACACATCATTTTATTCAATTTTGGGCGGAAAAGAAATTTCAAAAAATCATGGACAAATTATATACAAGAACAATCGTGTATACTTTATTACATTCCACCCTGCAGCGACAATTTATAATCAAAAGCTTTTGGATGTTTTCAAAAATGATATCAAAAAACTAGTTAATGAATTGCAAAAAATCAAGAATAAGAATTAGAATGAATGCTTTACCAAGAAAATTCTATGTAAATGATACTAAACAGGTTGCAAAAGATCTACTCGGAAAGAAATTAGTAAGAAAAATTGGAAGTAGTATATTATCTGGTATTATAGTAGAAACTGAAGCATACAAAGGTAGAAATGATCCAGCTAGTCATGCGGCAAGAAAAAAAACGGAACGAAATAAAATAATGTTCGGTGAAGCAGGACATGCATATGTTTACTTCACATATGGTATGCACTACTGTTTCAATGTTGTTGCAAAAAAAGAGAGTGATAAATCTGGGGCTGTTCTAATACGCGCTATTCAGCCACAACAGGGAATTCAACTAATGATAAAAAATCGAAAAACTGATGTCATAGAAAATTTAACAAATGGGCCTGGAAAACTGGCTCAAGCAATGCAAATTACATTAAAACAATATAATTTGGATTTGACAAATAGTAAATCACTGTTTATTCTAGATGGAAAAAAACCAACAAAAATTATTGCAAAACCTAGAGTAGGAATAAAGGAAGGTACTGATAAACTTTGGAATTTTAGTATTAACAATCATTTATGATTTTCATTGTCGTCATCGTCTAATGTCCACGGTGCAACTCTTCCAAGTATTCTTTCCCAGTTCAATCTAAGTAAAAGAATTATGATGATTGACATTGCTATAGCAAAAACAACTATTCCAACATAAACTGGCATTGGGTCCTCAATATCTTGTAATATAGGTTCTAAAAGTGACAGACCCATATAATGTGAAATTAATACGATTACATAAAACAAAACAAGTTTTCCTAATAATGTTGCAATGAAAAATCTTTTTGGATTGTACTTCGCTAATCCCAATGGAATGTAAACCAAATCGTCAGGTATGGGAGTTGCAGCAGCAACAAATGCAGCTGAACCACCGTATCGTTTAACTAATTTCTGAAATGGTTTCATTCGTTTTTTAGTTTTTTCAGAAATTATTTTCCGTCCTCCATAACTGACGTAAAATATTATTTGTTTAGCTACTGTTGAAGTAATGGCTGCAATCAATGCTAATGCGTGAATGTCAAACTGATCACCTACTGCCATTGTAGCAACCAAAATGAATGATGGTATTGGAACAAATGGTACAAGTGAGCCAAGGAAGCTGACAATGGTTAAACCAAGATAACCAACTTCGGGAGTAAAAGGAAACAATTCCCAAAGGTCCACATGTCGATCAATATTTCGTTTTATTTAACTCTAAAAAAACAATTACTAGTCATCACAGGCGATCAGAATATACTTTTCAATGATCGTATTATATTATAACCATGTATTCTACATGCACACAATGTGGCAGATTGGTAACAAGACCAGAATCTAAGTATTGTTCTGTGAAGAAAAATCAAAATGACAAAATTAATAATTCTATTATCATTATTCATAAAGCCAACATAAAACATAACCAGATTTTGTTTTTATTTTTGGTGGAATTATTTTACATTTGTCCATTGCTTCAGGACATCTATTAAAAAATCTACATCCAGTCTGTGGTGTAGATAAATCAGGTGGACTGCCAGGTATGAATTCTATTTTTTTTTCTTGATGCAAAGTTGGAATTGAATCTAGTAAACCCTTAGTGTATGGATGTTTAGGGTTACTGTAGATTTCTGAAGATGAACCAAACTCAACCATCTTTCCGCCATACATAATACCTATCTTCTCTGCAACTTCTGATAATATTGCAAGATCATGTGAAATTAACATGAGTGACATACCATTTTTCTTTAAACTTTTTAACAGATTGATAATCTGTGCTTGAATCAGAACGTCTAGCGCTGTTGTTGGTTCATCTGCTATAACAAATTTTGGTTTTAGTAGCAATGCCATTGCAATAACAATTCTTTGTTTCATTCCACCACTAAGTTCATGTGGATATTTATCCAGAACAGAATGATCTAAATTTACAGCATGTATAGCGTCATCAATGATTCGTTCCATGTTATCGTCAAAATCATGTTGCTTGAGTAATTCATCAAATTGCTGCCTGATCGTAAAAACGGGATCTAATGAATTCATAGCTCCTTGAAATACCATTGAAATTTCTTTCCAACGTATTTTTCCATCAAATTTAGATTTGGGCATGTCTAGGATCGAATCGTTATTGAACAAAATTTTACCTGAACTAATTTCCCCACCCTGCAGCATTCTGATAATCGTTAGACCCAATGTACTCTTTCCACATGCACTTTCGCCAGCGATGCCAATTGATTCGCCGTCTTCCAATTCAAATTCAACGTTTTCTAACGCATGAACTGTCTTATCAGAGGTTTTGTAATTGACGGAAAGATCTGATATCTCAATATCTGGCATGATGATGATATTCCATACTACATTTTATTTTTTCAAGAAAGGATATATTCAATGGATCACCATTCAAGATGATTTCGATGAAGTCTAACCGATCACACTATATTGAAAATATCAACAAGGACATGATAGGTCAAGAAGTAATTCTAGGTGGATGGGTAGAGGATTTAAGAAAAATGGGTAAAATGACATTCCTTACTTTACGCGATGCCACTGGTATTACTCAAATTATCCTTACTGACGATGTGATGAAGTCAATTGATGATATTACAAGGCAAAGTGTTGTTAGAGTTACTGGTAAAATACAGGATACAAAAGCTAGAGATTTTGAGTGTGAAATTAAAGCTAGTGAGATTAACGTGTTAGCTAGGGCTGTTCATCCTCTACCTATTGATCCTATTGGTAGGCTTGAGAGTCATATTGACAATAGATTAAACTCTAGGGCGCTGGATATGCGAAATCAAAAAACAGCCTCGATCTTTAAAATCAGGCACCATGTATTGGCATCATTACGGCAAACATTCTTAGAAAAAAAATTCACTGAAATTACTACACCAAAAATTATTGGCAGTGCAAGTGAAGGGGGAGCTAATTTATTCTCCTTGGACTATTTTGGAAAGCAGGCATACCTGGCACAAAGCCCACAGCTCTATAAGGAACAAATGACAATCGGCTTAGAACGTGTATTTGAGATAGCATCGTTTTACAGGGCAGAAAAATCACATACTGGTAGACATCTAAGTGAATTCACTAGCGTTGATATGGAAGCTGCATTCATGGACTATTCTGACGTTATGGATGTTTTAGAGGATTTAGTTCTCAACACATTCAAACACGTGTCTGAAAATTGTAAAGATGAACAAGAAATTATAGGAAATCAAATTATAGTTCCTGATAGGCCGTTTAAAAAAATTACATATTCTGATGCCCTAGATGAGCTTAACAAAAAAGATATCAAACTAGAATTTGGTGACGACCTTTTGGACTCTCATTTGAGAATAATAGGTGAAAATAATAGATTAGCTGAACAAGGTCTTGATCCTGCAAAGTTTTCTGAGCATCTACAAGCATTTGATTGGGGTATGCCACCACATGCAGGTTGGGGATTAGGTCTGGAAAGACTGTTAACAATAATTATAGGAATTGATAATGTCAGAGAAGTTATTTTGTATCCAAGAGACCCAGAAAGACTAAAGCCTTGAAATAATTTCTTTAGTAAACTCTATAGTGGTTTTATCACCACCTGTATCTTTAGTTTTGATATTATTTTTTACAACATCATAAACAACACTCTCTAATTTATGTCCAACATCAATGCATTTTTGGTCATTGTGTTTACCACCAAGCCATTCTAACATCATTTTGATTGATAGTATGAATGATGTTGGATTTGCAATTTGCTTCCCAGCGATATCAAATGCTGCACCATGAACTGGTTCAAACAAGCCAAAATCATCTCCAATATTTGCTGCAGGTGCCATACCCAATCCACCAACAACTTGAGCTGATTCATCGGAAAGTATATCACCAAACAAATTGGTTGTAACAATTACATCAAATTCCTGTGGTTGTCGAATTAAATTCATAGAACAAGCATCAACATACATCTCTTCAAATTTAATATCAGAAAAGTTACTAGCAACCTTTGAGCATGTACTAGCAAATAATCCATCAGTTTTTTTCATCACATTAGATTTATGTACACATGTAACTTTCTTCATTTTCCTTTGCTCAGCAATTTTAAATGCATAATTTGCAATTCTTTTTGAGGCTTTTTCAGAGATAATTCTCATTGCTACTGATGCATTCCCAATATCAAATTCTTCACCAGTGTACAAATCCTCAGTATTCTCTCTAACAATTACTAAATCTACATCATCTCGTAATGATGGCATATTTGGATATGATTTCGCCGGTCTTATGTTTGCGTAAAGATCTAACATGCGTCTTAGATATACTATTACATCTTTTGCACTTTCACCTACTGGTGCTTTCAAACATGCATCAGAATTTTTTATCATGTCAAAAGTTTCATCTGGTAATGCTTGTCCAGTATTCTTCAAAACTGTATCACCTGCTTCAAGTTTTTTTATTTCAAAGTGAATACCCATATTATCATTAATTGTTTCCAAAATACTAGATGCAGATTCAGATATTTCTGGACCTATTCCATCACCTGTAACTAATGAAATGTTATACTTACTGCTCATTTTTCTACACCACAATTATGCTTTTTTTTGCTTAAGGATTTTCTTTAACAAAAGTCTATTCATGCCATCAATAACAGCTTGAACACTAGTGATAACAATATCCTCTCCGAT
>LUML01000158.1_pt1 | contig 13843 bp, 11 predicted proteins | sample 729661 | NCBI WGS metagenome assembly LUML01 (sample SAMN03860264, study PRJNA289734) | marine metagenome | biome: seawater column; feature: ocean; material: water; isolation source: Red Sea water column Station 22 - depth 10m | place: Saudi Arabia: Red Sea | collected 2011-10-15 | depth 100 m | reverse complement strand
AATGTCTTAGATGCAATAGAAAACTAAAGAATCAAGATTCCATAACTAGGAAGTATGGTACTTATTGTTATAAAAAATTATTTGGTGCAATTGCAATGATAAACGGTGATGCAGATTTATATGAGGTTTGGCATTATGAACCTAAGCCAAAAATATAGACCGATTAATCTTCGGGAATTATTATTACCTGCCGAAGATAAAAACAAGATTGTCGATTATGTAAGAAGAAAGAAACCACTGCTTCTTGCTGGACCTCCGGGTGTTGGAAAGACATCTACTGTATATGCAGTAGCTCGAGAATTAGATTATGATGTAGTTGATATTAATTCTTCAGATTCAAGAAACAAAGAATTTTTTGAAAATATGTTAAAGAGATGTAAAATGACAACATGGAAATCTCAATTAATCTTTTTTGATGAAGCCGACAGTATGAGAAGTACTGGCTATACACATTTGAATAAAATTATAGCAGAAAGTAAACATCCAATTGTATTAGCTGCAAACGACTATTGGAAAATACCAATGGAAACAAGAAAGCGTTGTCAAATGATACAAATTAAATCACCTACTTTGACATCATTAGTTAAATTAGTAAAACAAATAGGAGAGAAAGAAAAATTAAAACCTCAATATTCAAAAATTACTGCTGGAGATGATTATAGAACAGCAATCTCTAAAGCATTTTATAATTCATCCAATTATAATAAAGATGAACCATTCAAAGATACAGAGAACTATTTCAAACATAGTAAAGTACCAAGAAATATTGACCCTATGTGGTTGATTGATAATTTACCTCAATATTATTATGGAAAAAGTTTAGTTACACAAATGGCTTTAATCAAAGCCTCAGATAAATACAAATTAGAAAAATTATTACAATTTGGAGAGAAGCCCAATAAAAAAGGGCGGGTTCAAACACCATACTTTATCAAGAGAAGAACTATGTTTAGGAGAAAAGAATAATGGGATTCATAGATGAATTTAGAGATTTTATTTTAGATAGAACGGATACTTCACCTGATTGGGCAGAAGCAATTGGTACATCTCTTTGTTCAACAGCAATAGGGTCTGAAAAACGTTTGGTTACTTTAATGGGGTCAATAAAACTAAATGTTTTCTATATTATGATTGGTCCTTCTGGCATAGCTTCTAAATCTGTACCAATTAATCAATTTGCTAGACCAATACTTACAGAATACAATGAACTGGTAGGTTACGATATGAATATGGATCCACCACAAACCTGTATGTTTCCCGGACATTTTTCTATTGAAGGTATACTACAATATCTTTCTAATCCTGATACAATTCATAATGGTATTTTAATGCGTGATGAATTTACAAATATGTTTGCAGAAGCAAATAAAAATTATATGGGAGGTATAATTGAATTCTTATCAGAATTATTTGATGGACATATAGGTGCTAGATATACTAGAGGTACAAAATTAGAAAAACCACAGAATGTTTATACAAGTATTCTCGCTGCAACTACTCCATATGTTTATAAAGTCATGTCAACTGATTTCTTTGTTCAAGGAACTGGTAACAGAGTTCTTTGGGTATTATGGGATAAAGAGATACGAAGAAAAACATATCAATCTCCACATGATTTCTTTGGAATACATAAAGATGAAGAACGAAAAATATGGTGTAAGGATATGGCTAAGAAACTTGTAAAGATTCAAGAAAGCAAAGTAATAACAGTACACCCCGGAGATGAAGAAGCAGGAAAACTTTGGATGGAACAAGAAAACAAATGGAAAGATGAACTCACAGAAAGATTTAATGATAATATATATGATTTACAACAATTGTACTTAGGAAAAATTGGGCAAAGTGCTTTGAAGCTCGCTGGTATACATGTATTTTCAAGAAATGTAGATAAATTACCAAATATTCCAGACCATATAACTACATTACCTCTTGAAGTGGAAGATATGGAATGGGGAATAAGTCGTGCAAATAAACATGTCAATTATTTCCAAGAATTACTTGAACAATGGCGTACTAGACCAATACATACAGAAGTACGTTCTCTAGATGAACAAGTAAATTATGTTAAAGATAGAATTACAGATAGTAAAGATGGTTTGACATGGTCTGCATTAAGACAGAACGTGAAATGGGAGAAAAGAATGTGGTTGGAAGTTCTCTCTCAACTTTATGATACAAAAGAAATTATTGGTGTAGTATATACTCCAAAAATTGGAAGACCGGGAATTAAATTCTATGATATAGATAGAAAACCGAAAAATTCTGTGGGAATACATTGGGAAACATTGGTCAGTAGTTTAAAATTGAGATAGGGGGTGTATTAATGGCTAGACCAAAAATAAAATTTCCATATTGTCGTTGGTGTAATAAAACCAGAGATAATCCTGATGAATGGAGAAGAAAAACTGTAACTGGAGATGATAGAACATATGCAGCTTGTGGAGATTGTGGTAGAGTACTTGCATGGAATATTAGAAAAACTCAACATAAAATTAAAAGGACATCTGTTCCAGATAATGTTGAAAAACGTAAACGAACAAGTATAGATTTAAAAGAAAATATTGACGCTTGGAAAAACTTTGTGCATAGGGGTTAAAGAAAGCCTTAATAACTACAATACCCCATAGGTAAAGCGTATAAACATGGCAGAAACCAATAATACAACAAACGAATATGTTAAGACTTTGCGAGAACAAGCAGCACGTCTTGATAATGACAAGTATCTGTTAAAAATAGCAGATGCTGTTGAACAAAATAAAGGTGTTGTAAGTGCAACTATCGAATTAGCTGTAGCTTCACGAATCCAAACATACAATACAAATCAAATAATTTCAGAACAACTCACTAAAATGAATGAACTCATTACAGGACTCATTCAATATCAACAACGTTGTACTGATTTAGCTATTGCAGCATTTGGAATTCCAGAAGGAGCAGTACAAGATGAAGCACCACAAAAACCAGCAGAACCAGAACTTCAATTGGAAGACCCAGTTGAACAACCTGTACAAGCAGAAGTACCTGCTGAAACATCTACCCCAGCTCCAGAACCTGAAGTAAAAGTTCCGGAAGCACCAAAACCAAAGAAAACAGGCAAAGTACCTGATTTCAAAGTTCAAGAATAGGAGGTGAAAACGTGATAATGGGAGACACAAACTATCAAAAAATTTGGGTAACATATGTGGCAAGTCTTATAGGTACATTTTTAATTGTATTAGGCTTAGGCGTATTACCTTTATTCCTACTTAATAGTGGAATGGTAGCGTTCTTAGGAGCAGCCTTAGTGTTTGTTTCAAGTACTTACCAATTCTTACTGTCAAGACAGGAAGAAATAAAAAATTAATCGAATAGGAAAGCACTATGAAAAACGTAAATATCTCAGAACTTAAGTACAAGTGTGTTAGATGTAACCATGCTTGGATTATACGACAACCAAAAGTTCCGACAGTTTGCCCAAGGTGTAAATTACCATGGGACAAGAAAGGTAGGGGGTTAGGTTGGAGACGAGGCGTACTTAAATTCTATGATACAAAAACAAAGAAGTATTTCGTTACTGACAAGTACAAAAAAGTTCAATTAATGACAGAACGAGGCAAGAAATTCTTCTTAAAAGCAAAAGCACCTTCAGGTGTAGATGCTTTTCGTTTGATTGGTGCTCCCTCTTCTAAAAAATATATCAAAACAGGGGACTAAAATGAATAAGAACCTATTTATTAAGTTGTGGAGCATATAGTATATCATGCCTTCAAAAGGAAATGCTGGAAAGTGGCACACGAAACTCGAAAAGAAACTTATCAAACGTCATGGTGGACTTCCATTAAGACAATGGGGTTACGATGGCGAAGTTAATGGTAAACCAGTTGAAGTTCGAGCAGCAGTACGTGATAACCGTTTTAAAATAAGTAAGAATATGCATAATAAATTACTTAAAAATAAAGGCAACTATATATTCAGTGTACGAAATGGTAAAGGCTATAAATCTAAACTTGTATCTGCAAAAGAAGTCAGTAATATGCTTGGACACAACTCAAAATATAGAGAAGGAAAGAAATGGTTCTCCGACAATCATGGTGGAAAGAATTGGGCACACAGATTTCTAGGGAAAGAACAAATCTTCGATTAGAAGCAGTTCGTAATATCCAAGAAATTGGTGCAACTTACTTAGCAAAATTGCATTATAATATCTATCGTAGTTTATCAGTAACAATGATAGGCTTAGTAGTGCTTTTTGGAGCAAGTTATTTTCTTGGTACTGCCGTAACATGGTTTCCGTACTTTGGTATAGCAATGGTAATGTTATTGCTTGTTAGTATCGCAATTCAAATATCTATACAAGCAACCATGAAACAATTAACACAAGAAATAATAGAAGGAGATATGGAAAAATGAATATAATAAGTATCTTATTTATTGTACTTGGTATAATTACAGCTCTTATAGGCTTTGTAGCTTACAAAAGACGTCATTTAATAATAGAAATGATACGTGTTAGACAAGCTAGTAAAATGGCAATTAAAGACCTTGAAAGAAAAGTTTATCTTCAAGAATATGAAGAAGCTTTAAAACAAGAACTTCCAAAAGCCATGAGAAAAAAAGCACAGAAAGACCTTCAAAGGAAATATGATAAAACACCTTTGACAGAAAAACTGGGTAAATGGGCAGAAGCAACACAAAAAGAAGTTCAAAGACAAGACCGTAACCATAAATCTGGTTTTGAGTCTATCATGGACGACATGAATGTATTTAATACTAAGACAAAAGGTAAGAAAAAATCAAAAGATATGTGGGATTTATAGCATAATATTTCCCACCTACCATTTTTTATAGTTTGAAACACTATATTAAGCCAAGTGTAAACTATGGTATATATTATTGGTTGGACAGGTTCACGAGATTATGGAGAACATGGCTTATCTAAATTAAAAAAGAAAAACAAAGAAGACCGAATAAACAAACTTTTTGCTTTCTTAGATAAAGAAATGGAAGAAAATCCTGATGCAGAATTTGCCCATGGTGGAGAAGAATCTGGAATTGATATGATTGCAGACAGATACGTTAGAAAAAGATTAAAAGAAAAAGGAGTATCTGATGCAGAAATAGAGAGAAGATTTACAGTAATAGAAGTAGAAGAAGATGAATTCCCACTTGATAGAAACACAAGATATGTAAATTGGATGAAAGATAGAATTGCTAAAGGCGATACAGGTATAATGATTGCTACAAGTCCAAAGACAGACGATCCTAACTTTGGATTTAATTATAGTTTCGGTGATGGTGGTTCATGGAATACAGTTGATAAAGCATTACAGGCAGGAATAAAATCTGTTGATAGTTACACTGGTAAAGAATTTACGCGTCCTAAAGATACATCTACTGATGAAATTTTTGATTTTTCTAAAAAACGTATAACAGGTGATGAAAAGTCATCTCCTATGTTACAGTTTGATGCTGAAGGAAATAGACTAACTATTGCAGAAATTAGAAAACGTGCAATAAAGAAAAACAAGAAGATGAGTCCTGAAGCAAAGAAGAAAGCAATAGAAGCAATAGATACGTACAAACTTCATGATGAAATTCCTTGGGCTATAAAAAAAGAATTTAAAAACGTAGATTTATCATTTGGTCGTACATACTCACCCGGTATGTGGGATATACCTCAAACATATCGAGCATCACCTACTAGATTAGAACCAACAGTTGTTCAAAGAGAGATTTATGCAAAATCAAGAACAGATGTTCCACCTGCCGAATATTATTCTATGATACACCCATATATTCGACCAGAACCTTCTTCTACTTCTATGTATTTAGGTTCTGATGATGTATACATACCTACCAAAAAACCTACAAGAATATCAACAATACAATCTACACCTAGTAGTAAGATAGGGCAACGAACTGGTGTTGATATTCCCGGAGTAAAAGCAAGAAAACTAATAAGAAAACAATTTCTTAGTCCTTGGCTTCAAGGTCAATTGTCGTATGCAAATTTAATGTTTCAGATGTCTGACATAGCTAAAAGAGGAGAACAAGAAAGAGAACAAGAAAGAGTTCGAATTTTTGATACACTACCATCCGTATCCGTTCCCGAAAAAGAAATGTCACAAGCAGAAGAAGTCGGTGACTCAGTAAATCTATGGACAACAGAATTTATTCAAAGTCAACCAAAATTTACTGGTGCTCTACCTGAAGAATTATTATATGGAGGACATGCAGCCAAATCCGAAGTAGCAGAAAAATTAGATTTACCAGTAGAGGCAGTTGAAATGCCGGAAGAAGGAGGTTTAATTGGCGGAATGGATGCAGCAGCACAAGCAAGAGCAATGAGTGCTTCAGAAGAAGAGACACATCATTATGGAGTCAAAGTAATAACTGGTTCTGAAGGAGATGCTCAAACCGGTATTGGAACTGACCCTGAAGCTACTAAAGAAGAAAAACAAGCAGAAGAAAAACAAGTAGATACACAGAGAACGGATTATCAGGATTGGGGTGAATATATAAAAAAACAAACTGCTGAAGGAGCAATTGAACAACAAATTCCTTCAGGATTAAATGAACCAAGAACAGATATTATAAATAAAAAAGAATTTGAACTATTAATTGAACAAAACATAGATTCAGAAACAGGTAAAATAACCTATAAACCAAAAGAAAGACAAAAAGGAGATGTTTTAGTACTTGAGAATCTTACTGATGTTTTTAATCCATCTATGTTAGCTTCTGTAGATAGAATTCAAGATATTAAAATTAAAGGGGAATCTTATGTGTATAAAGACAAAGATGGAAAAGAGCATACTACTCCTGAACGTATTTTATCTATAACTGAAGCTTTCAAAGAAAAAATAGCACAAGAAACAGCAGAAAAAGCTGAAAAACCTAGTGAAGAAGAAGTTAACAGAGTAATAGAAAGTAATTTATCAATAATTGAAGGAACTATTGATGAATTAAATCAAATTCCACAACCTATAATAGATGAAAAATATTATGATAAAGAAACAGGGAAATGGAATGAATACACAGAAGATAACTTTCCTAGAGATGAAGGAGAAACAGATGAAGTATATACAGACAGACTTAATGAAGCAAACTTTAAACTTGTAGCAGATTTTGTCAATGACCAAAAGCAACAGTTTGGTACGAGTTTAGGTAGTGCTACTGTTGGTCGTTTAGCAATAGCTGCTCGACCATGGGAAAAAGATACTTCTTGGGCAACTCTTCGTGACTCAGCAGGAGATTGGTGGACTAAGGAAAGTGTAACAGTTACATTACCTGATGGTAGTATACGTACAGAAGATATTGAGGAATATAAAGAACCTAAAGACAAATGGCACAGAGGTAATCAATGGGATCCTGTACCTCTTGATGAAATTGTTAGAAACGATCCAAATCCATCTTCTCAGTTTAAAAAAGCAGCAAATACAATATTAAGTAAAATTGACCCGAAACAGAATAACTATGAAACAAAAAAGCTTAAAAGTAAATGGGAAATAGAACGATGGAATAGTATACCTAAAGAAAAACAAGCTGATATTATAAAATATCTAAGACATATAAAAGATGGGTCTCTTACCTCCTCGTCAGAAGCAGAACAATTACGTCAAACTTATCTTAATACTGTAAGAGAACCAGATGACCCAGAAAAAGCTAGCAGAGAACCAGATAAAGCAAAACACAATTATTTAAATCACGAAGTACTTACAGGTGCAGATTCACATTATAATGTACAAAAACTTACAATAGACCCAGAATTTATTAAAAATATGTCACCTGATGTTTTCGATAATTGGAAAAAGAACAACCCAATATTAGCTAACGAACTTGAAGAAACTGGAGAATTCAAAACTACTCATATCATTGTACCTTATAGTGTGGATGATTGGAAATCTCATAATGCTAAAAAGAAAGACGAAATGATAAAAAAGATATATAACGAATTTTATGATAATAATCCTCAATATAAAAAACCAACTGCATTATATGATACTTTAAGAAATCAATTTAAAAAAGAATATATTGATGATTATTTAAGAAAAAATCCAGATATTAAAAATGTACCATACCAGATTAATAACAAAGCATACGAACACGCTGAAGCTCGAATAGAGAATGAATCTAAAGCAGCAAATTTATCAAAAAATGACTATGTAAAATCTATACTATTGTCAGATGCACCACCAACAGTGCAAGAAGTTGAGGAAACCATTACAGAAGAATTGGGAGGATTAGCTGGAGCTGCTGGTGAAATGGGTTTAAGCGTTAAAAATATACTACAAGATGGAAATATAAGTAAACAAGAACAGGATAATATACTTCAAGATGAAGGAAAACCTGAAACCATAGAAACTGAAGACCCAACCTCAATTCCATCTAGTCCAGAAATACAACAAATAATAGATGCAGCACAGGTACAAGCTGATACAATAGGACCAGACTTTGATACACCTAAACCTGATGAATTTCTTACAGAAAATGGAATAAAAGGTAACGGAGATTTTCAAAGAATATTAAAAGAAGAAAAACAAAAGACTGGAGCATTTGGTACTCGTGTTACTGACAAAGCTTATTCTGGTATGTCATCTGATTATTTGAAAACACTTGGTATTGATATAGAAGGATTGAAAGAATCTGACAAGAATAAAGAATCTACAACTAATAATACTATTACTATAACTGATTCAGACAATTCAAATATACACATTGAAGTAGATGATAATTATGATGATAATGAAGGTGAAGAATTCCTAAAATATGATAAAAGTAAATTAGTTCAACATACAAAAGACGGAGAAGATTTACTTAGACTTCAAAAAGAACAAGATATGTGGGATTGGGAAACAACATATGGTGATGAAGAGATGGCTCCACAGGCAACCATTAGTGGATGGCTTAAGGAATCTCCTGAGCTTAAAAATGCAAGTCCTGAAGATATACAAGATATAGAAAAAATAATACTATATCATAGTAATCCTCTTCGATATGGAAAGAAATTTATGAGCTTGCCTAAAAAAGACCAAATAGAATTTGCTAAAAAGACACTTGAAGAGCATCGCAAAGGATTATTCTCAAGTAAAGACGAGGAGGAGATGTTCACAGGCATTCCACAAGAATTGAGTAGTTCCTCTTTAGATGCAGTACAAGCGAGAGAGATATATGAATCTATAGACAAAGAGACTAGACCCAATATAGAAAAAATAATACTAGATAATCGTGATAGTTCCAGTTTTAAGAACAAGCCTCTAAAAGAACAAATAAGACTTGCTCTAGATATTAATAAACAAAATCTTGATAATTTAGAAAGAAAAAATACAGCATATAAAAAGAAAGTTGAGAAAAAGAAACATAACCATATATTTGATGGTGAAGGAGCAGAAGATGCATTCGATAAGATTACAGGAGGCGGTATAGGAGGAAGTGGTGTTCCGAAAGCAGCTCAACCCGGAAGTGACCAGTCTGGAGGTAACGGAAGAGCTAATGGAGCTAATGAAGGTAAAAAAGACGACCACCATACCGACTTTAATAGTTCGGATTCTAATAAGAAATCACGTGATAATATGGCAAAAGATAGAGTTAAATATGGTTCTTCAGAATGGTTAGAAAGAGAAATTGAAAAGCTCAGACAAGCAAAAGCACGAAATGATAGAGTAGCTTATGTTAATATAGCGAAAAGATTAGCTCCATTTACACAAAGTAAAACCGTTATGGCTATGAATGTAGGTGGTTTAATAAAAGAAGGTATAGGTGGGTCAGCAGGATTAACATCAACGATTGCTGCAACAGGTTATCGTGGTGGTAGAGATTTAATAAAAGGTGTAGCAGGTGCTCCTATTACAGCAGCTAGAGGAATTAGTGGAGAATTAGCAGCAAGTAGAGCACAAGAATTAGAATTAGCAAAACTTGGTTATCCCGGTAGAGGTGGTTCCGGTCGTGGTGGTACAATGGAATCTATTCAAGCTCTAGCAAAAATGGTTGATTCAGGACAACAAAGAAGCGGACAATTTGGTAGTGGTCAAGGTTTATTTTCAGAAAGAGAAACATTAGCAATGATGGGTAGTGGTCAATCAAAATTAGGAGATATGGGTGCTAGAGCAACAAGTAGAGGTAGTGCATTAACAGATTTCGCTGACCGAATACAACGTTCTGGTGGTAGTCCATTAACTGATTTCAGTGGTCGAGTTGGTGCAACTGCTGGACATTTAGGCGGTACACTTGCAGGACAAATGAGTGGTCAAGTAGGTGGTAGTCGTGGTATATTTACAACAGGTAAAGAATTTTTAGAAAGTAGAGGGCAACCAACAAGCCTTAGAATTATGGGACAGAGAGAAAGAGATGTTATGAGTTTTAGCTTGGGTGGAACACTTGGCTTGGGTGGTTCAATGCGACCGGAACAAGGATTAGGAAGTCCTTCTGGTTTCCTTACTGGCGAATTAGTTCCACAACGACAAACCCAGAATCGTGCTCCAAACGGTAGAAATAATGGTGCAGGTTTTCGGGGTCGTAATGGTCAATGAGTGTAGAAGAAGAAGAGAATCCACGACTTAGAAGAAATCCCGGAATGATGGGTGGCGGAGCTGCTTCTGAAGAAGGAGAATTCGCTTTAGATTCAGTTACTAATGAAGCAGCAGTTATTTCAACACGAGCAAGTAATGCTGGTTTAGGTTATGACGAAGGTTCTCAAGTAAATGTAGAATCAAAAACACAATCCACAATATCAACACAAGAAGGTTCTGGCGAAGATTATGAAGAACAACAAGAATCATGGAAAGAAGCCGAAGCAGTAGATGACGATACAGACGAAGGAAAAACAACAACTACAACAGTACAAAAAATAGATACAGAAGATACAATAGACGGAGAAACAGTTGTAGGTACAACACAAACTGAAGAGATTAGTTATATAACAACTCCTACTACAAGAGAACCTATTGAAGCAGGAATTATATCTACAAATATTCAATATGAACCGTCTGATTATGCTGACCCCACACTTGGTAATATACCAAAACTAGTAGGTACACCCCTAGACCCAATGGATGTACAATCAGGTAATTGGTTAATGGAACAAAAACTGGAAAATAGTTTTCGTGGAACACATCCAGTATATGTACCAGAAAATCCAGTTGAATGATCTTTACCATTATATGATGGTAAAATAGTTTCTGCACCAGACGAAACTATACAGAAATTATCAGAAGAACCACTGATAGAAGAAATTACACAAGGTATGTGGGAAATAAGTAATACAATAAATGGAATACCTGTTACACAAAAACAAATAACAAATCAATATGGTGATGTTATTACTGCTTGGGTAGATAATAATGGTAATATCCAAGACGGTATTGTAGAACAAACATTAATACAAACACCGGAAGCAGAAGCACAAATTAAAAAAGAAGAAGATGAAGCTCTTGCTGCACAACTTAAAGTTATTACTGCAAGTCTTGCATTAGAAGGTAAAAAACCTGTACTTGATGAAAATGGATATCCAATACAAAATGAAGATGGTAGTTATCAATCTGAAATAGCAGAAAATACAATTGGTGCAAAAGTAATTCCTCTTTTAGATAAAATAAACCAAGAAGATACAGACTTTGAAACAGATAATGAAGGTTGGACACCAGAACAGGTAATATCTCAACTTACAGTAAATTTAGGAGATGGAACATTACGTTGGAAGACACCAGAAGAAGCAGAAATGTCAGAAGAAATGTTTGTGCAACTTACAGGAAGTTATATGGCATGGTCAGAACAAAGAGCAAAAGATTTAGTAGCACTTGGTATCGACCCAGAAACAAATGAAAACATTGAAGGTGGTTTATGGGAAAGATATTTGCAACAAGCAGATTTACTAGGTACAGAAGAAAAACCCGGACCTTTATGGGAATCAATGCAAAAAGAAGTCACTGAAGCAATAGATATAGTTACAGATATAAATAAATTAGGTGAAAATTTTGTTAAAGATATTACAACATGGCAAGGCGAACTTACAACATTAATAGAAAGCGATAATTTAGTTTTGAATAATATAAATAATATATTAAGTGATATAAATACTGGTAGAAAACAAATTTTTAATAAATACAATCCACAAATTGAAAAAGAAATTCAAGATTTTGACCGTTTTTCTATTGATGTTACAAAAGCACAAATTAATCAACAAAATTATGCCTTAGCAACTAATCTATATAATCAACAAGTACATCTTCTTGCACAAGCTCAAAACACAAGAAATTGGGAAAGAGATGCAGAAAAATTTAGAAAATCATTACAAGAATATGATATTATAAAACAATTAGCATCATCAGGAGTACTTACTATTAATGAATCACAGAAGATAGATTTGAATACATTACAACTTAGTACTTCTGAAAATATGACAGATGAACAACGTAAAAACGCAGATTGGTTTATTGTACCCACTGCATATACTTTAAAGGATATAGATATGGATGAATCAGGGGATGTTTCAGATATTGCAGAAAATCAACTAACTTTACAAGAATTAGAATTACTACAAAATACAGATACTGAAATTGCACGAGAACTTTTAGCATTACTTGATTCAGCAGAATTAACATTAATAGCACGAGGTGAACAAGAAACAGGTTTACCATGGACATCATGGGAAGAAAAACCGGAATCAGCTTTAAGTTTATTAGAAAAATTAACTATACGAGGTATTCAACCACCACTTATGGAATTTCATAATATGCCCGGTGTTCATGGACCATCACAAATGGTTTTAGATAGAGAAGCAGCATTAACATTAATTAAAGATTTTGATGATAATGAAGAATTTATAGAACCAATTAAAAAAGCACCAGTAGAAAAACCATATGTCATTACTTCACCACTTCAAAATATCTTATCACAAAGTAGAGAAGGTTGGTTAACAGTGCCAATTATAGGAGGTGTAATGGGTGGTGGTCTTTCTGTAGTCAAAGGTGGTGCACAAGCATTTGAAAGTTTAGCTGCTATACCTATTAATATAGGAGCTGCTGCTGGTTTATGGGAAACAACATTGGTAGTACCAGATGCAATTACAGGTTTTGTTTTACCTTCTCTTTCTGGTATGGTTTCAGGTACAAGAAGAACTTATGAAGGTGAAAGAGACTTTGATGCATTTGCACCAACAGATACTAAAGTTGGAGATATAATTGATATACCATTTATAACAACACCGCTTATTGGAGAATTTTTAGGAGATATACAAATTTCTGATAAACAAGCCTATGAATATTATCAAAATCATCCTTTAGAATTAGGAGGAGCTATTGCAGGTGAACTATTATTATATAAATTGACTATGGGTGCTAGTGGTAAAATTAGAGCATTGGATTTAGCAACAAAAGTAAGGACACCAATTGCTAAAGTTAGTACAAAAGTTCCATCATCAGTAAAAACAGCGTGGGGAGTTGCAAGAACCCCAGCTAGAATTGCAGCAATGCCAATAACGATACCATTGAAACTTACAGGAAAAGCTGTTTTTGGGTTTGAAGTAAAAATTCCACAAAAAACATTTATTTCTCTAGCTGATAAAACACCAAGTTCTGTTTATAGAAAAATACCTGAAAAGTTTGATATAGGGCTCTGGCCGACAGTTAAATATTCGTATAGAGGATTAATAGAATATCCTGTAGGAGGTATTGGAAGAGGTATTGGTTTTGTTTTTGATAAACCAGTTAGAGCTATGGGAGATAGAATTTTACCATCAATGTCAGAAAGTTCGTTTACACAAGTTGCAAGAGCACAAGGTATGAAAGCACCATCAACTAGAATGAGAGATTTAAGATTTAAAATAGGTGAGACATTATCACCACGTACATCAATTGCACCTATAGGT
>LUML01000213.1_pt1 | contig 13850 bp, 15 predicted proteins | sample 729661 | NCBI WGS metagenome assembly LUML01 (sample SAMN03860264, study PRJNA289734) | marine metagenome | biome: seawater column; feature: ocean; material: water; isolation source: Red Sea water column Station 22 - depth 10m | place: Saudi Arabia: Red Sea | collected 2011-10-15 | depth 100 m | reverse complement strand
AAGATAAATGCTCAAAAAGAAATAATCAGTGATCTTTCTGACAGCCTTGATGAGATTGGTTTGATGAGATCTTATATTGAAAACATTATTGGATTGGAAGAAGGCGAAGCATTAGATCCTGCTAAAGTTCGTTTTATGGTTACAAACAATATTCCGAATATAAAGCCAAATGAAGGTGTTATTAGTGATGAATTTGATATTGATAGCAAACATTTTGGTATTGATATTGTTAATGAAGAAGGAACCTCAATCTTTTCTATAGCAAATGGAGTAGTAGTCTACAGCGATTATTCAAGCGATTACGGAAATGGTATAATAATAGATCATGAAAATGGATATTATTCACATTACTATCATAATAAAGAGAATTTTGTTAAAAGGAATGAACGTGTTGATGCAGGTACTGTAATTGCACAATTAGGTAATACAGGGCAAAAGTCTTCGGGGCCACATTTACATTTTGAAATATGGAAAGATGGTAAGCCAATTAATCCTTTATCTTTTTTTCAAGATTATTCAAAAAAATCCGATAAATTAGAAATAGAAAACAATGAACAATCAATCAACAAATAGCCAAACAATTATAGCAGAAGATGTTCAGATTGACGGTGACATAATGTTGTCTGGCAATATTACTATATATGGAGAAATTAGAGGGGCTGTTTCTACTGATGGTGCTATTCAGCTTGCAAAAAACGGAAAAATTTTTGGTGATGTCAAATCATCTTCTATCCAAATGAATGGTTATATAGAGGGGGATATGTTTATTGATGGAACCGCAGAGCTATTGAGCAATTGTGAGCTTGTAGGAAACTTGCAATATCGAGTGTTAAATATACAAGATGGCGCACAGTTTTCTGGTAGATGTGAAATTATTAATGACGAAGAATAATAAAGAATCTTTAACATCAATAATGGCAAAAAGCTATGCTGTATATTTCGAATTTTTTGGCATTATTATTGCATGGATTTTATGCGGATATTTAATAACTGGTAAAATATCTTTGATTTCTATTTTTTTTGGCGTTATCCATGCTTCTTTTAAGGCTTATCAAGCTGTTATGAAAAAATATTAAAAATATATTTTTTGCTATTTTCTGATTGATTTTTTTTTCTTAGGTTTCAGCGATGTCAATTGGAAAAAAATATCACCCATAATTCTTATGAATAATGCATTAAAAATATTCTTTGTATGTTTAATGTTAATTTCGCCTATAATTGCAGGCGGTGGTGGTGAAACCAATAAAGAACTAGACCCTGTTTATGAGGCTATTTCTCACGTTGCAGATTCAATGAAAATTACAAAAGTTGGAAATAGTTATGAAGCAGGAGAAATAAGTGCCTTATTTACTCTTCCTAAAATTTATGGTATTGATTTCTCTATCACTAAACATGTTTTTCTATTGTTATTAGTCTCTTTTATCACTGTTACCTCTATTATATTTTTAGTACAAAGATATATTTCAAGCCACACTAAAGTTCCTGGGAAACCAATGAATTTTGTTGAAATGATTGTTGTTTATATAAGAGAAAATGTTTTAAAGAATTTTATTGGAGAAAAATATTATAGAGAATGGGCTCCACTTGTTTATACACTTTTCTTTTTTATTTTAGTGGGTAATTTTTTAGGCTTGATACCTATTTTTGATTTTCTAGGCTTTGTCAATTATTTTGGATCTAAACTTATCAATATTGATTATCACAATACATTTTTATACCCTTTTACTAAAGGGGGAAATACGGTTACCGCTAATATCAATTTAAATTTTGCATTGGCGACTATTACATTTTTTGCATTTACAATTGCAGGTATTAAAAAATATGGCCCAATTGGACATTGGAAAAATTTTGCTCCTCCAGGATTAGCTTGGCCTTTATATTTTATTGTTGTTCCGATTGAGATTTTAGGTATGTTGCTCAGACCTCTTACCCTCACTTTAAGGTTAGCAGGAAATATGATGGGAGGACATTTAGCATTAATAATTTTTACTGGACTTGTAATGCAGATTGCACAGTCTTATAATAGTGTTTTAATGGGATTAGCGGGAGCTAGTTTATTTTCAGTTCCACTATCTATTTGTATAATATTTTTAGAAATTTTAGTAGGATTTTTACAAGCATATGTATTTGCTTTGTTGACAGCCGTTTTTATAGGAATGGCTGTAAATGTTCATCATTAAAAAAAGGAGAAAAAAATGGGAGCAGGTTTAGCAGCAATTGGTGCTGGAATTGGTATCGGTTTGATTGGTATGGGGGTTGCGCAAGCAATTGCTAGACAACCAGAAGCCGCAGGAGAAATAAGAGGGCAAACCTTTATTTTAGCTATCTTGGTAGAAGGGGCAGCTATTCTATTAGGTTTATTATCTCTTTTCTTAGGTTAATTAAAAGAGAAAGTAAAATATGAATAATCCATTATTTGTAGTAAGTCCAGGCTTATATATTTGGTCATTAGTAATATTTTTATTGGTATTGCTTATCCTTAAAAAGTATGCATGGAAACCTTTACTTGATTTTCTTGATCAGAGAGAAAAAGAAATTTCTGATTCTTTAGCTATGGCAGAAAGTGCTAAAGCTGACCTTGAAAAAGTTAAAGAAGAATCTGAAAAAATTCTCAATGAAGCAAAAAATCAAGGAAAGTCTATTGTTAGTGATAGTAAACAGAAAGCTGAAGATTCTGCAAACAAAATTCTTAATGATGCTAAAGCAAAGTCAGATGAATTTGTTTTAGATGCTAAAAAGAAGATTGATGTGGAAAAAAAGAAAGCTATTAAAGAGATAAAAGAAGAAGTAGTTGGACTTAGTTTGGATTTAGCATCACAAGTTTTACAACGAAATGTAAAAGATGAGGATAACAATAAATTTGTTGATTCTTCTCTGAAGGCAATTAATACTGATGAAGCAAAATCATAAGAAAATAAAACTATATTCAGATTCGTTTTCTTCTTTGGTAACAAATTTTGATGAATTTGGATCTATTAAAAATGCACTTACTGTTTTAGTGTCTGTTATTAAAAAAGACTCTACAGTAAATGCTTTTGTAAGGTCAAAATCAACTAATGTAGATAAAAAAATTAGCGTTTTTCAATCTGCGCTTGGTGAAGTGTTTGATCATCGGTTATTAGATATTGTTACCATAATGTTAGAAAATGATGATATAGGATTATTGGAAGATGTAACTAAGAGATTTCTTTCTATAACAAAAAATAGATTGAATATTGCACATGTAGAGGTTGTTTCTTCTTTTGATATGGATGAAGAATATCAATCAAATCTTCTGAAGCAATTAAAAGAAGCTACAAATAAAGAAATCGATTTTAATTTTTCCGTCGATAAAGATTTAATTGGTGGATTAAAGATTAAGATTGATGACACATTATTTGATAGTACACTAAAGACAAAATTAGAAAATGCAAAATTAAAGTTAATAGGGGTATAAATGGAAATTAAAACAAATGAGATTGGCAATTTATTGATAAAAAATATCGATGGCGATGTTGATGTTAATGAAGTTGGTGAAGTCCTAGAAGTTGGAGATGGTGTTGCAAGAACAAGTGGTCTTGGCAGTGTCATGAGTTCTGAGCTTGTAGAGTTTCCTAATGGAGTTTTTGGTATGGCACTTAATTTAGAAGAAGAAAATGTTGGTGCTGTACTTTTTGGAGATAGTAGTTTAGTTAAAGAAGGAGATACAGTCAAAAGAACAGGCAAGGTTGCTGAAGTTCCTGTTGGCAAAGAATTATTAGGACGTGTTGTCAATCCTCTAGGACAACCTTTAGATGGTAAAGGCCCTATTAATGCTAAAGAAACTCTTCCAATTGAGAGAAAAGCTTTAGGTGTTATGTCAAGATTCCCTGTGAAAGAACCCCTACAAACAGGATTGAAAGCAATAGATAGTATGATTCCTATTGGACGAGGCCAAAGAGAATTGATTATTGGAGATCGTCAAACAGGAAAATCTGCAATTGCTGCAGATACAATTATCAATCAAAAATCTTCCCATGATTCTGATAGTCCAGTTTATTGTATTTATGTTGCGGTTGGTCAAAAAGCTTCAACCGTTGCAAAACTAGTAGCAGAGCTTGAATCAAATGGTGCAATGGAGTATACAACGATTGTTGTAGCCAATGCTTCAGATCCTGCTCCATTACAATATATTGCACCATATTCTGGATGCGCGATGGGAGAATATTATAGAGACAATGGAATGCATTCACTTATTGTATATGACGATTTATCAAAGCAAGCTGTTGCATATAGACAAATGTCACTTGTATTAAGAAGACCTCCAGGTCGTGAAGCATTTCCAGGAGATGTTTTCTATTTACATAGCAGACTACTTGAGAGAGCGTCAAAATTATCAGAAGATTTAAATTCTGGATCGTTAACTGCATTACCGATTATTGAAACTCAAGAAGGAGATGTATCTGCATATATTCCAACAAATGTGATATCTATTACTGATGGACAGATATATTTAGATACAAACCTATTTAATGGCGGAGTTAGACCTGCGGTTGATGTAGGTCTTTCGGTATCAAGAGTTGGTGGTAGTGCTCAAGTTAAAGCAATGAAAAAAATTGCTGGTAAACTTAGACTAGATCTAGCACAATTTAGAGAATTAGAAGCTTTTGCTAAATTTGCTGAATGGTAGAGATACTAAAACAAAATCAATATGTCCCTATGTCTGTTGCTAAACAGGTTGTCATTATTTATGCAGCAAGTAAAGGTTATCTTGATGATATTGACCTTGATCAAGTCAAAGATTTTGAAACAGGACTAATTGAACATTTTCAATCTAAACACTCTGATTCATTAGATGAAATTCATGAGACAGGTGATATTGGAGAAAATCTAGAAAAGAAAATGGATAGTGCAATCGAGGAGTTCAAGAAAACATTCTAATATGGCTAATCTTAAAGATATACAACAAAGAATTAAGTCTGTAGGAAGTATACAGAAGGTAACAAAAGCTATGAAAATGGTTGCAGCTGCTAAAGTTAAAAGAGCACAAGAAAGAATGGAAATATCAAGGCCATACTCAAAAAATGTGCAGGATTTGATTTGCAGAATTTTACCTGAAATATCTTCATCAAATATAGATTTGATTGAAAAAAGAGATGTTAAGAAAAAAGGATTCATTGTCATTACCAGTGATAGAGGGTTTGCTGGATCTTTTAATTCTTCTGTAATCAGATTAACTGAAAAGGAAGTTGAAAAATTTGGAAAAGACAATGTTCAATTATTCTGTTTAGGGAAAAAATCATCAGAACATTTTTCTAGAAGAAATTATAATGTAAAAGAATCTTTTTATGATTTCTGGAAAGATATGAATTTTGATAATGCTTCTGATATTACAGAGAAAATTATTGATTCATTTATCAATAAAGAAGTTGATGAAATTCATGTGATTTATAATAGATTTAGAAATCTTGGTTCTCAAGATTTAATGATTGAAAAAGTGCTGCCAATTGATTTTACTGAAAATTATAATGTTAAGAATTATAACTATGATTATGAGCCGAGTCGACAATCAACCGTTAATGTTCTTCTGCCTAAACATCTTAAAGTCCAAATGTGGCAGCAGATGTTAGAGTCATATAGTAGTGAAGAGGCTGCAAGAATGGTAGCTATGGATAATGCAACAGAAAATGCTAAAGAAATTATTAAAGAATTAAAACTAGAATTTAACAAAGCGCGTCAGGCAGCAATTACAACAGAAATGTTGGAGATTGTTGGTGGGGCAGAAGCGCTAGCAGATTAAGGGGTTAAAATGAATAAAGAAGGTAAAATATTACAAATTACTGGTGCGGTAGTAGACGTAAAATTTAGTGACGGACACTTACCAAACATTATGAATGCTTTATCTATATCACGAGAAGATGGATCAAGTTTGGTTTTAGAAACTGCACAACATTTAGGAGAAGGAGTAGTCCGAACTATTGCTATGGATTCAACTGATGGTCTTGTAAGGGGAGAAAAAGTTGTTGATATGGATGAACCAATATCAGTTCCTGTTGGACAGGAAACACTTGGAAGAATGTTTGATGTACTTGGAAATCCAATTGATAAAAAAGGCGAGGTAAAGATTAAGCAAACTGCTCCAATTCATAGACCTGCACCTGCTCAAGAAGATTTAACTACATCTTCTGAAATGCTTGAAACTGGAATTAAGGTTGTAGACTTAATGGAGCCTTACACCAAAGGAGGTAAGACTGGTTTGTTTGGTGGAGCTGGAGTTGGTAAAACTGTATTAATTCAAGAATTAATTCGAAATATTGCTACTGAACATGGTGGATTTTCTGTATTTGCTGGTGTTGGAGAAAGAACAAGAGAGGGAAATGATTTATATGCGGAAATGACAGAATCAGGAGTAATTGATAAAACTGCACTTGTTTTTGGTCAAATGAATGAACCTCCAGGTGCTCGTTTAAGAGTTGGTTTAAGTGCATTGACTATGGCTGAATATTTTAGAGATGATGAAGGTAGAGATGTACTTCTTTTTGTAGATAATATTTTCAGATTTACTCAAGCAGGTTCTGAAGTATCAGCATTATTAGGTAGAATGCCTTCTGCAGTTGGATATCAACCTACTTTATCTACTGAGATGGGAGACTTGCAAGAACGAATTACTTCAACAAAAAAAGGATCTATTACATCAGTTCAAGCAGTTTATGTTCCTGCAGACGATTTAACTGACCCTGCGCCGGCAACTGCTTTTGCACATTTAGATGCTACATCAGTGTTAGAAAGAAAAATTGCAGAATTAGGTATTTATCCTGCGATTGACCCATTAACATCTACATCAAGAATTCTTGATCCTAGGGTAGTGGGAGATAGACACTATAACATTGCTAGATCTGTCCAAAGTACCTTGCAACAATACAAAGACTTGCAAGATATTATAGCAATCCTAGGAATGGATGAATTATCTGATGAAGATAAATTAGTTGTTTCTAGAGCTCGTAAAATGCAGAAATTTATGTCACAACCTTTCTTTGTTGCTGAACAATTTACTGGATTGGAAGGTAGATATGTTAAGCTCGAAGATTCTATTGCAGGTTTTGAGGCAATACTTAATGGTGAAGTGGATGATTTATCAGAAAATGCATTTTCTTATGTTGGATCTATTGATGAAGCAATTGAAAAAGGAAAGAAATGACAAAATCTTTCCAATTAGATATTGTAACGCCTATTCAATCTTTTACATTTGAAGATGTTATTCATGTTGAATGTCCTGGATCTGAAGGATATTTCGGAGTGCTTAAAAATCATACAAATTCAATTATCGATTTAAAAGAAGGAGTTATATCAGTAAAAACAAGCAATAAAACTATTCGATTTAATTGCTCTTCTGGTATTGCTGATATTAATTCTGATCCTTCTGATGATTTACCTGATAAGGTTCTATTGCTTGTCGAAAATGTAGAACAATTACAGGAATAATTGTTAGATTAAAAAGTATGTTTTCTAGAACAAATAATTGTGGTGAGCTTAATAAAACTCATATTGGCTCCAGCGTATTGCTTTGTGGATGGGTTAATTCTTTGCGTACTCATGGTAAAATAATTTTTATTGATATCAGAGACAGGTACGGAAAAACACAAGTAATACTTGATAAAGACAATCTTATTGATAAAGGAAATTCATTATCAAATGAAGATGTTATTAGTATATCAGGTAAAGTTAGTGCGCGAACAAAAGAGTTTGTAAATAAAGAAATAGCTACAGGAGAAATTGAGGTAATAGTTGATAAATTAGAGATACTAAGTGTATCTGACCCTCTTCCTGTTCCTATACATGATAGAGATGCTTCAACAGAAGAGCAGAGATTGAAATATCGTTATCTTGAATTAAGAAATAAGACTTTGCAAGACAATCTTATCAAAAGACATCATGCAGCTCAAGTAGTAAGAAATTTTCTTTCAAAAAAAGATTTTATAGAAATTGAAACGCCTGTATTAATGAAATCTACACCTGAAGGAGCTCGAGATTATTTGGTGCCTAGCAGAGTTCATCATGGAAAATTTTATGCTCTTCCACAATCTCCACAAATGTATAAACAGTTATTTATGATTTCAGGCCTTGATAAATATTTTCAAATTGTTAAATGTTTCAGAGATGAAGATTTACGATCAGATAGGCAACCAGAGTTTACACAAATTGATCTTGAAATGAGTTTTGTTGATGAACCAGATATAAGAAATCTTGTTGAAAATTTGATTACTACTGTGTTTAAAGAAGTCAATGATGTAAAAATTAAAAAACCATTTCCTATTATTACGCATAACGAATCTATTCAAAGATATGGAACAGATAAACCAGATTTAAGATATGATATGGAATTAAATGATTTTAAAGATTTTTCTGATAAATCTGATTTTAAATCTTTTAAAGATCTTGAATCCGTATCAATGATATCAGTCAAAGATGAAGGATTTTTTTCAAGAAAGATTATTGATGAATTAGATGATTATGCTAAATCGCTTGGTGCAAAAGGCTTAGCTTGGATGAAATGCAAAAATAATACATTAGATGGAGGTATTGCTAGATTTTTTGATAGCAATCTTCAATCAGATATTATATCTAATTATAAATTAAAAAATAACTCAATATGTTTTATGGTTGGAGATAATTCAAAGTTAGCTTTAAAAGTTTTAGGTTCAGTAAGAACAAAGATTGCAGAAATGTTAAATCTTTGTGATAATACAATATTTAAACCTGTATGGATTGTTGATTTTCCTCTATTTGAATGGGACGAAGAAGAAAAACGTTTTGAATCTGTCAATCATCCTTTTACAGCTCCCAAAGATAGCGATATAGAAAAACTTTCTTCTCATCCAGAAGATGTTATATCTAAAGGATACGATATTGTTATTAATGGTTATGAAGTCGCAGGCGGATCTATCAGAATTCATGATAATGAAATGCAAAAACAGATTTTTGAGATTATGAATATGAAAGAAAAAGAGATTAATGAAAAATTTGGATTTTTCATTGATGCTCTTAAGTTTGGAACTCCACCGCATGGTGGAATCGCATTTGGTTTTGATAGGTTGGTTATGTTATTGTGTGGAGTTAACAATATTAGAGATATTATTGCATTTCCAAAGACTACTTCTGCATCAGCTTTAATGGAAGAGGCTCCTAATACTATTTCTGAAACACAGTTAAATGATTTAAATATATCTATCAATGACAATGAAAAAGACATTTGAAATCAAAGGCGTAGATCTTATTTCACTATATGGTATTAGTGATCAAAATATTATTTTTATAGAAAAAAATCTTCCTATCAATATAGATATACGCGGAGATAATCTCTTTTGCCAAGGATTAAAGAAAGATATTGATAATTTTTCGATTGTTTTAAGCCATATGATAGAATCTGTTAAAAAAGGGAATAATATTACCACTAAAGATATAAAACAGCTCTTAACTATGAACATAAAAGACTTGAATGCTAAAAATAATGTTGATGAGGTGCTTTTTTATGGAAAGAAAGGTCCTATATATGCTAGAAGTGATGGTCAAAAAAGTTTACTAAAGTCATTCTTTAGTAATGATATTGTAATATCAGTAGGTCCTGCTGGCACAGGAAAAACTTTTTTAGCTGTAGCACATGCTATATCATTATTAGAAAAGCATGAAATTGATAAAATTGACCCATATCTTGCTCCGCTTTATGATGCATTGAATGATTTGCTTCCGAAAAATAAAGTTCAAACTTTAGTTAATAATAATATTATTGAAATAATTCCTTTAGCATATATGCGAGGGAGAACTATTAATAGAGCAGCAATGATTTTAGATGAAGCACAAAACGCATCTCCAATACAAATGAAAATGTTTTTAACAAGATTAGGTATAGAGTCAAAAGCAATTATTACAGGAGATATATCACAAATTGATTTACCTAAAAAAACCAATTCTGGATTAGTTGAGGTATTAAAGATTTTAAAAAGTATTAAAGGAATTGGAATTGTTAAATTAAATGAAAGTGATATTACGAGACATGAATTAGTAAAAGATATTATTAATGCGTATTCTAAAATTAAAAAATAAAAAAAGGATTTATAATGAATCAAATATTTGAAAATATTACTGATAAAGATCATGAACAGATTGTTTATTGTAATGATCCAAGCTCTGGTTTAAAAGCAATCATTGCGATTCATAGCACAGCTCTTGGTCCTGCTCTAGGTGGTTGTAGAATGTATCCTTATAAAAATGAAGATGATGCTTTAATTGATGTTCTTAGGCTATCAAGAGGGATGACTTATAAAGCATCAATTGCTAATCTAAATTTAGGTGGAGGAAAAGCAGTTATTATTGGAGATCCAAAAAAAGATAAATCAGAAGTATTATTACGTTCTTTTGGGAAATTTGTTGATAGTTTAAATGGTAAATATATTACTGCAGAAGATGTTGGTATGTCAGTTCATGATATGGAATTTATAAGAATGGAAACTAATCATGTAACTGGTATTAAAAGAGCGATGGGAGGTAGTGGAGATCCATCAATATTAACTGCTCTTGGGCTTTATGTTGGCATGCAAGCTGCGCTAAAGAAAAAATTAAATATCAACTCACTAAAAGGTTTAAAAGTTGGAATTCAAGGATTAGGAAAAGTTGGTTATTATTTATGTGAAAATCTTAAAAAAGATGATGTCGAGATTTATGGTTATGACATTGATAAGAATAGATTGGATGAAGCAATACAAGATCATGGGGTTATACCTGTATCTAACGATGAATTACTATCTATGGATTTAGATATTTTTTCTCCTTGTGCATTAGGAGCTGTAATTAACCCTTCATCTATCAAAACATTGAAATGTGCTGTTATTGCTGGTGCTGCTAATAATCAATTAGAAAAAGAATCTAGAGATTCAAAACTATTGTCAGAAAAAGGAATAATGTATGTTCCTGACTATGTTATTAATTCAGGTGGATTGATGAATGTTGCAAATGAACTTCAAGGTTATAATAAAGATAAAGCAAGATATCAAGTCGAAGGAATCTATTACATATTGATGAGAATTTTTGATTATGCTTTATCTAATAATATATCAACATTGGAAGCAGCAAATCATCTTGCTGAAAGAAGAATTGAAGAGTTTGTGAGATGGAATCATAAATGGATAGAGAAATAGTAATTATAAATGACTAATAAACAACAACGAAAAAAAGCAAGAGAAGCAGTTTTACAGGCGTTATATGCTATTCATCTATCTCAAGAAAATGAAGAAAAAGTCCTGAGAGATATTAATGAACGATATAATTTTGATTCAGCCACCAAAGAATTTATTGATGAATTATTTAGAAATACTATCAATGACCGTAAAGTATTAGATGCAAAAATTGAAGGAGCATTAGAAAATTGGGATATTGAAAGAATTAATGTTATAGATAGATTAATAATGCAAATGGCAATCTGTGAAATGCTATCTTTAAAAAAATATGAAATACCTTACCAGGTAACAATTAGTTCTGCAATTGAGAATGCAAAGAAATTTAGCTCTGAAGATAGCACTGCATTTGTTAATGGTATCCTAGATACTATACACAAGACATTATAATAAAATGAGTTTTTTAACAAAAATATTTGGAACAAAATCAGATCGAGAAATCAAAAAGATATCTCCTATTGTTAAAGAGATTAATTTAATCTATGACAGTCTAGAAGGTAAAAATGAGGATTATCTTGTTCAGCGTGTTTTATCAGATATATTACCTGAATCTTTTGCGTTAGTAAAACATGCATCACGACTTTTATGTGGAAAAAGTTGGGATGTAGTAGGTCAAGTAGTTGATTGGGAAATGATTCCTTATGATGAGCAGTTGATTGGAGGAGTGGTATTGCACAATGGTAAAATATCTGAAATGAAAACTGGTGAAGGTAAAACTTTAGTTGCTACCATGCCTATTTATTTAAATGCGCTTTCAGGAAGAGGAGTGCATGTTGTAACTGTAAATGACTATTTAGCACAACGTGATGCTCAATGGATGGGTAAATTATTTGAAACATTAGGGCTATCTGTTGGCTATATATTGAATTCTATGAGCCCAGAGGAGAGAAAACAAGCATATGCTTGTGATGTTACTTATGGCACTAATAATGAATTCGGTTTTGATTATTTGCGAGACAATATGACTATTGATTCTGATCATTTGGTTCAGAGACCTCATCATTATGCAATTATAGATGAAGTTGATAGTGTTCTTATTGATGAAGCAAGAACCCCATTAATAATTTCTGGTCCTGTTGAAACCACTATCAATCAATCTTATGTTGATTTACGTCGTCCTGTACAATCTTTAGTTCATCAGCAAAATCAACTTGTATCTGAGCTAGTAAGAAAAGCAGAAGATTGTATTAAGAAAGATAATTCATCTCAAGATGACCTTGATAACGCTGGAAAATTTTTATTACAAGCAAAAAGAGGGTTACCAAAACATAAAATGTTACAGAAAATATTTCAAGAGCAGGGGAATCTAAAATTAGCTAACAGAATTGAATCTGAATATATTGCCGAAAAAAAATTGCATGAACTTGATGAAGATCTTTATTTTTCAATTGATGAACATTCCAATAGCGTTGATTTATCTGACAAAGGAAGAGAATCTCTCTCACCTGACAATCCAGAAGCTTTCACAATTCCTGATTTAGGAGAAATGTTGAGTGATATTGATGATGATACTTCATTATCAGATGATCAAAAAAGACTCAATAAAGAGAAAGCTTATCAGTTGCATTCAGAAAGAAGTAGTAAAATTCATTATTTAAATCAATTGCTTAAAGCATATACTTTGTTTGATAAAGATATAGAATATGTTGTTCAGAATGGACAAGTCTTAATTGTTGATGAATTCACAGGAAGAATTCTTCCAGGTAGACGATTTAGTGGAGGTCTTCATCAAGCTCTTGAAGCAAAAGAAAATGTAAAGATAGAGAAAGAGACCCAAACCCTTGCTTCAATTACAATACAAAATTATTTTAGAATGTATGATAAACTTTCTGGAATGACTGGTACTGCAGATACTGAAGCGCCTGAATTTGAAAATATTTATAATTTAGGAGTTACTGTAATCCCAACACATCAACCTGTCATAAGAAAAGATCATGATGATGCAATCTACAAGAATAAACGTGCAAAATATAAAGCAGTTATTAATGAAATATCTTCTTACTATAAAAAAGAACAACCAGTTTTAATTGGTACTATTTCTGTCGAGGTTTCGGAGTTATTATCAAAAATGTTAAAGCAAAAAGGAATTCCTCATAATGTATTAAATGCAAAACATCATCAAAGCGAAGCAGAAATAGTTACAAAAGCAGGATTAAAAAAAGCTGTTACTATCGCAACTAATATGGCGGGAAGAGGAACTGATATTAAATTAGGTCCAGGAGTAGAAGAATTAGGCGGTTTACATATCATTGGAACATCGAGACATGAATCAAGACGTATTGATTTGCAGTTACGTGGTAGGTCTGGGAGACAAGGAGACAATGGTTCTTCAAAGTTTTATGTATCATTAGAAGATGACTTAATGCGATTATTTAATATGGATGCTGTTGCAGGAGTAATGGATCGAATGTCATATGACGAAGACCAAGAATTGAGTGCTGGATTATTAAACCGAGCCGTTAGTAATGCGCAAAAAAAAGTAGAAGAAAGAAACTTTGGTATTAGAAAACACCTATTGGAATATGATGATGTTTTAAATCAACAACGTGAGATAATATATGATTTAAGAAATAAAGCTCTTCTTTCAGAATCAATTAAACCATCAATCCAAGAATTCATATATGACTTCATTGATAATATTTTTGATAGCTTGGATATAAATGA
>LUML01000121.1_pt1 | contig 13909 bp, 14 predicted proteins | sample 729661 | NCBI WGS metagenome assembly LUML01 (sample SAMN03860264, study PRJNA289734) | marine metagenome | biome: seawater column; feature: ocean; material: water; isolation source: Red Sea water column Station 22 - depth 10m | place: Saudi Arabia: Red Sea | collected 2011-10-15 | depth 100 m | reverse complement strand
CCACCTGATCTAGAGTAAGCATTCCCATACCAAACTCGAGGAATTCTTCCCATCATCAGGCCTCTTCCTCCTCTAATGGTTGCATCCACAACTCTGTCACCAAATAAAGATGTGGCATCATAATTGAAAGACATCCTTGGTTGGATTAAATCGAAATCAAATTTCTGGTTGTTACCTATACCATTTCTCTCAAGGAATTTAGGATTAAGATGAGGTTCTGTTGGAGTAAGAACTGAATCGTATCTAAATCCAAAAGTAATTGTTAGGTCATCGCTCGCATACCATTTGTTTTGTAGATATAAGGTATCTTTTTCAATTTGGAAGTCTGCTGCAGCAGTTCCAACTTGATCATTACCTGCAATTGGCGTGTGGAATCTTAAATAAGACCACATTCCAGCTTCAAAGTCTTCTATGCTATTGAACTGTATTTCACCGTTATAACGAGCAATAAACAAGTTATAGACATCTGTTTCAGCTCTTTCTATTCCAAAAGTTATGACATTATCATCATTGTCATAATCAGCTTTAAAAATTAGTACATCTTCATCTACCATTATGTGATTTGCACCACGGTACCTATCCTGTTGCTCCACCATTGTATTTACGTGGGTAATAGCTTTCTACTTTGGAGTAATTCAATGTAGCTCTGTTAGCATCATTGATAATGGCATCTAATTTAACTGTGTACTCCTCATGAGTTTCAGGGAAAGAAGCTCCGTTAATTATTCCAGCATCATAGCCATAGGTATTTAATGCAATATTTTTAATCTGATCTGCCATGGCACTCGCTACAAATTCAGCTTTATTTTGTGCATTACTGTCTATAGTTCCGTAAAGAGCTGGATTTGACCTTTCAAATTCTTCATAGCCAGCAAAGAAGAATAACCTATCTTTAATAATTGGGCCTGAGATAGTTAACGTTTTAATTTCCTCATCAAACTCAGGATAATCATTCCCACTAGTGTCTTCTCCTACATTATCTTCATTTCTTTCAGAAAAATAGACTGAACCATGAAAATCATTTGATCCTGATTTTGTTACCACAGCTATAGATCCTCCAGTATTATTACCGCGAGCTACATCATAGGGTGTTATGTCTATCGAAATCTGATCTACGAAATCTAAGCTGATTGGATTACGCATTGTTCCAAAACCATTGGCATTTAATCCGAAAGGGTCATTAAAACTAACACCGTCAATTGTGAAGTCATTAAACCTATTGTTAGCACCCATTACAGAGATTTCTGTATATCTGCTAGAAGCGCTATTAACAGAAACCCTAGGATCCATTTTTGCGAAATCTCCAATTGATCTATTGATTGTAGGCACTCCATCCATCTCAACTCTAGATAAAAGAGTTCCAGATCCTGTCCTTACAATGACAGAACCGGCTGCTGCTGTTACTACAACCTCTTCTGCTTCTGACCTTGCAAGGTTAACTGAAACACTTTCGGTTTCGTTTAGAGCTAAATAAATTCCACCAAGTTTAGCTGTTTGATAGCCTGGTGATGAAACAGTAATTTCATAAGGACCACCTACAGGTAAGAATGTTAAAGAGAAGTTTCCTGAAGCTCCAGCTGTTACAGCTTTAGTAATACCCGTAGGAGTGTGTTCAACGACTACGGATGCTCCTGAAACATTTACATTTCCTCTTAGCGATGAAGTAGTGTCAACGTCTGAAAGTACGGGCACCGACGCCAGCAAAAAGGTAAATATTGAAGAGAAAAGAAATAATTTTTTAAAACTTGTCATAAAGACCCCCAAATAATTATTTAAAAATACTTAAGCCAAAAATTATTCTAGAAAATCCTTGTGAACTCGCCATATTTAATTTTTGACTGATATGTATTCAACCCCATTTATTCCACATTGCAACGGTGGAAATATTAAAATATCTAGACGAAATAATACCTTCTTTGGTTAACAAAGTGAAATGATCAAATTAATATTTTCTTATGACTACTTTTGTATTAATTAATAACACGTCTGATTTATCCGGAGAACAGGAAAGACCAAGGAAATTACTTAAAAAGAGACTTTCTGGACAAAAGATTTCAGGTATATTTTTTTATTCAGAAGCAGTCAACCAATTATTAAATGAAGTTAGATTAAATGAATGGTTAGAGTACTCCTTGTCTGAAGGGATTTCGCTATATGTATGTAGAAATTCTCTTATTAAGAGAAATATTTCAGGAGAAATAAATCCCGCTATTAATGTTGTAGGATTAGGTCAGTTAATTGAAGGTGTTTTAAATAGTAAAAAAACTATTGTTATAGGAGATTTATGAAGAATTTTGTTTTCAATTTCGTTTCTAGAGATCAAAAAAAATTTAAGAGTGGAGAAGAACTTTTTAATTTAATTGCTACTTGCCTAGCTTTTGATCAAAAGGTCACAATAATTTTAGATAAGGCTTATGGAAATGAGTTAAGTTGCAGAGATTTCCTTTTTATTAAAATATTCTCTTAATGCTTCTGGTACTTTCACGGATCCATCTTCAAGCTGATTGAGTTCTAATATGGCCAGCAAGGTTCTGCCTACAGCTAAACCAGATCCGTTTAGTGTATGAACCAGTTCATTTTTATTTGTTTCAGCATTTTTCCATCTTGCTTTCATTCTTCTTGACTGAAAGTCTCTGAAATTACTACAAGATGAGATTTCTCTATATTTTGCTTGAGAAGGCACCCATGCCTCTATGTCATAGGTTTTTGCTGCACTGAATCCTAAATCTGCAGTGCACAGTGACACCACTCTATAAGGGATTTCTAGTGCTTTCATCACAGCTTCAGCATGTATAGTGAGTTCTTCGAGAGCTTTCTCAGAGTTGCTTCCCTCTACTACTTGCACTAACTCTACTTTCTCAAACTGATGAAGTCGCATTATGCCTTTTGTATCTTTACCATAACTTCCAGCTTCACTTCTAAAACATGGAGTATGACTTACCCATTTTATTGGTAATTCCTTAGAATCAATCACTTGATTGTTAAGCATATTTGATATTGGAACCTCTCCAGTTGGACTTAAAAAATAATTTTCTGAGCCTTCTAGTTTAAATAGTTCTTCGCCAAATTTGGGTAATTGACCAGTTCCTATTAAAGAATCAGTATTAACTATGTAAGGCACATAAAGCTCCTCATACCCATGGTCTTTAATATGCATATCGAGCATAAACTGAGTTAAAGCTCTATGTAATCCAGCAATATCAGATTTAAGTACAGAAAACCTAGAGCCTGTAATTCTTGAGCCTGCCTCCATATCAATCCCATCAGTTAACTGCCCTATTTCAATATGGTTTTTAGGTTTGAAGGAAAACTCTGGAATCTCACCCCAACTTCTTATCTTAATATTATCTTCTTCAGAACTACCAACAGGTACGTCTAAATCAGGGATATTTGGAAGTTCTAAAAGTAGCTTATTAAGGTCTTCAAGGGTTGAGTCTAGTTTTAAAGATTTCTTTTTAATCTCTTTAGTTAAAGCAGAAGCTTCCTTTTCTTTTTCCTTTGAACTTTTTTTTGCTCCTTTTAATTTTCCTATTTCTTTTGAAATTTTATTTAAAGAGGCCTGTAATTTTTCAGTGTCCGATTGAAGTCCTTTTCTAACTCCTTCTAATTTTTTTAACGTAGGTAAGTCTGCTTTTAAATCTCTCTTTTTTAAAGAATCCTCTACTAAATGGAGATCGTTTCTAATTATTTTTGGATCTAACATTAATCTAAGCTTTTATTTTTTATTTATTACTGTTCCTAAAGCTAACAATATCAGTTCCTTCAGGAATATTTAATTTAAATTCATAATTTGGAATTTTACTTAAAGAAACATTGTAAAATTTTAATGCAACAGTTTGTCCAAAAGTATCTAAATATTCAAAAGAACTAAAGACATTATTTTTAACTTCTATGTTAATCCACTTAATAAAACTCTCTTCGTTTTTGCTAGTAAGCAAACAAGAGAATTGTTTTAAGTTTTTTTGACACTCACTAAAAATAAAAAGTTCTTTAATCTCTTTAAGATTAAGTGTAAACAAGCCTACTGGAGTTTCTTTTAAAAGTTCCTCTAAAGGTTGAATGTTGAGTTGTTCGAGTTCTGGATCAAATCGATAAAAATCTTTTCCGTCGGAATTTCATCCTGAGTTTTATGAGTTTGTTCTTGGTCACTGGGAGCGGCCTTTAAAGCAGGATTTAAAGATAAACTTAATAAGAAAAAGAAGGAAATAAAATATCTCATGAAAAGAAATGAAATTAAGCTGTTAATCCTCAGGTGGCGGAGCTACTAAAACTTCTCTATTTCCATTTGCTGCCATAGGACTAACCACTCCTGCTGCTTCCATTGTTTCAATTAATCTAGCCGCCCTGTTGTATCCAACTCTAAGTCTTCTCTGGACAGCTGAAATTGAGGCTCTTCTTGATTGAGTTACAAATAAAACTGCTTCGTCATAAAGTTCATCTGACTCTCCATCGTCTTCTGAATCGCCTGCTGTAGGAATTCCTGGCATGCCTATTACTGCACCTTCTTCTTGGGTGACTTCATCTATATATTTTGCTTTTCCTCTCTGCCTCCAGTCATCAGCTACTCTCTTGACTTCATCGTCGCCCACGAAGGCGCCATGAACTCTTTGAGGGATTGATGTGCCTGCAGCTAAATAAAGCATATCTCCTTTACCAAGAAGCTGTTCAGCTCCACCTTGATCAAGAATAACTCTGGAATCCATTTTAGAAGCAACCTGAAAAGCTACTCTGGCAGAAATGTTTGCTTTGATTAGGCCAGTAATTACATCTACAGAAGGTCTTTGAGTAGCTAACAACATATGTATTCCTGCTGCTCTTGCCTTTTGAGCAATTCTTGCAATTAATTGCTCTGCAGTTTTACCTACTATCATCATAAGATCAGCTAATTCATCCACTGCCAAAACAATATTAGGAAGATTTTCTAAATCTGGTGCCTCAGTTTCTAGTTCTTCATCTTCTTCTTTTTTCCAAAGCGGGTCCTTCAAAGGTGTTCCTAAGTTAATAGCATCAGAGACTTTCTTGTTATAGCCGTTAAGATTTCTTACGCCTAACTCTGCCATAAGCTTATATCTTCTTTCCATCTCATTAACGCACCAACGTAATCCACTAGAAGCTTCTTTCATATCCGTAATGACTGGACACAATAAATGAGGAATATCTTCATAAACAGAAAGTTCTAGCATCTTTGGATCAATTAAAATTAACCTGACTTGTTCAGGACTCGCCTTAAATAAAATACTGACTAACATAGAATTTATGGCCACAGACTTACCAGAACCCGTTGTGCCTGCAACCAGCAGGTGTGGCATAGAAGATAATTCAGCCACTACAGCTGAACCGCTTATATCCTTACCTAAAGCAACAGTAAGGGGGCTCTTTGAATCATCATATTCAGTACTTGATATAACTTCACTCAACAGAACTGGTTGCCTGTCTTCTCTTGGGACCTCTATTCCAATCGTATCTCTGCCTTCTATAACTTCCACTATTCTTACGCTTGTTTTTGACAGAGAACGGGCTAAATCTTTGTTGATATTAGAAATTTGATTAACCTTTAATCCGCTTGGAAGTTTGAGCTCCAGTCTTATTACTACTGGACCTGGCTGAATAGATTCAACCGTTACTTCATTAATTCCGTATTCTGAGAGTTTACTTATAACCAACTCACCAAGTTGGCGTAGAGAATGTTCAGATGTCTCATCTGAAAGCTCTTCTGCCTTTTCATCCAGCAATGAGAGCTTAGGAGGAGTAGCAGCTTCTTTATACTCAAACAGTTCTTCTTGTTTTTCTTGTTGAGCTCTTTTGCTAGTCTCGAGCTTTTCCTTCGCTTTAACAACCTCAGGGGCCTTAATTTTTTCTTTCCTCTTGGCTTCCTCCATAACCTTCTGCTGCCTATCAAGTTTTTCTTTTCTTATCTTTTGCTTTTCCTTAATTTGATCTAGAGCTTGAGAAGCTTTCTCTCCAAAGTCACCTCCGAAATTAATTAAATACTCTTGGGATTTAATAATTAGGTTGGTCCATGAAATCTCAAGAGACAGTGTTAATCCCAGTAAACCAAAACAAATAAATAGCAAGCTACTGCCAATAAAACTTAATGGCTCTAAGGTGTAAGAAGAAACAGCAGTTCCAATTAAACCCCCTGTATCTTCAGGTAAAAAGGAATAACCAGGCTCTATGAATATAGACAGTAGAGTTGAACTCGAAATCAGAAATAAAGACCACCCCAATATCCTTACACCTATTAACCCGGAATAAATCTGAGAAAATTGTATTGGCCTTCTAAAAAAGATGAAGTGCCTTACCAGAGGCCAAAGAAGCCAATAAGGTAAAAGGTAAGCCATGTATCCTACTATTGAAAAAAGAAAATCACTCAAATAAGCCCCCCAAGAACCTACAGCATTTGAAATCCCAAACTCTTCCCCCACTAAAGGGTTACTAAAAGTTTGAGAATTCCACCCGGGATCTTGTGGTGAGAATGTAATTAGCGAAATTAATACAAATAACCCAAGAAAACCTTGCACTATTAATAGAGATTCAAAAAATAGTTGATTAAGTTTTAAGCGAGAAATAGAGACAGCTTGTTCAGCTGATTTCTTCGTTGCTTGCGCCTTTTTTGCCACTTGCTGAGATATGTTTTTCGTATTGTATAGATTATTTGAACGTTGTTCTAACTTTCAACAATAACTTATTGTCAATTCGAAGTTATAATTTAACCCATGGAAGATAACTTAAAACGAAAACTAATAATTTTAGGCTCAGGTCCTACTGGTTATACAGCAGCTGTATATGCAGCCAGAGCAGGACTTGAACCATGCCTTATCACTGGAATGGAACAAGGCGGTCAATTGACAACAACTACAGATGTAGAAAACTGGCCTGGAGATAGTAATGGACTTCAAGGTCCTGAGTTAATGGAAAGAATGTTAAAACATGTTGAGTCCCTAAATGTAGAAGTTATTTTTGATCATATTGAAAGTACAGAACTTCTTAAGGAACCCCTGATTTTAAAAGGAAATAGCCAGACTTATGAATGCGAATCATTAATTATAGCTACCGGCGCATCGGCTAAATATTTAGGACTTCCTTCTGAAGAAGCCTATCTTGGTAAGGGTGTTAGCGCCTGTGCTACTTGTGATGGTTTTTTCTACAAGGGTAAAAAAGTGGCAGTTATTGGAGGTGGTAATACAGCTGCAGAAGAAGCTCTTTATTTGTCCAACCTATGTTCATCAGTAGTGCTTATACACAGAAGAGATGAACTTAGATCAGAGAAAATCTTACAAGATAGAATTTTCAATAAAGTGGAAGAAGGAAAAATAGAAATTCTCTGGGATCATACTTTGGAAGAAGTTTTAGGTGATGGCCAAAAAGTTACTGGCATAAACGTAAAAAGTGTAAAAACAGGAGATTTAAATAAAGTAGATCTTGAAGGTGTGTTTATTGCAATTGGTCACAATCCTAATACAGAAATTTTTCAAGACCAGCTTGATATGAAAGATGGATATATAACAACTAATTCAGGCCTTAAGGGCAATGCTACTGAAACCAATGTTAAAGGCGTCTTTGCTGCAGGAGATGTTTCTGATCACATATATAGACAAGCAATAACTTCAGCTGGCTCTGGCTGCATGGCAGCGCTTGATGCTGAAAAATATTTATCTGAGAAACAATGAAACACTTAGAAATCCAGAAAAAAGGACATATATGTTGGGTTTATTTAAATAGACCCAAATCCTTAAATGCGCTCAATACTGAAATTCTTAAAGAGTTAACCGAATTTAATGCTTCTTTAAAAGAAGACTTGGAATCAAGAGTTGTTATATACACAGGTATCGGAGAAAATTTTTCTTCTGGAGCTGATTTAAAAGAAAAACGAGAACCTGTAACGAGGCTTGAAGCTTGGAGAAATAACTTTGGAAAGCCCGCTATTTGGTCGTTCCTAGAAGTAGATCAAATAACGATAGCGGCTATTAATGGGTACTGTCTTGGTGGAGCAGCCTGTATAGCTTCTGCTTGTGATTTTAGGATAGCATCTGAAAATGCGATGCTAGGTTATCCTGAAATAAACTTAGGCATAAACCTTAATTGGTTAGGCTTACCTTTAGCAGTGAGGCTTATTGGGCCAGCAAAAGCAAAGAAAATAGTTATTGGCGGAGAAAATGAAAACGCCGAAACACTTCTAAAGTGGGGATTTTATGACGAAGTCCATCCTAAAGAACAACTAATGGAAGCTGCTGAGGAAATGGCAAACCTTTATGCCTCTAAACCCCCCATTGCTGCTCAAATGATTAAAAGAAGTGTAAATGAATTAACCTATTCGGGAGATGATGCAATTATGCATATGGATTATGATCAAACTCTTTTAACACATGAAACTAAAGACAGAAAAGAAGCTATTAAGTCTTTTTTTGAAAAAAGAGATCCTAAGTACAAAGGAGATTAAGCGGATCTTTCCTTTAAAGAGTTCTTAGCCTCTTCATATTCTTCTACTAAAGCATCAACGGCTTCCCGCACGGTTGGAACTTCATGAAGATTACCTATTCCTTGGCCAGAACCCCATATATCTTTCCAAGCTTTTTTTTGATTATCTCCTGGACCAGAACCAAAGTTCATATCATGTTTATCAGCATAAGGTAGATTATCAGGATCAAGACCTGCATTAACTACACTGGGCTTAAGATAATTGCCATGAACACCTGTGAAAGTAGCAGAATACATGATGTCATTTGCAGAACTTTCAACAATCATTTCTTTATAGCCTTCGCTAGCGTTTGCTTCTTGGGTTGCAATAAATCTAGTGCCAATATAAGCGAGATCTGCTCCCATAGCTTGTGCTGAAAGCACTGAAGCCCCATGTGAAATACTACCTGATAAAGCTATAGGACCATCAAAAAATTCCCTTACTTCTCTTACGAGTGCGAAAGGACTTAGAGTTCCTGCGTGCCCTCCTGCTCCTGCACAGACAAGAATGAGACCATCGGCTCCTTCATCAACAGCTTTCTTTGCATGCCTTATATTGATGACATCATGAATAACTGCTCCTCCATAACTGTGTACAGAATCTACAACAAATTTGGGGGCTCTTAAGCTTGTGATAATTATAGGTACCTCATGCCTAGTACAGACTTCCATGTCATGTTCAAGCCTATTATTGGAGTGATGACAAATTTGGTTCACCGCAAAGGGTGCTACTATCTCTTCTGGATTCTTAGATTTATATTCTTCTAATTCTTTCTTCATCACAGAAATCCATTCATCTAACTTTTCTTCTGGTCTTGCATTTAAGGCAGGGAAAGAACCAACTATCCCAGCTTTACACTGGGCAAGAACCAGATCAGGGTAAGAAACAGTGAACAAAGGAGCTCCGATTACAGGAATTCTAGTTTTATCCTTTAAAAAACTTATCACATCCATTTTATGCCTTACTGACTGGATACCCAGATATAGGTAGCCACGGTTAAACAAGTAATTATAAGAACAGCTGCGATTGCATCTGCTTTACTATCTTCTTTATCTTCGGTTTCTTTTTTTTCATCTAAATCTGACATCCCATCTCCTATTTAAATTTTAACCAATATTCTACCGACCTGATTTCCTTTTAATATACTTGTAATTTCTTTTTCTAGATTATCTAAAGAAACTTCTGTTGTAATTGACTCTAATCCCTCCAGAGCCCAATCACTAGAAAAATGTTCCCAAATGTGTTCTTTTGTTTTAAGTGGTATTTCTACAGAATCTATTCCAATTAAAGCATTGCCTCTTAAAATGAACGGAAAAATAGAGCTTTCAAAAGAAGGACCACCAACTAATCCTGAACAAGCTATAGCGCCTCCAGGACTTAAAGAAGTTAATAAAAGGCCTAAAGTTTCTCCACTGACTACATCAACCCCGATATCCCATAAACTTTTTCCTATCGGCTTTCTAGCTGTTTCTGATAACTCTTCTCTGCTTAAAATGTTTGAAGTGCCTAAAGAACTAAGAAAATCAGCTTGGTCATTTTTTCCTGTCACTGCTGTAACTTCAGAACCAAGTTTTGATAAAAGCATAACTGAGACTGATCCTACGCCACCAGTTGAACCGGTTACTATAGATTTTGTTTCTTTAAAGCCTGCCCATTTCCTAAAACTATCAAGTGCATGCACAGACAAACCAGCGGTTAACCCGGCTGTTCCTAAAGACATAGATTGTTTTTCACTCAGTCCTTTTGGTAAATGTATTGCCCAGCTAGCCGGTACTCTTATGTATTCCCCAAAACCTCCAGAAGTATTCATTCCTAAATCGTATCCGGTCACTATGACATAGTCTCCTTCTTTAAAATCTGAAACTTCCGAATTAACTACTGCACCTACTGCATCAATTCCTGGGATGTGGGGATAACTTCTAGTAACTCCTGGCATGCCGGTAGCAGACATTGCATCTTTATAATTTAAAGATGAGTAACTTACCTTAATCAGCAAGTCTCCTTCTGGTAAATCTTCTACTTTTTTTTCAACAATCGATAAGTCAAACTTTCCTTCTGACTCAGAAGCTTCCAAAGCTCTAAAATTTGAGGTCATAGTTTTTTTAAGTAATAAATCTATCTTTATTAAATATGTCTAATACTTTGTATACACTTTTTTCAACTATTGTTTCCATAACAGTACTGAATCTAGCCGTAAGAGTTTTCTTTTCAAAGTACTCAATTTCTAATAATTTAAATTTGCTTGCTAACTTTAAAAGATAATCATCTGAAGTCCCTATTTCATCTATTAAACCAAGTTTCACCGCTTTGTCGCCCTGCCATACTTCACCTGTAGACACTTTGGCAACCTTAATTTTAGGTCTATTTTCTTTAACAAAATCTTTAAACACTACGTGTAAGTCTTCTAATTCTGAAATAAATTTCTTTCTTCCTTGCTCAGTATTCTTTCCTAAGGGGGTTAAGGTTCTTTTGAACTTTCCAGCTGTATGCATTTCTATGTCTATATCCAGTTTTTTAAGTAATCTGTGAAAATTTGGTAACTGAGCTATAACACCTATTGACCCTACTACTGCCCAAGGAGCTGCAACAATCTTAGTTGCAACACAGGACATCAGATAGCCGCCACTTGCAGCCACTTTATCTATACAAACAGTAAGCTTAATTTTATTGTCTACTAGTCTCTTCAATTCCGCTGCGCATAAACCATACGCATAAGCAGAACCTCCTCCACTCTCAACCTTTAAAACTACCTCCTTACACTTCACTTCTGAAGCAATGATCGCATTGATCTCTTGTTTGAGTTTATCAACAGCACTAGCTTGAAGATCTCCTTTAAAATCTAAAACATAAATTATTTCTTTAGGTTTGCCTTTAATAGATTTCTTTTTTTCCTTAGACCTTTCTTTTAAGAAACTTTTATATGCCTTGGGGTCCATTTCTGCACTTTTTAAGGATACTCCGATTTCCTCCAATTTATCTGATAGATTTTTTACTATTATTCTTCCTTTATCTGTTTCTTTTTTATGTTTAGTAGAGCTAGCTATAACCATAACTGGGATGAGTATTACTGCTAAAACAGTAATCATTTTCAGTAGAAAAAATCCGTAAGCTATAAGAAGATCAATCATAAATTACTTAGGTGCCATTCTTATGCCGCCATCTAAACGTATAGTCTCTCCATTTAAAAATGGATTTTCTACAATGTGCTTAACTAAAGATGCGTATTCTTGAGGAAGGCCTAGTCTTTTTGGAAATTGGGTCATTTCAATAAGTGGGTTTCTAACTTGATCTGGGGCCATAGCCATCATTGGTGTATCAAATATTCCAGGTGCAATTGTGTTAACCCTGATTCCCATTCTGGCTAGATCTCTAGCTATTGGTAATGTCATTCCTACAACTCCTGCTTTACTAGCACTATAACCTGCTTGGCCAATTTGGCCGTCAAAGGCTGCCACAGAAGCTGTATTAATTATCACGCCGCATTCTCCATCTTCCTCGGGTTCATTGTTTCCCATTTCAACAGCAGCTAATCTCAATACATTAAAAGTCCCTGTTAAATTAATATCGACTACTGTTTTAAAATATTGCAAAGGATGTGCGCCGTCTTTACCAACTGTTTTACTAGCACTTCCTATACCTGCACAATTTACAACAATATGAATCCCTCCAAATTTATCTACGGTTGACTTAATGCATTCGGTAACTGAGTCTTCATCAGTTACATTTGCAATAGCATAGGCTGTTTCATCACCTAAACTTTCTGCAGCTTTTTTAATATTATCTTCATTTAAATCAACTAACATTATCTTGGATCCAGCAGTTAAGAGTTTTTCTGCTGTAGCTAAACCCAAGCCAGAAGCACCTCCTGTAATGAGTGCAACTTTTCCTTTAATATCCATAAACTCTCCTGAAATTTCTTTTTAAGGGACGCGAATATTACACGATAAAGCATTCATTAAAAACTCTCCAAGTTTATTTTGCACCCTGAAACCTAGGTTTAAAGCCAAAACGCACTATTTAAATGCAAAAAATTATTAAAAAAGGGTAAAAAATTGGCATTAATCTTGCATAATATTAAATGTTGAAATGTAATTTTTTCAGAAAGGAGAAGAAATGAATAAAATAAATAGAATACTCTTCATAACTATACTAGGCTTGGGAGCGTTCTCTATAAGTGCAGCAGAAATAGAATCCAATTTTGCTTTAAGTAATGATTACATATGGCGAGGCATGACCCAAACTGATGAAGGTTTTGCTTATTCTGGAGGAGTTGATGTTAGTGGAGACAATGGCGCTTATATTGGTATTTGGGGCTCCAAAGTGGACTTTGGTGCAGGTGAAGATGCCAATATGGAAATAGATGCTTACTTCGGATACACAGACGAAACAGCACGTGGCGTAACCTTTGATGTGGGATATATGAGTTATAACTATCCAGGAGAAGCAGATTTAGACTTTGAAGAAATTTATGTCGGTGTAGGATATAAGTGGGTAGGAGTTACATTCTCTGAAGGGTTAGATAAAGCTCCTGATAATGTTGAATGGTCTGTCAGTTTTGCTGATTCCGGAGTTGGTGTAACTTATGGGGATTACGACGGAGTCGGAAAATATACTCTCGTAAGCTATGATTTTGCACAAAAAATAGCTGATAGGGTTTCTATAGGGATAGGCCTAAGTGACTTTAATTCTGATGATGATAGTGGACCTGGTGATGAAGATGGTTTTGTAATAACCTTTTCAATGTAAATCAGACAAAAAAAGTATTTTAAAGGGGTTGGATGTTATACATCTAACCTCTTTTTTTTAAATTCTCTAAAGGAGAAGCATACATTCCTAAAACTTTGTTTAAAGTTGTTTGGTCCAAGCCTTTAAATCTGTTTAAAAATAAACTCTGTTTGTCTTCAAACTTTTCTTTTGTGTCAACCAGACCTAAGGCATGAGCAGAAATATAAGTACTGGGCCATAATTTATAATTACTAATAATCTCTTGGTCGATTAGCTCAGCTAGTTCTTCAATATTTTCAACACTATCTGTAATATTTTTTCCTATGTGAAGGTGCACTCTGCCCTTACTTTCTTTAATTCCTCTTACCAATTCACTTAAATCTCTTTTATTGTTCTCTTCATAAGATAAGTTTTCCCAACCTTCCCATCCTATGGCTTTAGTAATATCCAGAGGATCATATTCATAAGATATAGAAACAGGGGTTAAATTAACTTGTTTTACCCAACTATCTATTTCTAAATCTTTCCTCTCCGACAAATAAAGCATTTTAAGTACAGCAGGGTCAGTAAAATCATTTCCATCATTAGCCCTGCCCTCTAGTTGAGCAATCCATATGCTCTCTCTGTCATTAACTAAAGAATGATTAATGTACCTAGAAAGGTTACTAAGTTTCCTTAAAGTCTCTTTAGCTCCCTTTATATTCCTGTGTACTACAAAGCTTTTGT
>LUML01000199.1_pt1 | contig 13966 bp, 12 predicted proteins | sample 729661 | NCBI WGS metagenome assembly LUML01 (sample SAMN03860264, study PRJNA289734) | marine metagenome | biome: seawater column; feature: ocean; material: water; isolation source: Red Sea water column Station 22 - depth 10m | place: Saudi Arabia: Red Sea | collected 2011-10-15 | depth 100 m | reverse complement strand
ACCTCCAGTCATTGTATTAAGACCTGTGTCAACCATTTCAATATTCCATGGAGCTGAATCAGTATTGTTAAAATATTCTTTAATTTGTTCTCCTTTATATCCACAGCAAATTATAAAATCATTAATGCCATAATTTGAATAAATTTTTAAAAGATGCCATAAAATTGGTTTTCCTCCGATTTCAATCATAGGTTTAGGTCTCAAAATTGATTCTTTATTATCAAAATCTGATATTCTAGTACCATAACCACCTGCCAAAATTACACATTTCATCATTTTGTGCTAAAAAACAATTATTGATTAACCTTTGGAAGCTTTTTTGAAATTAGATTTTATAATGATGAGCATAATTCATATCTAAATGATAGAAATTTTGACAGTTTTACATACACTGCCTACTGTAAAATCATATAGGACTCTGTGTTTTGAGCGTATTTTGCCATATATGAGAAGCAAGTCTGATGTTCATATAACATGGCTAGTCTATCAACCAGAGCGTCTTAATATTGAATATACAAAAAATTCAGATTTAACAATTTTAGATATTCATGATTTCAAAAATGCTATTCAAGTTATAGAACAAGTGAAACCAGACATTATTTGGGCTGCACCAACATTAAATCTTCCAGATTATGCCTTATCAATTGCTGGAAGGCATATGAAAATTCCAGTGCTGATGGTGAGGCGTCCAGAAATGATCACTGCGAAGTCATGCCAAACAGTTAATGAAGCAGTTGACTGGGTAAATCTGCATTGCTCTTATAATTAAAAGTATAATTAGAAAATCTCTTGCCAGATAGTTACGCAGAAAAATGGCTGTGAAATCAAAATTTTAGTAAACCATTATTTGTCTCATAGACGGACCTTGAAGACCCTACACAGCGCAGGAAGCAATAGCAAGTCTGTGACGAGTGCAGAGATTACAGCAATCAAAGCTAGAATGCTGAAGCGCGAGACGCCTACATTGTTTACCGGAATGAAACATAGGAATACAGACATCAGAATCAAGGTGGTGAAAACAATTGCCTGACCAACCTCATGAAGAGTGGAACCGATTGCTTCAGAAATACTTGATCCGCGTAGCAGAGAAAGCCGGTAATGGGTAAGGAAATGAATAGTGTCGTCTACCGCAACTCCTATGATTATTGGTGCGGTCATGAGTGTGGTAGTATCAAGCTTAAATCCAAGCCAGCCCATAAGCCCAAACACTATCAGTATCGGGAATGTATTTGGTACAACCGAGACTAGACCCAGTCTCAGTGATCCGAAAATGCCTACCATGATTAATGAAATGATCAGGAAAGCTATGCCAAAACTACGAATCTGTGACCAGCTTATTGCATCAAATACTCTGGCCCAAGCTCCAACTCTTCCAGTAACTGTGATTTTGAGACTCGGGTATCTCTTTTTCAGTGGCGCAATAATACGTTCTAATTCAGGCTGTACCACATTTATCAGTTCAACTGACTTTTTAGAGCCTATAGTTTTCAGTGAAACACTCATCCTGGCATTAGCGTAATCAATTGAAACCATTCGTTCAAGGTCCTCATAATCTCCTGCTTCAATCAAAAGCAACAGCTGAGAGATTAGCTCAGTGCTTTCCGGAATCTTATAAGCTTCTTCGTCTGATCCCATCATCTTTTTGTGAGTCTGTTTCAGCTGATTGTTCATTGTCCAGTTGTAAGTAACTAATTCAGGGTAACGCATCTCAAGCCACGTTTTTATTGATTCCAGGGCATGTAGCATCTCTGGATCGCGGAAAGATCCTTCAGTTTTAGTTTCCAGTAAAACCTCCATGTTTTCAGTACCTAAGAATTGTTCATCCATCAGATTGATTGTCTTGCGTACAGGTGATTCAGGAGGATAATACTCAGAAAATACTGTATCGATTTCAATTCGAGTCATACCAATAACCAGCAGTATTCCTCCAACAGCAAAAAATACAATTACTATTTTAGGATAAACCGAAATCAATTTTTCTATGCGCTGAAGAAAACCCTGTACTGCCCTCTGGATAAATGTAACTTTAGTATCATTCCCTCTTCTGGAAGGACGTGGAGGAAACCAGTTCAACAGGATAGGCAGCAGTATAATTGTAAGTATGAACGCAAACAGTACCCCGATTCCGCTTAGAAGACCCATTGTCTGGATTACACGCAGATTGATAAAAAATAGAGAAAAAACACCAATGGACGTAGTCACACTGGTAAGCAGGCATGCGAGCCCCGTTTTACTGAAAACAGAACGCATCACCTGCTGATGAGGCTGCCCCTTCTGATAAAAAAACAGGTATCCTGACATTACATGCATTACGTCTGCTATGGCTGCTACACTTACCAGACCAAATGCAATATATAGTGTCAGGTCTATCGGCCACCCTGTCCATCCAGCAAGTCCTAGAACTCCAACAATGCTTGACATAAAAATCAGTATTGGCCATACAACTGCTCTTAAAGACCCAAGAAGTAAGCTTGTAATTATCAGGCAGAAGATCATTGAAATTATTAATGCTCGTTGATATTCTACAGCCCAGACATCGTTCTGGTAAAAAGCACCCCAGCTAGGATGCATAAAGACCAGGTCCTTACTAAAACGTTCCTCTCTGAGAAGATTCCAGACGGTTTTTTCAAATTCAGCATAATCTTCAAGTCCGTGTTCAACAAACTGAGTCTCCTGATCTTCATTAAAGCTGGCAGTATTTTCATCAAAACCTTCAAGTACTTCGGTATCATCTTCCTCAATAGGAATTGCATCTAAATCAGTACGTAGTAAAAGCATTCCATAATTTTGATTATCAGCGATCAAAACTCTTGGATATTCAGGTTCGTTGATTGCCTGCTGATATAATAATAGGCTTTGTTCCTGACTGACAGGAAGCTTATCACCAATGAAATCCCGAAATCTTACGCTGTCACCTAAAGTTTCAATGTAGGTTACATTGATCAATGATTCTGCTTCTGAGAGCAATCCAAGCGGATTTTCAGGATCATTCTCAGCGCGAATTGATTCCTTATCAAGCACTTCATGAACGTACTTCAAAGCGCCCAGGCTCCTTGCAGAAAACAGGTTACCATCCACAGGCAAGTAAGCCATTCCCAGTACCACATTCCCTCCAAACATCTCCTTGATTCTGTCTAGAGAGATTTGTACAGGATCATCTTTCCCAAACATATCATCATTTGCCCATGTGAAAGCAAAACGGGGGATCCCTGCTGCTAGAAACGTCATCAGAGCAACGTAAAGTACTACTACCCACCAGCGCCATGGACGCAGCCTTTCAGGTAAGGTTTCAAAGTAAAGATTTAACCTTTGAAGCATGGAAAAAGTTTTTAAGGTAATTATGTAAGGCTTATGAGGAACTTATAATCAGCTTTTATGTATAAGAAGTTAGGAGGGAAAACAATGGCTACTTTTTCAATACTTTTTTCTTTGGTCTCAAAACATGTACATGCTCCGGATCATAAAGTGAGCTGTCCCGGAAATCTTGACTGCCAAAAACCCTGCCAACCAGAATCAATGCAGTCCGGCTGATCTTGGAATCACGGACCTTTTGATATATGTCTTCAAGTGTGCCTAGAATAAACTTTTGATCCGGCCACGAGACACGATATGCAACAACAACCGGACAATCAGTTCCGTAATGTGGAATAAGCGTATCCCGAACATGTTTAAGATTTCGAACTGATAAATGAATTGCCAGTGTGGCGCCGCTGGCGCCAAGATTTACCAGCTCCTCACCTTCAGGAATTTCAGAAGCGTGCATAGCAGTACGAGTAGCAATAATGGTCTGGCTGACTTCCGGTAAAGTCAGTTCCTGTTTAAGTTCTGCTGCTGCAGCTGCAAAGGATGGCACTCCCGGAGTTACATCATAAGGAATACCAAGCTTATCAAGCATCCGCATTTGTTCGGCTATTGCGCCATAAATGGACGGATCACCAGAATGCACTCGGGCTACATCCTTGTCTTCAGCATGTGCCTGTCTTATTTCATCTATTATTTCATTCAAGTTCATTGGAGCAGTATCTTTAACAAGTGCCCCTTCTGGAGCAAACGCTACTAATTCTTCAGGAACCAGAGAACCTGCATAAAGACAAACCTGACACTTGCCAATAAGTTCTCGACCACGAATTGTAATCAAATCAGGAGCGCCTGGTCAATTTTTTAAAATACTTTCATGGAATAATTGACCGATTTATTCATATCCATTTGATTATGTTAATCTTTATCCCAAAAAATTGGGTTCCGGTATACCACTTGCTCCGGGATTGACTGCAAACAAACCGCCTGAATATTTGTTTTCTCCGTTTGATTTGTCATGCTTAGTGGAAATCGACGTGATGAAAAGTGTATCCAGTTTTGAACCTCCAAAGGCACACATACTTGGCTTGGGGAATGGAAGCTGAATTTCCCTGTCAAGTTTACCTTTAGGAGTGTAACGTGCCACCTTCCAGCCGTAGATATGAGCCAGCCAATAACATCCATCTGCATCCACGCATGCACCATCCGGTTTGCCGGACAAGTTTTTTAGATTCAGGAATACCTGCTGATTCAGGATTTTTCCCTGTTCCTTGTCATAATCAAATCGCCACACTGTCTCGCGCATTGTATCAGCAAAAAACATATAACGTTCATCCGGGCTAAATGCCAAGCCATTAGCTACACCCACAGGTAAATTTTGGGAAACACATTCTCCATCAGGATGATAGCAGTATAGGTTCCCTTCATATTGTCCCTGTATCCGTCTCAAGTCGTTCATGCTTCCCACCCAGAAACGTCCACCTGGGTCACAGCGGCCGTCATTGAGCCTATTGTCTTTCCTGTCTGGCTCAGGATCACATTCTCTGGATTCCAAAATTTCGTTTTTAAAATCATAATTGTAAAATCCATTGGACATCGCCAGTAACAGACCGCCTTGCTTCCGAATTGCAAGAGATCCTGCTTTGAAAGGCAACTTCCTGGTTTCATTATTACAAGATGAAGGATCGTAACAATTTATTTTATGCCCGTCTATATCAATCCAGTAAAGAACATTTTCTTTCACATCCCAGACCGGACACTCACCAAGCAATGTTCCAGAGTCAAAAAGGAGTTCTACTTCATTCATTCGCTCTCAAAAAAATACATTTTGACCATTTGAATAAGTTTGGATATCAAGATGCTGAACTTTAATGAAGTGTTATTTCTGATAATGTTTTTCAGCAAACTGGTAAGGTTTTTTCAGTGTCCTGTATTTTCTGATATCCGCGAGGCGTGTACACCCTGACTACTCCGTTTGGGAGCTGAATTTTTTTTGATTGACTGGATCCTACAATTACAACCGTAAGCATATTTACTTCAGAAGGCTCCATGCATGCAAGGGTGACAACATTTACCCGTTCTCCACTACGTCCAAGGTTATGTGCCAGAATCACAGGAGTATCAGGACTGCGGTGTTTCAAGAGAATTTCGTGAGCTTCAGACAGCTGATTAATACGTTTGCTTGAAACTGGATTATAAAAAGCTATTACAAAATCACTTCTCACAGCAGCAATAATTCTACTCTTTATTGTATCCCATGGTGTAAGCAAATCTGAGAGTGAAATGCTGCAGAAGTCATGTCCCAAAGGTGCTCCTGCAATTGCTCCCGCAGCCTGCATTGCACTAATTCCTGGTGTTGACACAACCCTTATTCTCCTCCACTCCGAATGCTTTTCAGATTCAGTATCAGTACGTTCCAGCATTTCAAAAACCAAAGTTGCCATGGCATAAATTCCAGGATCTCCGGATGATATCAAAGCCACTATTTTCCCCTGAGCAGCCAAATTCAACGCATGTCGCACCCTTTTTTCTTCCTGTCCCAGTTCAAATCTGTGCAGTCTGTGCTTTTCCTTGCCAAATCGGTTTTTATTTAAATCAGCAATCAAATCCAAATATAGACCATAGCCCACCCAGTCACTTGAATTTTTAAGCATTTCTTGTGCTTCTGGAAGCCTCCATTTTGGTGACCCAGGTCCTGTACCTACTATAAATAAAGTTCCCTGAGACTTTCCTGTTTTTTGAGGATCAATCAATTCGGCAGACTCAGCAACGGCACACGTGGCATGTTTGGATTTTTTTTTGGGTATTACCAATTTCCCGGACTTTCCTGCTGCAGCCAAAGCAGCACCTTCAGCCACACCATGACAACCGACTTCCTTAAAAACTGCTTTTGAAGGATTCCGCAGTTTTGGTGTTTGTTCTTCCAATACTGCAGCATCAAAGAATCTTGCAGGGCTGGCCCTACACCTACAACAATGGTTTTAGGGTGGTAAACCAGATGTTCTTTGCTCCCAGAGACAGCCTTACTGGTAAGGGATATTTGCAAATTTTCAAATGCAGAAAAAGGTAAATTACTGACCTTCAGCCAGTTATAAAAAACCTGTTTGTGATCTGAGCCTATAGTTTTGTTTCCCCGCACATAATCAAGACAGGAATGATTTTCATCTGAAGAAATCATTAAGGACTCACCGCCCAGCATACTTACGGTAAATTCTTTTACATCCTCCGGATTTGCCAGAACAAAACCCTCTGGCGGCTCATCAAGTGCAATTCCAAACCTTATATCTCCTGAAGTAGTAATTGCTGGATCTACTCCCAAAAGTTCAGAAATTTTTCGTGCCATATCATTTGCACCGTGGTGTCCACCAAGTAAAGGTACTACAGCACTCCCGTCTTCTGCAACAGCGACCAGAGCAGGTTCTGTTTTCTTGTCACTGATTGATTTTGCAACTCCCCTAATCAATACTGCAGAGGCGCACACTCCTACTATTGGAATTCCATCCTGAAACAATTTGGACAAATGCTCCATTGCGTCACTGAAAAAAACATCGGCCTGTGAAATTCGGCCGGTCTTTCCGTGCAGTTCTGCGTCCAGAAATGTAGCTATTTTTTTTGCAACGGGAAAGGCGCTGACACCCAGACAAAATACTGCTGTACTCTGACTCATCTGACACCAGTACTTTCACGTTCCCTAATTTTTCGTACAAGTACCATTGAAAAATAAGGAACTTTTTGTGAATCAATTTTATCCAGTTGAATAATTTTCTGGTTATTCATAGTTGCGTGCTCAATATAAAGCGAATATTTTTCCAGTCTCAAATGCCTAAGTACCCTACGGATTTTAGGTAGATGCCTGCCAACTTTGATTATGGCTGCAGCATCCGTGTTCAACAGACGCTGTTCAAGCTCGGCCTCTTCAAGTGGTGCCGGCAAAATGGTCAAAATTTCATTACGTGAAACAAGCGGTGTTTTCAGTTCAGCCGCACATGCCATTGGTGAAGAAACCCCAGGAATTATTTCAGTTTTGTATCGTTCTGAAAGCCTTTCAAATATATACATGAATGAACCATAAAAAAATGGATCTCCCTCGCAGATGACTGCAACAGAATTACCAGATTCCAGTTCATGCTCCAAAAGCTTTGCTGACAGATCGTAGGCGTGCTGTGCAGGTAAAGGAGAAAAGGTTATAGGGATCCTCAGTGGCAATAACCTTGGATCATTCAGTAATAAAGGCCGTACAATTTCAAGTGCGACTCCGTCTCCTGTTTCGGGTGCAGGATAGGCTAAAACGTCTGAATCATTTATCAGACGTTGTGCTTTCAGGGTGAGTAATTCAGGGTCACCCGGTCCCACACCAATTCCATAGAGAATACCAGCGTTATTTTTCACTACAATTTCATGGAAGGTTTCAAGATTTCATGGAAATATCAATACTCTTTTGTAACAGAATACTGAGTTACAGGCCTTAGAGGCTTCCATCCGTTAAATTTACCAATTGAATCTGCCCGCGAAATACTTAGCCTGGTTAAATCTCCTCCATTTTTTTTATGCCAACTAAACAATTGCTGTTCAGTTTCAAATGTTACTGCATGAGCTACAAGACGACCGCCAGGTTTTAGCAACTTCCAGCATAAATCAAGCAGTGAGCTTGAATCTTTCTGTTTAAAATTTGAAAGCCCGCCCCCAATAAAAATCGCATCGGGCAAAGTCAGATTTCCCAGCACATCAGGTAGTGTCCCGGGAACAATTTTAAGCAAAGGAACACCCAAATTAATGGCATTTTGTTCAATCATCTTCAAACGTGTCTTTGATTTTTCGATGGCTACTGCCATGCATCGAGGGTGACTTCTCATCCATTCAATAGCAACCGAACCGCAACCCGCTCCCACGTCCCATAAAACCTGATCAACAATAGGCATTAATTTTGACAAAACAACAGCCCTCGTTTCACACTTGGTCAATTGACCGTCATGTATAAATGCTTCATCGGGAAGCCCGGGAATTCTGGGAATGACATCTGCCCTACTGTCCGGAATACATTCAATTGCCATGGCATTCAGGTCCGCTCCTCCGCCATGTTCCCAAGAGTCAGCCTTGCCTGAAAATTTTTTCTCCTTAGAACCGCCTAAATGCTCCAAAACTGTAATTTCACTTCTTCCAAAACCACGATTAGCTAGCAGTTCTGCGGTTTTTTGTGGAGTTGTAGAGTCCTTGCTGAGCACTCCCAGTTTTGCTCCAGGCTGAACAAATGGATGCAGCATCTCCAGCGGTCGTCCATGTAAAGTCAATGTCTCGATGTCAGGAAGAGACCATCCTACCCTGGAGCAAATTAGTGAAAAAGTTGACAAAGCAGGCTTGATTAAAACTTCATCTATAGGCAAATGCCTCAACAGCTTTGTTGCAACTCCGTAGCACAGAGGGTCACCGCTGGCCAATACAGTTACTGTAACTCTCTCTTTCTGTTTTTTTCTAGGAACACCTGACTTTACATTATTAAATCGATCAGGTCTGAAACTGAGAATTTTTTCTACTGATTCACGCATCGGAGACGTCCAGGATATTCGTTTCCCTTTCCAGTCATCCGGCAACATTTTAAGGTGACGTTCCCCACCAAGCACTACTTGAGATTCGTAGAGCAATAATTTTGCATCAGCTCCCAAATCTTCCCAGCCATCTTCACCGATACCAATTACTCTAAGCCATTTTTCCGAATTTTTAGGCATATAATTTTTGATTACCTGGAATGCTGTGTATCAGGGGCAATTCAATAAAAAATTAAAAAAACGTTTCCCATACGCTTTACATCAGATAAACCTGATTCAGCCATCAACTGTTAATGCATTCAATGCTGCTGCTGCCAAAGCGCTACCGCCACGCCGGCCGGTTAAAGTTAAAAACTGAACCGATTCTTTACACTGCTTAACAAGCAACTCCTTGGATTCTGCTGCTCCTACAAAACCTACAGGTAAACCAAAAATAACCGCAGGAGGATCCACACCTTCTTCCAGAACTTCAAGGAGGCGAAAAAGTGCGGTTGGGGCGTTTCCAACTGCAACTACTGCTCCTGCAAGTTTAGGACGCCACAATTCAACTGCGGCTGCAGAGCGAGTAGTCCCCAGTTTTTTTGCCAGAACTGCACTTTCTGGGCAGTTATTCCAGCAAAGTACTTCATTCTCTGCAGGTAATTTAGCTCTTATTACTCCCTCGCATACCATTCTTGAATCGCACAAAACAGGGGCCCCCTGCATTAAGGCGGCCTTACCTGCACTTGCTGCACTTATTGTGTAAACAATATCCTGTGCTATATCAGTCATTCCGCAGGAGTGAATCATGCGAACTACAATATTGGCAATGTCCTGCGGGAAATCTGATAAATCTGCTTCCTTACGGATAGCAGTGAAGGATTGCTGGTATATTAATTCGGGGTCACGAAGATAAGCCACACTTAATGGTTCCCCTGCGAACTTTCCTGCTCAAGGGTTTTTGGTCCCAAAGGATGGTCGGCATGCGGATAAGGATGATGTCCGTGATCATGGGGATGGTCATGATCATGACTGTGAACGTGTTCTTGGGAATGAGAATTTCCAGTTCCAATTCCCTCAACATGATGATGATGACTTTCCTGACGCAGACCAACTTCATTTTCAAATCCAAGAAACTGTTCCCTGTACTTACAGAGCTTGCAATTCATGTTATTAACACCATTTCTAATTTCTTCCACACGTTCAGAAAAAGTATCCACAACTAGTGGATGGTCATTCAGATATGAAGCTTTAACGAATTGAATTTCAGGATGTTCCGTGGCAACTATATCAGTATATTGATATATCCGTTTAACGAGTATACCTGTAAATAAAAAATAGGGAAAAACTACAATCCGTTTATATCCAAGTTTGCTGGCATGCTCCAGACCGGGCTTTATCAATGGAAATGTCACTCCTGAATAAGCTGTCTCAGCCCAACCCAAGCCAAGTCCCTCCCAGAGCATCCTAGTTACTTTGGAAACGTTTGAATTTGCATCTGGATCAGAGGCCCCTCGACCAACAACCATCAGCAAGGTTTCTTCAGGTGAAATATCACCATCTGCCTGCTCTATTGCTTCTTTTACTCTTTCACCAGCAGCCCGGATCAGTTTAAGGTCAATTCCCAGTTCGCGTCCATACGAAATCGATAACTCAGGATATTGGGCTTGGTAGGCATTTAACACCGAAGGAATGTCGTTTTTTGCGTGTCCTGCTGCAAAAAGCATTACAGGAACGGACATAATTTCCCTGATGCCCTTTTCCCTTAATGAATCAAGACCGCTCTTGATTACAGGGTTAGCAAACTCAAGAAATCCCCAATCTAATTCGTATTGTAATAGTTGATTCTTAAGTTTTTTTGCAAAATTTAAAAATTCACTTACTGCATCTTCGTCCCGGCTTCCATGGCCGCAAACCATCACACCGTATTTTTCTTCCATATTTTTTTGTAAAATACTCTTTAATATTTTTGCTTGATTATGCCTAAGTTAGTGTTAGTTGTCCATTAATTAGTGCAAAACCAATACTTTAATTCAGGCATGTGTGATTAAAAGATAATTTTTTTTGTTAAAACTTTCCCAGTTGCCTTAATCCATCATAAACCACTACTGCCACTGCTGAACCAAGATTTAAACTCCTTACACCCCTCTCCCACATTGGCAAAGTAAAACAACGTTCCGGAAAGCTTTCCATCCATTTTTTAGGGAGTCCCGTAGTTTCTTTACCAAAAAATAAATAATCTCCTTCTTTTGGATTAATTTCAGTGTAAGGTTTGTGATAATGTACTGACAAAAAGTGGAATTTTTCCGGAGCAAGTGCTTCAAAAAATTCTTCAGCTTTAAGGATATGCTCCCAGCTTACAAATTGCCAGTAATCCAAACCGGCACGTTTAAGCTGCTTATCTGTCAAATCAAATCCAAGTTTCCCAAGCAGAATCAAATGACATTTTGTTGCAGCACAAAGCCTGGCAATGTTTCCTGTGTTGGGAGGAATCTGTGGTTCATATAGAACTATGTTCATTGGAGGATTGCTGTGCAGTCTCATGTTGGCAATGCAATATTCAGAATCTTCCCTGCCTAGGATATTTGTTCAGAAAACAACATATTTTTACTTAACACGAGTCAGCTTAATTAGGAATAATTATGCAGCAAATGCTGCTCGTTATCAAGACTAGCATAAAGTCCTGTGCCTAATAATATTATGAAACCTATATAACAATTTCTGGAAAATGTCATTGTTATTTGATAAAAAGTTGTAACCATGAAAACCTCTTTACTTGCTCCAAACTATAAAGACTCCCCCTACTGGTGGGATCGTACCCAGCGCCCCATTCTTGAGGACATTGAGATCCCCAGTAAGGTAGACGTAGCCATAATCGGATCCGGCTACACTGGACTGCATGCGTCAATACAGACCGCACGGAGCGGAAGAGAGACTCTCGTTTTTGAAGCTGAACAGGCTGGATGGGGGGGAAGTTCCCGTAATGGTGGGCAGGAAAGTACAAGCATAAAGCCTAATTTCACGGAGTTGTCCAGGCGCCTTGGTCAGGAAAATGCGCAGGATATTCTACAGGAAGGAGAAAACGCTCTGGAGTGGCTAGGAAGATTTGTCCAAGAAGAGGGGATCAAATGCGACTATTTGAAGGTTGGACGTTTTCATGGTGCACACACTCATGGCCAATACCAGCTACTGAAAAGGCAAATAAAACTGAACCCGGAGAACTTTGAACAAGAAACGCAATTGGTTACCCCCGCCAAGCAACACGAAGAAATCGGCAGTGATTATTATCACGGGGGACTGCTATTCCCAAATCATGCCTCGCTGGATCCGGCTCTATATCATCAGGGACTGCTGGACTGTGCATTGAACAGCGGTGTAAAAATAAAGGATCGATGTGCTGTTAACAGAATCGAAAAACAGGCAGAAGGTTTTTTGCTTCATACTGATTCAGGAACTGTGGCTGCCAGAGAAGTGGCTGTTGGAACCAGCGGGTACACTGGTTCAGTGACACCCTGGCAGCAGAGAAGAGTGATTCCAATTGGCAGCTACATTATCGCCACGGAAGAGTTGGAGGGGGAACTGGTGGACCAATTGATCCCGAAGAACCGTGTCATAACAGACACACGCAAGCTGGTGGTTTACTACAGAGCCTCCCCTGACCGAAAGCGCATCCTGTTTGGAGGCCGTGTGTCCCTGAAAGAAACTGATCCCAACAAATCAGTTGCGGCCTTGCATTCCCAAATCACAAATATTTTTCCTCAACTGGCAGCCGTTAAGGTCACTCATTCATGGATGGGTTTTGTCGGTTTTACCTTTGACCATCTGCCCCATACAGGAGTCAACGACGGAATACATTATTCAATGGGATACTGCGGATCGGGGGTATCACTTTCGAGCTATTTTGGAGCAAAATTGGGTCAAAGGATAGCGGGCCTTCCGGAAAGTAAGACGGCACTCGATGACCTCTCCTTTCCAACTCGTCCGCTGTATTATGGCAATCCCTGGTTCCTCGCACCATCAATACTCTTCTACCAATTCAAGGATCGCTTTTTCAGCTAAAAACTAAACGTGACCTAAAAAATAAAGGATAGACCTTAATCTAAAAAGTTTGGGATTTTTGTTGTCAGCACAAAAAAAGTTTTTAGCCTTCGAAGAGTGGGAAACGACTTCCTATGAATTATCATTCCAAAGCCAAATCAATCAGGCGATCCAGTAGTTCCGGATATGACAAGCCTGATGCTTCCCAAAGCTTTGGATACATGCTGATATTAGTGAATCCAGGAAGTGTATTTATTTCGTTGAGGATGAAAGAGTTGTCACTGTTTAGAAAAAAATCTATTCTGGCCATTCCACGGCATTCAGTTATTTGAAAAGCCTCTACCGCGGTCTTCCGGATATCACGTGAGACGTCCAAGTCTATCCCAGCAGGAACAATCAAGTCTGCTCCATCTTCATCCACGTACTTTGCTTCATAAGAATAAAACTCATGTGAAGGCGCAATTTCCCCAAGAACAGAAGCTGCTTCAGGAGAATCATTACCAAGTACAGAGCATTCTATTTCACGCCCGGAAATTGCTTCTTCAACCAGAACTTTGCGATCTGCAGCAAATGCTTCCCGCAATGCTTCACTATATTCTTCGGCTGTTCTGACCTTTGATACACCCAGGGAAGAACCCTCTCTGCAGGGTTTTACGAATAAAGTGTCTCCCAGATCCTGAACTGCATCCTCAAAACTCAATTCTTCCTGTCCACGCAACATTCGGTATTTAGCTATCGGGATCCCATACTCTCTGAGCAAACGCTTTGTAACGTCCTTGTCCATGCAGATTGCAGATCCGTAAACATCTGCCCCAACATAAGGTTTCCCAAAAAGCTCAAGCAGTCCCTGCAATGCTCCGTCTTCACCCATCTTACCGTGTGTGATTGGGAAAAAAACATCAACTTCAGAAAGAACAGCTCCTGATTCTCCGGCTTCTGTCAGGTTTCTTTGCGGAATCCTTGCAGGAAATTCAGTGACAAAACTGACCTTACGAACATCTTTTACATTTTTCCAAAAATTTTGATTACTTCCTAAATACCAGCCTCCATTTTTATCAATGCCGATCAGCAAAACATTATATTTTTCGCGGCTCAGAGCAGCCTGTATG
>LUML01000190.1_pt1 | contig 14036 bp, 12 predicted proteins | sample 729661 | NCBI WGS metagenome assembly LUML01 (sample SAMN03860264, study PRJNA289734) | marine metagenome | biome: seawater column; feature: ocean; material: water; isolation source: Red Sea water column Station 22 - depth 10m | place: Saudi Arabia: Red Sea | collected 2011-10-15 | depth 100 m | reverse complement strand
ATGTTAATATCCTGTGGATAAGAAACTATATATCATCTAATTCTTCATCAATCTCTTTTGTGCTTTCGATTCTTCTTGTTGAGTCAGCTATTCCCATCTCTTCAATTTTCCTTATTGATGGCATAACACGGCTTTCCCATGATCTCACTCCACTACTATAAGCCTTTACAGCTCGACTAAGGTCAGTCCCAATTCTTTTAAAGAACTCATCATAAAATTTCTTAAGTCTTGTATGCATTTCCAATGCTTGAGTTTTTATTTCCTCTGCATTTTCATAAACCTCTTGTTGCTGCCAAGTAAGCATAATAGTTTTTAAAGCTGCATAAATAAGAGATGGAGGACAGACCATAACTCTGTGTCTAGCTGCTTGCTCAACGAGATCTGGGATTTCTTCAATTGCTGACATATATATAGAGACATTAGGCATATACATAATGACAAAATCTGGTGTTTTCTTTCCTATAGCACCCGAATAGTCTTTTTTACCTAGTTTTTTTGCATGATCCAGAACGTTTTTGGCATGTTCTTTGAGTTTTTGTTTTTTGACTTCTTCATTATCAGATTCGATTGCTTCCTTATAGAGTTTCATAGGGGCCTTTGAATCAATAATAATGGTTCCATCGTCAGGTGTAGTTACATAGACATCAGGTCTGAGATCTCCATCTTCTGTCTTCTCTGTTTGTTGTTCACTGAAATTAACCCCTTTTACAAAACCAGCAGTTTCTAACATGACTTTTAATGACTCTTCAGCTAACGCACCTTGCTCACCTGGGTTTGATAATGCTTCTGCCCATTGAGTGTGTGATTTAGTCAAATCACCAACTTCCTCAGCTAGATTCTTGGTATTTGCATCCCAAGTTGAAGTGGCTTTGATGATTGCGGTGTTTAGGGTTTCTAGTTTCTTTGCAATGTCATCTTCATTTTGTTTCTGATCATCGTTAATTTCTTGTTGGATTTCTGAAAGTTCGTCTCTAGCCGTGTCTCGGAAAATAGATTTCAGAAAACCAGGCAGTAGTTTGAATGTGGCAAAGCCTCCGATTAAGGCACCAACAATAAAAGCAAGAATTATCTCAAGATTCACAAATTTAATCTTATCATCATATAATTAATGAGCAACGTAAGAGGAGAGAATCATTGAAAAATAAAATCATATTATCTTTAACAGCTATCTTTTTGATGCTGACCTTTAACCAATCGGTAAATTCTGATCATCACGGGCTTGGTGAATTTGAAGACCACAAACATGACTCACCCGTAACCACTAAAGCGGCTATGCGAGCACCTGAAAGTGATACTAGGTCATCAGAAGTCATCTATGGCCAAACAGGAGAGCAGCAACATAAGGGTTATTTAAGTCAGCCTGAAAATAAAAAAGTAAAATCTGGATTAATTGTTATTCATGAATGGTGGGGTTTGAATGAAGACATTCACCTTATGGCCGATCAACTCGCTGGACTCGGTTATCATTCATTAGCGGTTGATTTATATGATGGAAAATCAGCTGACGGGGTTAGGGAAGCCTTTCAGTTGAGCAGTGGTTTGTCTAAAAATGAAGACGCTGCTCTAGCTAATCTGAAAGAGGCTTATGATTATCTGACTGAGGAGTTAGGTGTTGAGAAAGTGGGTATTATTGGATGGTGCTTGGGCGGTAAATGGTCTTTGCGAGGATCTTTGATGCTACCCAATGAAATTGATGCCACGGTGATTTACTACGGCAGTTTAATTGATGATAGAGAAAAGCTGGCAACCCTTGAGATGCCCATTATTGGGTTTATCGGCACCAAGGATCGGCTGCATAAACAATTCATCCAATTTGATGACGATCTCAAGGCCTTGAATAAGGATTACAGTATTCATGTTTATGAGGGAGCCAAGCACGCCTTTGCCAATGCTTCAGGCATGGCTTATGAAGCTGAGGCTGCTGAGGATTCTTGGGAAAAAACGGTGGCGTTTCTGGCTAAACACCTAGACTGATAAGATCAATCCTTGAGAGGGTGAGATACCGTCTTCTACAACTTTAGAAAAAGTACTGGCAATTTCATCAAAGCCTTTGCCGCGATGAATTGACATCCATTGATCGCTATAGATCTGGAATTCTTTTAAGCTCATTCCAATTCGTTTTTGCAATTCACCTGGTCCCCATTCTTCGGTTCTTTTTTGTGCCTGTGTCGGCGCGAAAAAGAAAGTTGGGGTTGCACCAGGAAAGGAATTCATGTCACCTACATTGAAATCCTTTTGATTGGCCTGATGAGTTGCACCCACGCTACAGGAGTATTTCACATTGTCATCAAAATGTTCATGAAGATCTTGCATGGCTGAAAAATTACCCGCCATGTCGACAATCATGATGCTCTCATTGTTATCCAGCGCCCGTCCCTGATCATAGGTGATTACTTCATCGTAACAACCAAGGCTTTGGCAAAACTCAACATTTTTTTCAGAAGTCATGCCAATGCGTTTCTTCTCACCGCGTTGCTGAGCTGTGAAGGCGAGGGCAATGCTGGTTTTAGAACTGGCACAAGTGATGACATAGCTGTTGGCGCCAAAGTAATCGTTATCAAACATAAAATCATCAACCAACCAGGAGGTGAGAAATAAACCGCGAAGCAATAAATCCTGATCCTCTCTAGCCTCTTCATACAAGGGGTTGGCATTAACGTTATCAAATCTTGAGTAAATGGGTGCTAGGGTTTGTCGATAAGGGACCACATCGCTGAAACCCGAGGCGCTGACATTGCCAGCTTGTACAATTAGGTAATTCGACATTGGGTAGAACCCCCAGAACCGATCTCCAACTTTAATCTCAGAATGATTCGATGCAGCGACATTGGCGTAACCCATTGCTGGCACTCTGCCGTAGCCATCGGTGGTGGGGAAGAACTGCCAATAGCCAAGAGTATCACCGGCCAGATAATAGGAAATATTGTTCGCCGTTAAGGCAAAGCGATCAATTTCAAAGAGGACTTGATCCTCTTCGAGGTTGCCATCAAAAATGGTGCTATTGATTCGGGTGTCGGTCCAATCGTTTTTTTTCACCTCAAAGGTGGAGATCTCGATCGGGTTAGTCAATGTCGAGACCGTAAATTCTGATGACGTTGTCTCGCAGGAGTTTACGTCTGACCTCAGGTTTGAGCCCAAGTTCATCAATGTCATCGATGGATTTTTTAAATTCCAGTACCGGGAAGTCAGTGCCGAAGATCACTTTGTCTTGACCGTAACTGTTCACATAATGGGTAAAGCTCTTTGGCCAGTATTTGGGTCGGTGAGCGTCACTGCCAATGTAAATATTCTCGTGTTTCCAGGCCATGGAGATCATCTCTTCGTGCCATGGGATGCCCACATGAATGCCGATTAATTTTAATTCAGGTAAATCACAAGCCACGGCATCGAGAGTGATCGGTTGACCAACACTTCGAGTTCGGTATTCTTTCGAGTAAACCATTGATTGCCCGACTTGCATTTGAATGGGCACATCCAACTCACAACATTTGGCGTAAAACGGATAATATTTTGCATGATCCGGAGCCAGTTCATACCAATGCGGATAGAGATGGGCACCAATAAAGCCCATATTGGTGACGGCATCTTCGAAAGCTCTAACGCCGTCCATGCCATCAAAAGGGTCGATTCCGGCAAGCCCAAAAAAACGATCTGGGTATTGTTCACAAGCCTTAGCCACGACTTCATAGGGCATGTGATAACAACCCGGTAGTCCAACCCGGCCCGAATGTGCAGCAATTAAAAAGGCTCGTTCAATACCGGCTTCATCCATCTTTTCAATCATCTGCTCTAAGGTCAGTCCAGCCATCAGAGCACTTTGTGCGTTCATCTTATCGACAAAGAATTCATCGTGATGACAGCAAGGTAAGGGGTGGCTGAAAGGCCTGAGATTCTTAAGGAAACCCTTAGAACCTGATCCATATAATTATGGCGGAGGAATACCATGAACAGCATCTCGATTCGATTCATATAGACCCAGGATATGAGCTCTAATTCATTATTATTAACCCTTGCTGAAGGCACTGCGGTCATCTTGGCTGTTCTTTATTTACTCCTTGCTGTGCGTCAGCATATTCTGTGTTGGTTGTGTTGGATTATCAGCTCGTGTTTGTACCTTTATGTGATGTATGAAGCGGGTCTTTATATGGAGTCGATGCTTCAAATCTTCTACATCATTATGGGCTTTTACGGGTGGAGTCAATGGAACAGGAGCGGCGATCAAGGATCTTTTCAAGTTAATCGTTGGAGTCGGCTTAATCATTTGATCGCGATGGCTGTTATTTTGATGCTGACCTTTGCCTCGGGACAAGTCCTTGAGCTATACACTGAGGCCGCTATGCCTTTTATTGATGCTCTGACCACATGGGGGGCGGTGGTGACCACTTACATGGTGGCAAAAAAACTACTGGAGAATTGGATTTACTGGTTTGTTATCGATTCTATCTCGATCTATTTGTTTGTCTCTCGAGAACTCTACTTTACCGCCTTCCTTTTTTTGGTCTATTTGTTCATCATTGTCATCGGTTACCGATCGTGGCGAGAGATCGAGTCCACTGCAAATGAAACCACTCTATAAGATCATTGAAAGCATTCCCCACGGGGTTATTTTGGGAGACTCCATCAAAGAGGGTCCGGTAACCCAAGTCTTCAAGGCACGCTTTGAAGGGATTGAAGCCATGTTAAGAATCGATTTGCCCGTTGCTAAAACATTGGGTTTGAATCGCATCTTTGAAGCTGAATTATTAGAATCAATTCAGCCTGCTCAAATGAGCCCAAAAGTTTTGTTTGCCGATAACTTATTAGGCGTTCTGATTTGGGAGTTCCAAGCTGGAGAAACCCTAGAGAACAAATCACTGGTGAGTTTACCCGAACAGTTGGGTTATATCTTAAAGCAGATTCACGGGACCAAGATCGATGGGGGCGAGCCATTATTTGCTGATGTCATCGAGAACTATCGTCAATTGCTTAAGGACTTTGATCATCCTTTGATCGAGCCAGGATTTGCACTTTTTGATTCTTTAAAAGACGCTAAAACGCCCTTGGTCTTATCGCACAATGACATTAACCCTGGAAATATACTGGCGAAAGAGGGCTTGTTTGTTCTCGATTGGGAATACGCCAGTCTTAATCACCCCTATTTTGATCTTAGTAATGCCATAGAGAATTTCAATTTTAACGATGAGGAAGTTGAGACCTTTCTTGATTCTTACGGTGAGACAATCACGGAAGAGGGCATCGACAGATTGAATCGATGGAGGAATTTTAGTCTTTATTTAGCGTTATTTTGGCTTATGATTATCGAGAAATACGCTACAATACAACAAACTGAACAGGACTGGATGATCAAACTGGAAAATCGATTGTTACAGTTAGAAGGATAAATTATGGCGAAAGTAAAAACATTTGATTTCGATACACTCTCAAATCATGCGGGGCAGCGACCCGATAAAGAAACTGGATCGAGAGCTGTTCCTATTTATCAAACAGCATCCTACGTCTTTAGGGACTCAGATGCTGGAGCGGCTATGTTTAACATCGAGCGAGGCGGCCATGTTTATTCGAGGATATCAAACCCCACCACGGCAGTTTTAGAAGAACGAATTTCAGCACTAGAAGGCGGTGTCGGTGCGGTGGCTACCTCCAGTGGCCAAGCGGCTGTGTTTAATGCCATTGCCACTTTGGTTGATCAAGGGGGCCACATTGTTTCCTCTTATGCACTTTATGGGGGCACGCATAATTTGATGGAATACACATTGCCACGATTTGGTATTACCACCACGTTTGTCGATCCAAATGATATCGAGGGGTTTAAAAAGGCCATCAAGCCCGAGACCCGACTTATCTTTGGCGAGACGGTTGCCAACCCTAAAACCGAGGTTCTAAATATTCCTGAAGTGGCTAAAATTGCCCATGACAATCATATTCCTCTTGTGATTGATTCAACCACAACCACGCCTTACTTAATTAAGCCGTTTGACCTCGGTGCCGATATTGTCGTGCATTCTGCCACTAAGTTTCTCAGTGGCCACGGAACTTCAATGGCCGGTTTAATAGTCGATGGCGGAGTATTTGATTGGGAGTCCACGGATAAGTTCCCACAAATGACTGAAAAATATGAAGGGTTTCACAATTTATCGTTTACTGAAGAATTTGGACCAGCAGCGTTTATCTCGAGGGTGAGAAATGAAGCGGCACGAGATTTTGGCGCCTGTCTTGCGCCACATTCGTCGTTCTTAGTCCTTAATGGGACCGAGACCTTATCAGTGAGAATGGATAAACACATCAGCAACACCAATAAAGTCGTTGACTATTTAAATGGACACGACATGGTTGAGTGGGTCAGTCATCCCAATCTTAAGGATCACCCTAACCACGACTTGGCTAAGGAGCTCCTTCCAAAAGGTTCTACCGCAGTCTTTAGTTTTGGCATTAAGGGCGGCAGAGAGATTGGACAAGTTTTTATTGATCGTCTTGATTTATTTTCTAACCTGGCCAATATCGGTGATGCTAAATCACTGGTTATTCATCCTGCCAGCACCACGCATCAACGTATGACTGTTGAGGCGCTAGAAGAAGCGGGCATATCGGAAGGTTTGATCCGCCTCTCTATTGGCATTGAATCTGTTGAGGATCTTATTGAAGATCTTGAGAAAGGTCTTAAAGCTGCATCTAAAGCACTTAAAAAATAATAAGGAATGAACAATGTATATTGATGTTGATAATCACAAGACTTATATCGCCACGGGGAGTAAAGAACATATCGATGGCAATATGGGCATGACCTTTATTCGCGGAACAGCAATGGATCATACTGTATGGACTTTAGCAGGCCGACACTTTGCCAGACGCGGTTTAAATATTCTTGCTGTCGATCTCCCTGGACACGGTCGCTCCGAAGGTGAGGTCATTCCCAGCATTGAAGGCATGGCTGACTGGGTGGTTAAAGCACTGGATGCCAGCGGTCAAGATAAAACCATTATTGTTGGCCACAGCATGGGTTCCTTAGTAGCTTTTGATGTTGCAGCTCGTTATCCAGATCGCATTAAACATTTAGCTATGGTGGGAACGTCTATCCCTATGCCTGTCGGAGACTTGTTGCTCGATAGCGCTAAAGAAGACAAAGACGTGGCCAAGGAAATGGTTAATTTTTGGTCTCACAGTCAAGCCGCTCATCTTGGCGGATCGCAAGTACCAGGCACTTGGATGATTGGAAAGTTGGGTCGGCTTCTAGAGCGCAGTGGTCCAGGTGTTATCTATAACGATCTTAAGGCTTGTCATGATTATGTCGATGGAGTTGAGCGAAGCAAGCAAATTCAGGCACCGACATTATTAATCTTGGGCGAAGATGATTTTATGACCCCAGTCCGCAATGCCAAAGACCTTGCTGAGAACATTCCTCAATCTTCAACGGTGATGCTTCCCAATTGCGGTCATGCTATCGTTAATGAAGCTCCCAACGAAATGTTGGACGCTTTAGCAACAATCGTTTAACAAAAAAAGATTTTTAATTATGCCTGTTGTAGCTCATCCAAAGCTTCCTTCTATTGATCGACTCGCAGATCAAGGAATGATTTTAACCCCAGAGGATGCTCTCGATCATTCTTTTGATAATGAGTTGCATATTGGATTGTTGAACCTCATGCCCGACGCGGCCTTGGAGGCTACGGAGAGACAATTTATAAGATTATTGGCTAGTGATAATCAAACGCTAGTGCATGTTTACCCAACCACTGTGGATGCTGAGTCTCGTAGTGATTATTCAAAAAAATACATTGATCAACACTACAACGCTATTAAAGATTTTATGAGTCGTGACTATGACGGACTTATTATCTCGGGTGCTAATCCATCACAAGTAGATATGACCCAAGAGTCGTTTTGGGGTCCATTGATCGAGGTTATGGAATGGGCTGAACAAAACACAAACTCAATTCTCTGCTCATGTCTTGCCACGCATGCTTTAATGAAGGCAAAATTTAATATTAATCGCAGACCTAGGAAGGCAAAGTCTTGGGGTGTTTTCCCTCATCGAATTCTTCACCCAGAACATCCATTGATGGACAACATAACCGATGGTTTCAATGGGCCTCACTCGCATTACTACGACATTTCAATCGAGGAAATCGAGCAGACCAATTTGAAAATTCTAGCTGTGAATGATCATGCAGGCTTCTTTCTTTTGGCTACTAAAGACTCTGATTTAATCTTGTTTCAGGGACACCCAGAATACGATGATAAAAGCCTACTCAAAGAGTACGAGAGAGAAATTAAGAATTATCTCTCTGGCCAAAGACCTGATTATCCACAAGTGCCAGAACATTACTTCTCTGATATAACCGTTAATAGATTAGAGGAAGAGAAAAAGAATATTCTCAGTAGCAAGGAGTTCAATAGTTTCGATATTTCTGCTCTCGAGGGCATTGATCTGAGTTGGATAGAAACCGGAGTGACTCTTTATAAGAATTGGCTAAGTCTTCTCAGCAAGAGGAAATAAGGACTAGTTATTTTTAATTTTTGCCCAGGTGTCTTTGAGGGTGATGATTCGATTAAACACTTTCATTCCATCATCACTGTCCAAAATAAAGTACCCGTTTCTTTCAAATTGAAAACGCTCTCTAGCTTTTGCCTTAGCTAAACTCGATTCAATCACGACATCTTCTAGAATCTTAAGTGAATTTGTATTTATATCTGCCTCTGAAGTGGGTTGAGCCGTTGAGAACAAGGTCTCGTAGAGATTAACTTGAGCTTTGATGTGATCACTTGCAGAGACCCAGTGAATAGCGCTTTTGACCTTTTTCGTTGAGCTTCCAGTGCCGCTCTTAGTGTCAGGATCATAGTTGCATATCAATTCTGTAATATTGCCGTCTTTATCTTTGATGACTTCTTTGCATTGAATAATATAGGCAAATCTTAGTCGAACTTCACCGCCCGGTTTAAGACGATAAAATTTTTCAGAAGGTTCTTCCATAAAGTCATCCCGTTCGATAAATATTTCTCTGCCAAAGTGCATGGTTCGATGACCCATTTCAGAATCCTTCGGGTGATTCTTTGCTTCAATTTGTTCACTTGAGCCTTCGGGGTAATTTTCTAGGGTGATTTTCAAGGGGTTCAATATTGCCATTGCTCTGGGTGCAGAGCTGTCTAATTCTTCTCGCACTGAATTTTCCAGCAAGGCCATCTCTATGGACTTATCTTTTTTAGTAATACCTACTCGATGACAGAAATCCCTAATCGCACTTGCCGGATAACCTCTTTTTTTCATGCCAGATAATGTTGGCATTCTTGGGTCATTCCACCCATTGACAATATTTTTGTCCACCAATTCACCTAATTTTCTTTTGCTGGTAATAGTGTGCTCCAGATTTAAACGAGAGAATTCTATTTGTCTTGGTTGATTTGCAAGATCTAGATGTTCGAGAAACCACTCATACAAAGGGCGATGATCTTCAAATTCCAAGGTGCAGAGTGAATGGGTTGTTCCCTCAATGGCATCAGATAAGGTGTGTGCAAAATCATACATAGGGTAGATGCACCATTCATTGCCTGTGCGTTGATGCTCAAGATGCAAAATCCGATAGAGTATCGGGTCTCGTAAATTAATATTGGGAGAACCCATATCAATTTTTGCCCGAAGCACGTTCTCGCCATTCTCAAACTCACCCGCTCGCATTCGTTCAAAGAGTCCAATATTTTCAGCCACAGAGCGACTTCTGTATGGGCTATCGGTACCCGGCTCATTCAACGTGCCCCTGGTGTTTTTAATTTCTTCCGCCGTTTGGCTATCCACATAGGCATTGCCGTCCTCGATTAGCTCAATCGCACAGTTATAGATTTCTTCAAAGTAGTCTGAGGCATGTGTTAGGCGATTCTCCCAATCAAAGCCTAACCAGGAAACATCCTTGATAATGGCTGCAGCAAAATCCTCGGTTTCCTTAGCTGGATTGGTGTCGTCAAATCGCAAAAAGCAATTGCCGTTAAAATCTTTTGCCACCCCAAAGTTCAAACAAATGGAGAGAGCGTGACCAATATGAAGATAACCGTTGGGCTCTGGTGGGAAACGAGTGCATACCCTCGCATCATTCTTACCTGTATCCACATCATTGCGGATAATTTGACGAATAAAATCTTTACCTGTGGGTTTGGCTGCCATTAAGTATTGTTAAGATTCATTTCTTCTTCCCATTCATCCACGATTCGTTTTTTACAGAATCGTGATCCAAATAGAAGCCGACCTATAACTTTGGTCCTGTTTAACCAGGCTATTTTGGCACCGTTTTTATTGTTCTTTAAAGTTTGCTCAACTAACCAGGGAGTTACCGTTTCAACTCGATCAGCAAGAACATTAAGTATTCTTTTTGATTTTTCCCAATTCTCACCGCTCTCCTTTGATGATCGAACTAAAAGATCTGTGGTGACTATACCTGGACTCAATGAGCCGATAATGATGGGCGTGTTTTTATATTCGTTTGCAGCTGCCGCTGTGAAGTATCTCAAAGCTCTTTTTGTGGATCCGTAGACACTGATTCCTTTTTGTAATTGTCCATTGCTTCCAAACCCTTCAAACATATAAATTTGCCCAAAGCCTTGCTTAAGCATTTCCTTAGCCACAACTTTTGTGCATAAGATACTTCCGGTTAGATTTGTATCAACCGTTGTTAAGATTTCTTCTGTCTCTAGGTCTTCTAGACCTTGCCTCGAGGTAGACACCCCAGCGTTATTGATCCATATATCAACTTTACCAAAGGCAGTCATTGACTGATCCCAGAGATTTTGTACAGATTTAATATCTTGGACTAGGCAAGGGACCCCGATGACATTGTCTTTATTGCCTTCAATTGAATCCATGGCCTTTGATACTGAAGCATCAGAGGTGCCCGAGATTACCACTTGATGGCCTCTGTTAAGAAATTCATTTGCCATACCCAAACCAATGCCTCGAGTGCTGCCGGTAATTACTACTGTTTTCATTTATTACTCCAAAAATAATTAACTAAAATCATTCTATTACCCCCTCAGGTTTTCTTAAAGTAAAGTTTGCAATCAAAAAAATCACCGGTATGGCAATAATCACTCCTGCATAGAGTGGGGTGGAAGGAGAGAAATTGCTGTAGAGCACCCCGGAGAATGTAGGGCCTATAATTCTACCCATTGCACAGGCCGCTTGATATTGGCCTAAAAATTGTCCTCGTTCATTTTCTTTAGCACTTTTGGAAACCATACTGGATAAACTGGGGTTAAACATTGCAGCTCCGGATCCATAGAAAAATAAACCGCCCCAAAGCATAATTGGGTTAACCGCTGAACCAATAAGCGTGAGGCCTATCATTACTGATGTTGCTGCAATTTGGACTAATCTTTTTTCACCAAATATTTTGGTTAAACGCCCAATAAGACCGCCTTGAATAATAACTGCGATTGACCCTAACATGAAGAAAACAGCACCAATGTGCGATGGCCCATAATCAAATATCTTGTTTGCCCATAAAGGGAAAATAGCCTCCATTAATGACATTGCACAATAAAAAATTAATCCGCAAGAGACTAGGGCAAGAATAGCGTTTTTTGGCCTGAAGGTGTCGGCTTCAATAGTGATGTCCGAAACATAAGCAAAGGCAATGGAGATATTTCCCGCCATTAGTCCTGCAAAAACTCGACTGAGAATAACCAGTGTTAGGGTCTCGGCATAAGCCAACATCACATAGGAGAGACCGGAGCCAAACAAACTTATGATCAAAACTTTTTTTCTGCCAATGGAGTCGCTAATCCGCCCCCAAAAAGGTGCTGCAAAAAACTGCCCCAAGGAGAAAACCGACATTGTAAGAGTAATAATTTCAGGGCTAGCCCCTAGGCGTTCTGCATAAAAAGGAAATAAAGGCAGGACAATCCCGAATCCCATTAAACCAATAAACGTGATGAGAAAAATTATAAGCATTTGTTATATATGTCTTTTTTAATATTTAGAGTAAGAATAGTGTCTAAGTTGTCGGTGTTGTTAATAGACAACAACTGAGTCCTTATATACACTGGCACTTTAACATTAATGACTTTTATTGGAAGAAAAATCCAATTAGAATGTCGATAGTTGAAAAATTCATATTAAATCGGGGTTTTTCAACATCATCTTTTTAAATTAATTAATAACCGGGAACTTAAAAAATGAATAAATACATTACAAGCGTTATCGGGGTCTTCATAAGTGTTCTTATGCTAATACCTGTATCGCAAGTGTATTCTCAGTCGGTGATCGAAGAAATTACAGTTACTGCTCGTCAAAGAGAAGAATCTTTGAGGGAAGTACCTGCAGCTATTACGGTTTTAACTGAGAAACAAATAGAACGATCTGGTGTCGCTAGGGCAACAGATTTTATTAACTTAACACCTGGTGTCACGATAGTTGATACAGCTGAAGTTGGAGATACGCAAGTTAGTATCCGAGGATTAAACGGTGCCAGAGATGCTGAGACCAGTTTTGGTTTAATCATAGACGGTATTGTAATGACCAATCCAGCAGCACTTAATCGTGAATACTTAGGTTTGTCACTTAAGTTAAGCTTGGGTGAGCATGAAAGTTTTGCGATTACTGCAAGAGCAGATATTCCAATGGAGAATCACAATCTAAGTATCATTGCTAATCACAACTCTACAGACGGATTCAGAGAAAATCGATGGTTGAATTGCGATGATTGTGTTGACCCTTATGAGTCAACAGATATCTATGCAAGAATGACATGGGACATGGATGAGAACACATCCATGGATGCCAAGCTACGATACGGCGAAGTGGATACAAGCTCGATTGTCTTTAATGCGGTCTTTCAATTACCAGCATTCGAGGCTTTCTTGGGTATCCCGACACTGTACGAAGATGTTAATGAGCATAACTTTGAGTTTGTCAGTAATTTCCCGCACACCAATGATCAAGAATCTTTAGAATTCTCATTGAGAATGGAAAGGGATCTAGGTTGGGCTAATATGACCGCTTGGACGTTATACAGTGATATTGAAAACTCATTTGGAGCAGATGGCACCAGTGGTGCTTTTGGCTTTTTCTTTGGCGATCAATCTTGCTTGGATTCTTTAAATGAGATTGTCTCTGCCGGCTTAGGTTTCTCTCTTCCTTCACCTCAATACATTGCCACAGCAGATCCATCTGTGCCTAACGGACTGTTGCTTGGGCCATACACACCAACAAGATGTGATGGCACACAGTATCAGGTTAGAAACCAGGATGATTTAAGTTTTGAAGTAAGACTCAGTTCTCCTGATGATCAACCGATCCGATGGAGCATGGGTGCTTATTTGCTTGATGTAAACAGAGAAGTTGGTGTGAACCAAGGAATTGATAAAGGTTTTGGAGTTGTTGAAAGCATGTATGTGCCAGCATCTGGAAACAATCCTACTGAACAAATGGTATGGGATGATTTTAGTAATAAGGTAAGTGCTTTCTTTGGATCATTTGATATTGATCTAACCGACACAATGGAACTCTCAATTGCAGGTCGATACGACAAAGAAAAAAGAAGAGTGCATAGCTTAGTTCCAACTAATGTCACTTCAACTTATATTGATTGTGATGGCCCTCCATACACAGGCGGACCATTAAACACAGGTCTGTGTAGCGCGAGTTCAATCCCTGATCAGGAAAGAACGTTTGAGCATTTTCAGCCTAAGGTTAGTCTTGCTTGGCAAGCTGATGAAGGTCTTTCCATGTATATGAGCTGGGGAGAAGGCTTTAAGAGCGGAGGTTTTAATAACTCAGGTGCTCGACAAACGGTTGATACTTTCATTAATCCGTTAAATCCTGGATCACCAGTGGCGATTACCGATTCTTATGCTAAAGAAGTTAACACTTCACTTGAGGCTGGCTTTAAAGCGCTATTGATCGATCAAAGAGTTAGTCTGGATGTGTCTGTTTATAGAACTGATGCAGAGAATCTGCAATTCTTTGAATTTATTGTTGGCCCGTTTGGCTTACTTAGGATTGTTGAGAACATCGATGAAGCTGAAATGGATGGCGTTGAGTTAGCAGTAAATGC
>LUML01000175.1_pt1 | contig 14123 bp, 17 predicted proteins | sample 729661 | NCBI WGS metagenome assembly LUML01 (sample SAMN03860264, study PRJNA289734) | marine metagenome | biome: seawater column; feature: ocean; material: water; isolation source: Red Sea water column Station 22 - depth 10m | place: Saudi Arabia: Red Sea | collected 2011-10-15 | depth 100 m | reverse complement strand
GGTGGTAAGTTATTAGCCACTCATACTGATGGTGTTGGAACTAAAGTCCTGATTGCAAATAAAATGAAGAAATTCAATACTGTTGGCATTGATTGTGTTGCAATGAATGTTAATGATATAATTTGTATTGGTGCAACACCAATCTCATTTGTTGATTATATAGCTGCTAACAAAAATAATCAGCAAATTTTTAAAAAAATTGTAGAGGGATTAGCAATTGGCGCTAAGAAAGCCACTGTCCCAATTATTGGTGGTGAAACAGCAATAATGCCGGATCTGTTTGCTGGTAAAGGCTTTCAATTTGATTTAGCTGGTGCAGTGGTTGGTTTATTATCTAAAAAAGAAATGATTCTTGGTAAATCAATAAAAACCAACGATGTGATAATTGGTGTAAAAAGCTCTGGCTTGCATTCAAATGGCTATTCACTTGCGAGAAATGTCTTGTTAAAAAAATTCTCATTAAATGATAAAATCAGAGGAATTGGAACGCTGGGAAATGCGTTACTTTCTCCAACAGAAATCTATGTAAAGCCAGTTCTGGAATCAAACCAGAAATGTGAGATACATGGATTGGCACACATTACTGGTGGATCATTTACAAAACTCCTTCGTCTAAAGAATATTGGGTATGATCTTGACCAATTGCCAAAAGCACCACCTCTTATGAGACTAATTCAGGATTGTGGAGTTAAAAGTGATGAAATGTATAAGACGTTTAACATGGGAATAGGTTTCTGCATTATTGCACCAAAAAACCAAGTTGCAAAGATTAGAAGAATCTTCAAAAAACATAAAATGGTCACGTATGAGATCGGAAAAATCATTAGCAGAAAAGGCGTCTTTATAAATTCAAAAAAAATCGCGTAAGTAATTAGACTAAACTTTACAAAAAAGTTCTCTAGTTATCATCAAATATGGCATTTTAGTGGATTTAATATGTCAGAAATTGACGTTCCATCTCATTTTTCAATGAAGGGTCTAGCCATAGCGCTAGCAGGAACTGCTATTCTTACTGTCATGATATTCACACTTCCAGACATCATAGGCTTGGAACTGACAATTGCAATGATGGCTACATTATCAGTTTTGATGGGAATGTATGTAATTTTGATTACAGAGATCATCCACCGAACTTCTCTGGCTTTAGCTGGCGCGTTAGTTATCATAATTGTTCTATTTTCGGTTGGGGTCATTGAGCCGCATGATACGGTTGATTTTGTTATTCATTCGATTGATTTCAACACAATAGGACTTCTCTTAGGAATGATGCTAATTGTCGGAATACTTGGTGAAACTGGTATATTCCAATACATTGGGATAAAGGCTGCCAAAGCATCTGGTGGAAATATCTGGAAATTATTAATCTTACTTTCAGTCATTACTGCAGTTGGTTCTGCATTTCTCGATAATGTTACTATGGTTCTTCTTATGGTTCCAGTCACAATCTCTGTTGCAAAAATTCTAAACATAAAACCGATCTTTTTAATTTTAGCGGAAATATTTGCGTCAAACATTGGTGGTGCAACAACACTGATTGGTGATCCACCAAACATTATGATTGGTTCTGCCGCTAACATTCCATTTATAGAATTTGCATGGCATATGACACCAGAAATAATTATTACTCTTCTCTTCTCATTTTTCCTTTTCAAGATAATGTTTAGGAAAGATCTAAAACAAAAACCTGAGAATCTTGACAAGTTACAACAGCTAAATGAGAAAGATGAAATCAAGGATATGGCGTTGTTTAAAAAATCAGCAATAATTCTTGGCGCTGTAATCATTATGTTTATGCTGCATGGTATGCTACATCTAGAAGTTGCAGTGATTGCACTTGGTGGTGCTGCAGTACTTCTTGTTGTTACAGGCATACAACCGTTTAAAGCACTCCATCATGTTGAATGGCCGACACTGTTGTTCTTTTCAGGTTTATTTGTAATAGTCCATGGTGTAGAGGCAACAGGTGCATTGGAGATACTTGCACATCAAGCTGTAAATCTTACTCAAGGAGATCTTGCGGCGAGTATATTCACTATAGTATTTACTTCTGCTTTTGCCTCTGCATTTGTAGATAACATACCGTTTACTGCCACAATGATTCCCATAATTGAAAATATTTCAGCGGATCCACTGTTCGTAAATACACTATCACAGTTCGACTTTAATCCATTATGGTACGCTCTTGCATTCGGTGCTGACCTCGGAGGAAATGGAACATTGATTGGTGCTAGTGCAAATCTAGTTGCAGTGGCAGTGGCTGAAAAGTTTGGAGTTAGAATAATGTTCAGAGAATTCCTAATCAAAGGCATGCCAATAATGATTGCTACAACAGTAGTTGCTTCAGTTGCATTCTATATCAGATTGCTATATTTTTACTAGAAAAAGGAATACAACCATTCAAAATTATTTAAATTCGAGTATATCCCTAAAAACCGAGATGCCACGATTTGATAAACCAACAAGAGATGAAGTATTAGCTAAATATGAAAAAGAATACATGGAAAGGCTCGCAGCTGATGGAAAAATTGAGTTAACTGAAAAAATGTCTGCAGAATTGGCTGAAAATGCAATAACATTTGATGACTATGAAAAAGAATATCTTGAAAGATACGAAAAGGGTGAAACAAAAAAAGTTTCAACGGTAAAAAAATCTGAAACAATAGAACCTGATATATCTGAACAAAATGAACCAGAACAAACTGAAGATAAACAAATTGAATTCAATCCTGATAATTCACCAGGTGCAATGCCAAAGGGTTGGAATCCTCCAACTGAAACAAAAACTGTTAATCTTGATCAAACTATTTCCAAGGTTGATAATGAAATTGATGAGCTCAAGAAGGAACTAAATGATTTAACTGTAGAACTAGAATCTGAAAAAAAGGATCTAAAAAATTTAGAATCAATGAAGGTTAAAACAACTAAACCTAAGAAAAGATCTGCTAGTAAAAAGAAGAGTAAGAAAACAACTAAACCTAAGAAAAGATCTGCTAGTAAAAAGAAAAATTAGGAATTATCTAAGACCCCATCTCGACATTACTTTGTATTCTAATTTTTTGAAGATAATACCATCAACCAATATCCCAATTCCCATTATCACTAGCATCATTGCTATTACCTGGGAGACATCGTTCAATTGTCTTCCAACATTTAATAAGAATCCGAGACCAAGGAATGAAAATAGTAGTTCTGCACCTATTACACCTCTCCATGCAAAAGCCCAACCTTGTTTGAAACCAGAAATCATGTATGGGAAAGCTGCTGGTATTAGAACTGTCGTAATCAACTGACTTCCTTTTGCTCCCATATTTTGTGCAGCTTCAATATATGATGGATCTATATTTTTGACGCCTGTATACGTGTTAATAGTGACAGCAAATATTGCACCTATTGCAGTTACAAAAATAATTCCTGAATCAGTTAAACCAAACCAAAGTATTGCAAGTGGAACCCAAGCTATTGATGGGATTGACTGTAATCCAAGTACTAATGAACCAATTGTTTGATTTACTGTCTCAACACGTGCCATGAAAATACCAAGTAGCATTCCACCTCCAATTGCTATTGCCAAACCAACAATTAAACGCCACATACTTGTTCCAATTCCATAGAACAAACTACCATCAGATATTCCATATACAAGATCCTCACCGACTTCAATTGGAGAAGGGAATATGTTGTCAGGCCAAATATCAGTGGTGTCAATCACTTGCCAAATTACTACAATTGCCACATAGAATGCAATCTTTTTACCAAGTAATCCTGCTTTCATAGATCAGTACCTCTCACTTCTGGTCTTAGTTCTGAAAGAATTCTTTGTTGGTATTCAATTAAATTTTCATCTTCTGATACACGTGGTCGTTTGTAATCAATATCAAGTATCTTTTTCACAATTGATGGTCTATGACTAAAAACTATTACACGTGAACCAAGAACAGCTGCTTCTGGTACATTATGTGTAACAAAAATAATAGTCTTTTTTGTTTTCTGCCAGATTAATTGCATCTCTACCAATAAGAGATCTCTAGTTTGTGTATCAAGTGCAGCGAATGGTTCATCCATCAACAATACATCAGGATCCATAACAAGAGCTCTTGCTATTGCAACACGTTGTTTCATTCCTGTTGATAATTGATATGTGTATGAGTTTGCAAACTGTGTTAGTTGCATCATATCAAGATAGCGATTTGATATTTCATTACGTTCATCCTTAGGTATTCCTGCAATCTTCAGACCATACTCCACATTATCTTGAACCGTTAACCATGGAAATAATGCACCCTCCTGAAACACCATTATTCTGTCAGGTCCAGTATCCTCAAGTTTTTTACCATCAAGCATGATTTCTCCACTATCAGGTCTTTCAAGACCAGCTAAAATCCTAAGAAAAGTAGACTTTCCACAGCCAGAGGGACCAACAACACATACGAATTCCCCATCTTCCACAGTCAAATTTACCCCACCTAAGGTTTTCAGAGGCTTACCATCATGTTGAAAAAACTTTTCAATGTTTTTTGCTTCTAATTTACCCATTGTTCCCCTTCATCCATTGAATCCTGCGTTTTCATTTCATTATAAAATAACCCATCTAAACTATATCCAGAGCGTCCAAGATAACCAAGCAAGTCTGCCCGTTCCGCAAATGTAATTACAGAGTTTTCTATTGGAATAGATGTTATCTCAAGATTTGAAAATGATTCATCAATAATTTTTTTTGAAAATGTTTTTCCCATGTAGTCTTGCATGAACTGATTATAGATCATTTTTGCTTTATCTGGGTTTGAATTTATCCATTGAACTGTTTTGTCATTAGATTCGATCCATTTACTAACAATTTCAGGGTTATTGTCGATAAAGTCTGTCCTTCCAATTAACAATACGGATGAAAATTGTTTCTCTGGCCAGAATTGGTTTTCGTTAAAGAGTCTAATTCCATCAAGTTCTTCTACCAATATAGTTGCCCATGGCTCCGGTACCCAAGCACCGTCAATTTCACCTTTAGCAAAAAGTGTATAGATATCAGGGTTGGAGATATTCAAAACAAAGACTGTACCTCCTTTCTCTACTGGGTTTAATCCATTTGTTGAGAGATAATGTCTAAGTGATACATCTTGTGTATTACTAATTTGTGGTGATGCAATACGCTTTCCATGAAAATTATCAATCGAGTCTAAGCCAGAGTTTTTTTGAATTATAAAGCTAGCACCACCATTAGCTGCACCCGCTAAAATTTTTAAATCACGACCGTCTGATTTTAAGAAACCGTTGATAACTGGTCCTGGTCCCACGTAAGCAAGATCAATAGAATTTGAAAAAAGTGATTCTATAACTTGTGGACCACTATCAAATATTTTTGGTTCAATTATTTTTTGTTGAGTTAGGTTTTCTTGAAATATATCATTCTCAATTCCCACAATTGGTACTACATGACTAATGCTTGGGAAAAATGCTACTCGTATCTTATCGTTAGTGTTATCTGATGAAATGTTATTCAGTCCAATAGCAGCAGCTATTACTATAATCGATACTCCAATGCCAATTACGTATGAAATTTTCATAAAACAGCGTTATAATTCGAGGTTAAATAGTAAGCGAATTTTAGCTGAAGCTAGTCCAGTTTAGACTCAATTGAGCTAATTTTTTGAATCATGATCATTGAAAAATCAATAACACAAAAAATAAATTCGAACATACATTCTCAGATTTGCACTATGAAAGAAAAAGCTATACTTGCATTCTCTGGTGGATCAGATCCATCAGTAGTTGTCAAATATCTACAAGAGGAACACAATATGGATGTTGTAACTATTACTGTTGATGTTGGACAAGGCGATGATTACAAAAAAATCTCAAATAAAGCAAAGAAGTTAGGAGTAAAAAAACACTATAACATTGACGCAAAAAAAGAATTTGTTACGAATTACATATTCCCAGCTATCAAAGCCAATGCGTTATATCAGAAAAAATATTGTCTTGCAACAGCGCTTGCTCGACCACTGATTGCACAAAAAGTTTTGGAAATTGCAAAGAAAGAAAAAGTTACAGCTCTTGCACATGGATGCTCTGGCAAAGGTAATGATCAAGTAAGGTTTGATCTTACAATGATGTCTGGTTCTAATCTTCCAATTATTGCACCTATTAGGGATCTTAACTTAGATAGGGCAACTGAATTAAAATTTGCAAAAAAACATGGAATAAAGATCGATAATGTTGCAAAAAAATTCAGTATTGATCAAAACTTATGGGGCCGTGCAATTGAAGGTGGTGTTTTAGAGAATCCAATGAATGAACCACCTAATGATGCATTCATTTGGGTAAAAACAAAAAACCTACCAGACAAACCAATTTACCTCAAGATTAAATTCGAGAAAGGCAATCCTGTTGCGGTTGATGGAAAATCTATGAATCCAATTAAATTGATTGAATATATTAACAAAAAAGCTGGTTCAGCTGGAGTAGGAATTATTGATCATATAGAAGATCGTGTTGTTGGAATTAAATCACGTGAGGTATACGAAACCCCTGGTGCTATGTGTCTAATTGAAGCACACACTGATCTAGAGAAAATGGTGCATACAAAACACCAAACAAAATTCAAAACAATTGTAGATGATGAATGGTCTTGGCTAGTTTATTCAGGATTATGGGAGGATCCATTAAGGAAAGATCTTGATAAATTCATAGAACAAACTCAAAAACCAGTCTCAGGTATAGTGAAATTGAGACTGTTTAAAGGTAGTATTCGTGTTGTTGGACGTGAATCAAAAAACTCCTTGTACAGTCATAAGATTGCAACCTATGGAAAAGGCTCTAATTTTGACCAAAAATTAGCAAAAGGTTTTGTTGAATTGTGGGGAATGCAATCAACAGAAGCTAATAAATTACATAACAAAAAGTCAAAAAAAATATGAAATGCCCAGAATGTGATGCAAATCTAAGTATACCTGATGATGCTTCTGTTGGTGAGATAATCTCATGTAGTGATTGTGGAGCTGATTACGAAATCTCAAAAAGAGATGGATCTACAGTAGAGATCAAAGAAGCAGAAACAGTAGGAGAAGACTGGGGAGAGTAGTTGACTGAAATTTGTATTGTGTTTGATCGTCTAAGGTCAGAAGAAAAAATTCTTGAAAAACAAGCTGTTGAATTAGGTCATGAAGCCAAGATGGTTGACGCAAAAACCACTCATTTTGATACTGATAGTACGAAACAAGATAATAGTTTTGGTGACGTTGTGTTGGAACGTTGTATCAGTTATTATCGTGGACTTCACTTTACATCTTGCTTAGAATTCCTAGATATTCCTGTAATCAATAAATTTGATGTTTCAAATGTTTGCGGAAATAAACTTCTAACATCATTACTTCTAAAAAAGAATAACATACCAACACCAAAAACATATTTCTCTTTTTCAGCGGATGCTACACGTGAAAATCTAGAGAAGATTGGTTATCCTGTTGTTATAAAACCAGTTGTTGGTAGTTGGGGTCGAAATATAATTCCACTAAAAGATAAAGATACATCAGAAGCTGTAATTGAACAAAGGGAAATTACTGATGGACCATTAGATAGGATCTTCTATCTACAAGAACTTGTAGATAGACCACCAAGGGATATACGTGTCATAACAGTTGGTGACAACGCAATTGCAGCAATGTATCGTAAATCATCTGGTGGGTTTAAGACCAATATAGCGCTTGGTGCTGAACCAGAAATCTGTGATATTACAAATGAAATAGAGGATCTATGTGCTAAAACCTCAAAAGCAGTTGGTGGTGGTATTTTAGGCATAGATCTTATGGAAGATAAGAAAAATGGCCTTGTAGTTAATGAGATCAATAATACAGTAGAGTTCAAAGGACTAGTAAAAGTGGCAAAAACTAACATACCAAAGGAAATGATCGATTTTGCCATAAATTCAATTAAGAAATAAAACCAATTAATTAACAATAAATTATAGAAAAATTCGAGTGTATTATCATGAAAGTTGGAATCGTTGGTGCGTCTGGATATGTTGGTGGAGAAGTACTCCGTTTACTGTTAAGTCATCCAGAAGTGGAAGTTTCCGCTGTTACATCAAGACAATATGTTGGTGAATACATACATAGAATTCACCCAAGTCTCAAAGGGTTTACAGATCTAACATTTTCAGAACTTGATTATGACAAACTATCTGATCAATGTGATTTAGTTTTCACAGCTGTGCCACATGGAACATTATTGATCTTAGCGCAGATTATCGTTTACACGACTCGAAAGATTATGACAAGTGGTATGGTTGGGAACATCCTCATCCAGACTACTTAGAAAAATCAGTATTTGGTGTACCAGAAATTCATAGGGAAGAAATAAAAAAATCACAACTAGTTTCTTGTCCTGGATGTATGGCAGTTACATCAACACTTGCATTATATCCACTGATAAAAAATGATCTGATTGAAACAGAACATATAGTTGTTGACTCTAAAATTGGTTCTTCTGGAGCTGGTGCTGGTGGAACATCTGGAACACAGCATGCAATGAGGGCTGGAGTTATCCGACCATACAAACCAGCAAAACATCGTCATACTGGTGAAATTGAACAGGAGCTTAGTGAAGTAGCTGGTAAAAAGATCAAAGTGTCAATGAGTCCACATGCTGTAGATATTGTTAGGGGAATTCTATGTACAAATCATACATTTATGAAGAAAGAAGTTGATGAAAAGGAGCTCTGGAAGATTTATCGTGCACAGTATGGTGACGAAAAATTCATCCGATTAATACGTGACAAAAAAGGGATGTACAAATTTCCTGACCCAAAATTTGTTGTTGGTTCTAACTTCTGTGATATAGGATTTGACCTTGATCAGGATAATAACAGACTGATTGCATTATCAGCATCTGATAACTTGATGAAAGGTGCTGCTGGATCAGCCGTACAAAACATGAATGTAATGGCTGGTTTCAAAGAGATGCAAGGAATTATGTATTCCCCACTTACACCAGTATAACAAATGATCACGATTAAAATTGGTGGGAGTGTAGTTGATGACCTGCATCCATCTGTAATAAACGACATAAAGAAAGTAGCTGGAGAAGAAGGTGTAATCTTGGTTCATGGTGGTGGTAAAGAAGTTACTAAAGTGACTGAACAACTTGGCAAAGAACCAAAATTTGTTGTCTCACCAAGTGGAATTAAAAGTAGATATACCGATTTAGAGACTGCAGAAATTTTTACAATGGTTATGTCTGGTCGCATAAATAAAACAATTGTAAAAATGTTGCAAAAGAATGGTGTTAATGCATTTGGACTTTCTGGTGTTGATGGAAAAACGATTCAGGCAGACAGGAAGAAAAAACTGCTTATCACAAATGAAAAAGGAAGAAAACAAGCAATTGATGGTGGATATACAGGTAAAATCACCAATGTGAACACATCACTTATCAAATCACTACTTGATGGTGGCTATACGCCAGTAATCTCTCCAATCGCAATAAGTGAGGAATTTGATTTTCTTAATGTGGACGGTGATAGAGCTGCTGCAAATGTTGCTGGTCAAGTGAATACTGACAAAGTTTTGTTTCTAACAAATGTTGATGGGCTAATGATGGATGAAAAACTTGTAGAGTCATTGACATTAAAAGAGGCAAAAGAAATACTTCCAAAAATTGGATTCGGGATGGAAAAGAAGATACTTGCTGCCACTGAAGCACTTGATATGGGTGTAAAAGAGGCACTTATTGCAAATGGACAAAATGAAAACCCTATATCCTCTGCAATTGCACACAATAATTGTACAGTGATAAAGAAATGAGCGAAGATCAATACCTAGGGAATTTGTACCAAAGGTTCCCTGTAACTATTGAAAAGGGACTTGGTGCTGATGTATGGGATACTAACAATAAACAATACATAGATTGTATGGGAGGTTACGGTGTTGCACTTGTAGGTCATCGAAATGAACGTGTGGTTAATGCACTCAAAAATCAGCTTGAGAAGATAATAACTGTACATAGCTCATTGTATAGCAAAACAAGAGAGGAATTTCTAGAAAACTTGATGAAGATTGCTCCAAATGGACTTTCACAAGTTCATTTGAATAATAGTGGTGCAGAATCAATAGAAGCTGCAATAAAATTTGCTAGAAAATTCACTGGAAAAAAGGGGATGGTAGCTATGAATGGTTCATACCATGGAAAATCATTTGGTGCACTCTCACTTACTTTTAATCCAAAATACAGAAAATCATTCCAACCTCTGGTAGATAAGGTATCATTTTCTCCATATGGCGATATAAATGAATTACAAAACACGATTGATGATGATACAGCATTCATAATATTAGAACCAATTCAAGGAGAGAGCGGTATACATGTACCACCAGATGGTTTTTTACAGAAAGTTAGGAAACTCTGTGATGAGAACGAGATCCTTCTTATATTTGACGAAATTCAGTCAGGTTTCAGAACACTGGGAAACGTCACCAGATATAATGTGTCTTGCAAAAGGAATTGCAGGTGGTGTTCCAATGGGTGTAACATTAGTAAAACCAGATATTTTATCTGTCATGAAAAAGGGTGAACACTCATCTACATTTGGTGGAAATCCATTATCATGTTCTGCAGGTACTGCAACAATTCAGGCACTAACACAAGATGGGTTAATAAATAATGCAGAAAAGATGGGTGAGAAATTCAGACAAGGACTAGAGCAACTAAAATCTAAACATAGTATAATAAGAGAAGTGAGGGGTAAGGGACTAATGATTGGTATTGAACTAAAGTTTGAAGTTAAAGATATCTTACTGGAAGGAATAGAAAAAGGTGTGTTGTTATTATATTCCGGTAGAAATATTCTAAGACTTTTGCCACCTCTTGTTATAACAGAAGATCATATAACAAGAACATTAGAAATTCTTGATGAACTGCTAACTAATGAGGAGAAAAGAAGAAATGGTTAAAGATAAAATTGATGAGCGGATTTTAGAAATTCTACGTAAAGACTCACGCGAATCTTTTGTAGAGATTGGTAAAAAATTAAAACTTTCTGAGTCTGCAATTAGGAGAAGAGTGAAAACTATGGTTGATGGTAAAATTATTGAAAGATTTACTTTACAAGAAGGAGAAATAAACAGCACAAGTGCAATTGTTCTAATTTCTGTAGACTCTTCTATAGATACGTCAAAAGTTTCCTCAAAACTCACAAGACTAACTGCTGTGAAAACTGTTTACGAAATAACTGGTCAATATGACATCAGTGTGATTATAAGGGCACCAACAATCAATGAAATTAACATATGTATTGATGAACTAAGAAAAATTCCAGGAGTAATTGATACAAATACAGTGATAATACTTCGAACTATAGCCTAAACGAATTTCGGTTAGATCCTAAAGATAATAACTAATTTAGTACAAATTATCGTCTAATTCAGCGAAGTTAGTACGAATATCTTTATATTAATAAGATATTGCAACGAAATTAGCAATGACTGATCCGAATTACTATGCAGAGGAATACAATATGGTTGAGGAAAAACCAAGAAGAATTAGCATCTTAGACTCAACATTAAGAGAAGGTGAACAGCATCCTGGTGTTTCATTTACAAATAAACAAAGAATCCAGATTGCTTGGATGTTAGACTATTTTGGTGTTGATCAAATTGAAATTTCCCCTGTTGTTTCAAATGATCATGCTGAAGCAACAAAGACAATCATTAAACAAGGATTGAAAGCAGACATTGTTGCACATGGGAGAGCATTAACATCTGATATTGATGTGTCATTAAAATGTGATGCAACATGGGTTGCTGCATATCTAGGAATATCTGACATTCATTTGAAGGACAAGTTAAAGATTTCAAGATCTGAGGCTCTAGAGAGAGCTGTAGAGACAGTTGAGTATGCAAAAAAACATGGATTAAAGATTCGATTTACTGTAGAAGATGGTAGTAGAGCTGACCCAGCATTCCTGATAAAAGTGTGTAAAGCAATACAGGAAGCAGGTGTAGACAGAATTAGCCTACCTGACACTGTTGGTATTCTACGACCTATAGGCATGTATAATTTTGTTAAAAGAGTAAAAGACGAAATTAATGTCCCATTAGATGCACATGTTCATAATGATATAGGATTTGCATTGGCAAATGCATTTGCTGCTTGTGAAGCTGGTGTTGATCAAATTCATACAACAATTGATGGTATAGGTGAAAGAACTGGTATACCATCACTTGCGGAAACATCAGTAGCATTAACATACCTGTATAAATCACCAAATGATTTTAGATTGGATATGCTTGTTGATCTTTCAAAACTAATTGAACAGTATACTAAACTAAAACCATATGATTCAAAACCAATTGTAGGTGATTCTGCATACAAACACAAAGCAGGAACACATCTTGCTGCAATTCTGAAAAATCCAGCAGCATATGAGCCTATTCCACCAAGAACTGTTGGGAATAGAAGAAGGATTGTATTTGGGGAATTAGCAGGTAAAACTGGTGCTGGGTACCTAATGTCACTATTAGGATTGGAAAAGAATTCAAAAAATGCAAAAAGTATTGCTACAGGATTGAAAAACCTTCGTATGGGTGATCTTCTAGAAATCCCACTTGATGACACTGTTGAAAGAAAGATAATTAATGAAGAAGAGAGGAAGAAGATTAGATAAAATGACAAATTGTACCGAATGTGATGCAAATGTTAACATTCCAAACGATGCGGTTGAGGGTGAAATTGTTACATGTGCAGAATGTGGTGCCAGTTATGAACTTGTTAAGGCTTCTGATGGATTTGAGTTAAAACCAGCTCAAACTGTTGGAGAGGACTGGGGGCAGTGACTAACAACATAACTGTTCTTTATGACACAATACGACTCGAAGAAAAATTAATCATAGAATCTGCGAAAAAGAATGATATTTCAATAGAGTTAGTTGATTGTAAAAAACTATTCATAAATTTAAATGAAAAAAATGTTGATTTTCAAACTGTTTTACAACGTTGTGTAAGCTATTATAGAAACATTCACTCAACAGCAAGTTTGGAAGGATTTGGAATTAATGTAATTAACTGTCTTAACACTGGTCTGTTAGCTGGTAACAAGCTTTTCACGCATATGTTATTACAAAAAAATAATATTCCTACACCTGACGTAACTGTTGCATTCTCAAAAGATGCTGCAATGGAATCACTTGAAAAAACAGGATACCCAAAAATAATAAAACCAACTGTTGGAAGTTGGGGCAGAATGGTTTCAAAATTAAATGATCATGATGCTGCGGAAGGAATTATTGAAGGAAAGGAATCGATGCATCCAATTCACCAGGTACATTTCTTAGAAGAATTTGTAGAAAGACCACCACGTGATATACGTGCAATTGTAATTGGTGATACAGTAAGTGCTGCAATTTATAGGAATTCTGGTAATGGTAATTGGAAAACAAATACTCATCTGGGTGGCTCTGCTGAGACTTGTAAAGTTTCAAATGAGATGGAAGATATTTGCCTAAAGGCTAAAGACGCTGTTCAGGGTGAAATTGTAGGCGTGGACTTGATGGAAAGTAAAAGTAAAGGATTAGTTGTTCATGAAATCAATAATACAACAGAATTTAGAAATGTGGTTAGAGTTACTGAAGTTGATATACCAAAACAAATTCTAGAGTATGCAAAAAATTCGGTCAAGTGAAAATGGAAACAAGTTTTACAGAAACAACAAGGTTCGCAGTAAAAACGTTAGAAAAAGCATTGAAGCTTTACACACCATCACTAAGAGAAAAAAGTATGGCAGACTTTCTTGCTGATAGATGCGATGATTTAGGATTTCATGATATTCATATTGACGATGTTGGAAATCTTATAGCAACAAAAGGATCCGGGTCACCAAAAATTCTTTTGTGTGGTCATATGGACACTGTACCTGGAAGAGTTAGAGTTAGAAAGGAAGGTGATAGGTTATTTGGAAGGGGTTCATCAGATGCAAAGGGTCCTCTTATTGCAATGCTTTTTGCTGCAGCTAGTGTTAAAGAAGAAAGCGGTACTGTAATGTTTGTTGGTGCAGTAGATGAAGAAGGAAATGCAACAGGTATCAAAAATTTGGTAAAAAATAAACCTGATGTTGATTATGCAATTTTTGGTGAGCCAAG
>LUML01000096.1_pt1 | contig 14284 bp, 12 predicted proteins | sample 729661 | NCBI WGS metagenome assembly LUML01 (sample SAMN03860264, study PRJNA289734) | marine metagenome | biome: seawater column; feature: ocean; material: water; isolation source: Red Sea water column Station 22 - depth 10m | place: Saudi Arabia: Red Sea | collected 2011-10-15 | depth 100 m | reverse complement strand
AAATAAGGTGGGTTGTTTTTTGGTGGCTAGTTTTTATTTCTGCAGGATACCAAACTTGAACCAGGAGGCTTCTAAAGTCTGATGGGGACGTGGTATACACTTCGCTTCGGCTATGGTCTGTCCAAAAATGGATTTGTGTACCTACCCCATATTTTCCACTTGGTTCGTCAATAGACTCAAGCGGAACAGCAATTGCTCCTATTGCTGCGCACCCGATTAAGAGTGTTGCGAAAAAAAATGTGGAAATTTTCAAAGTATTCTTTTGGTATAAAAAAAGCACAACATAAATTACAGCTTATCATTATCATCAAAAAGTGCAAAAAAAGATAAGCAACATTATTCTTATTCTTGGAGCCCAATGGGGAGACGAAGGTAAGGGGAAAATAACTGATTTTTTCTCTGCTAAATCGGACTACGTAGTAAGGTTTCAGGGGGGAAACAATGCTGGGCACACAATTATTCTTGACAAAAAAGTTCTTAAGCTACACCTAATTCCTTCTGGGGTTCTACATGCGGGGTGTCGTTTGGTTGTTGGAAACGGAGTTGTAATTAATCCAAAAGTGCTAATTCATGAAGTGGGTTTGTTAAAAAAAGAGGGGTTAAAAATAAATTTATTTATTAGTGAGCGCGCTCATCTTATTATGCCGTACCATGTAGACATGGACCACTATCTAACAAAGTTTCAAGGTGAGCTAGCCGCAGGAAGCACCAGGTCTGGGATTGCTCCTGTGTATGCAGACAAAATGTACAGACACGGTCTTAGGATAGCTGATTTGCTTAATGAGAAGGTGTTTACAAGGCGGCTTAAAAAATCATTTGATTTTAATAAGGGTGTTGTTGAAAAAATTTTTAAACAACCTTTTCCATATTCCTACAAAGAAATTTTAAAGGAATATTTGGGGCACGCAAAAACAATGCGTCCTTATATAAAAAACACTACCGAAGAGCTGGCAGTCGCTATTAAAGAAAATAAGGTTATTCTTTTTGAGGGTGCGCAGGGAGCCTGTTTGGATATTGATCACGGCCTCTATCCCTACACAACAAGCAGCAACACTGTTGGCGGACACATTGAGGCTGGGGCCGGCGTGGGAATTAACCAAAGCAAACACATTATAGGGATAGCAAAAGCATACCTAACCTACGTTGGTCGTGGACCGCTTCCAACCGAGCTTGAGTCGTCTTTAGCAGAAAAAATTAGAGAAAAAGGACAGGAGTATGGAACCACAACCGGCCGTCCAAGAAGAATAGGGTGGATTGACTTAGTACAACTAAAACACGCTAACCGAATCAACGCATTTACTGAGCTGGTTTTAACAAAGGTGGACGTTCTTTCTGGATTGCCAAAAATAAAAATGTGTGTTGAATATAAAATCAACAACGAAAGGGTTGGCTGTATACCGCCAGACCTGGAAAGCTTTGGACAAATTGAGCCTGTTTATGAAACGGTAGACGGCTGGGAGAGCTTGCCTGAAAAAATTAACAGCATTGATGAGTGTCCTGCTCAACTAAAGACATTTATTAAAAAAATAGAGGAAACAACTGGAAACCATATTTCGCTTATTTCATATGGGCCAGACAGAAATCAAACTTTTAAACTATGAAAACCGTAGAAAGTTGGCACACTTTTGATTTTTCAACGCTAACAGACGACGAAATTGGTACGGTTTTATCTAAAAACAATATTCCTCTTAGCACAGAAGAAACAAAAAGAATACAGAACGAATTTCTCAAAAGGCCACCTACCCTAGCCGAACTGATATTGTTTTCTATTCAGGGGTCGGAACACAGTTCCTACAAAAGCAGCAAAGAACACATTAAACATTTCGTTACAGACGGACCAGATGTAATACTTGGAGCAAAAGACGATGCGGGAATTGTTTCAATTGCCAAAGATTCAAAAAACAACAGGTACGGTTTGGTGCTTAGCCACGAATCACATAACCATCCAAGCCAAATCGTTCCCTACGAAGGCGCCGCTACCGGGGTTGGGGGCAATGTAAGAGACGTTTGTTGTATGGGCGCAGAAGTGGTTGCTCTTGGTGACGGACTAAGATTTGGAAGCATAAAAAACAACAAAACAAAATGGATCCACGATGGCGTTGTTGCTGGCATTGCCGGCTATGGAAACCCTCTCGGAATTCCAAACATCTGTGGAGACCTATATTATGATGAGGGGTATAACGACAATTGTTTGGTTACTATTATAACCGCGGGTATTGTCAGGGAAAAAGACGTTATCAGGTCCCGTGCGCCAAAAAATGCTGAAGGATATGATTTAATTTTAATAGGAAAGCCTACAGATAGCAGCGGTTTTGGGGGAGCAAGCTTTGCGTCTTTGGAGCTAGAAAAAGAAAAAGAACAACAAAACAAGGGCGCTGTTCAAGAGCCCAGTTGGTTTTAAAGATTTGGGAGCTGGTGGGGTGGCGTGTGCCAGCATTGAGCTGGCAGATGCAGCTGGAATGGGTGCTGAGGTTTGGGCCGACGAAATTCACACCAGCATATCGGGCCTGCCAAGCCATATAGTTCTTTGTTCAGAAACACAAGAAAGGTTCATGTGGGCCTGCAACCCGAAAGTCACCCCTACAATTTTAGATCATTACAACAAAAAGTTTGATTTGCCAAATGTTTCCTTGCAAGCACAAGCCAGGGTTGTGGGCAAAATTATTAAAAAACCTCACTATACTGTTTACGCAAACAAAAAAAAGATTGTTGATGGTCCTATAAAAAAAATAAATGAAGGTTTTGTTTATAGGCGGCCTTTAAAAAGTATCAAAACTATCAAAAAAGAAAATTCTTTGCCGCCTATAAAAAACTATAATGATGTTGTAATGGCTCTGCTAAAAAACGAAAACATTGCATCAAGGGTTCCTGTTTATGAGTGTTATGACAAAAACGTACAGGGGCGCGTAGTTTTAGAGCGCAGCGTTTCAGAAGCAGGCGTTGTTGCTGCTTTTAGCGGCGGTTTTCCTGAAGAAATTAGGAGCGCTGGTTTTTCTGCTGCGATAGCGCACAACCCCAAAATTGGAGGCATCAATCCGTACCTAACAGCCCAACATGCCGTTTTAGAAGCAACTGCAAAAGTTGTAGCAAGCGGAAGCATTCCAGTTGCTTTAACCGACTGTTTGTGTTTTGGTAGCCCAGAAAAACCTGAACAAATGTGGCAGTTTGCTGAAAGTTGCAGAGGAATAAAAGAAGCCTGTTCAAAGCTTCGTTTTGAGCACAGTACCGGTCTTCCAATTGTTGCGGGCAATGTTAGTTTTTACAATCAAAGCGGAGAAAGAGCGGTTCCGCCAAGCCCAATAATTGGTTGTTTTGGGAAAACAAGCAATGTAAGCATGTCCATCAAAAACAGCTTGCAGAACCAAGATTCCACACTCTTGTTGCTGGGAGGGATCGGAGACAAGTTGGGCGGAAGCATGGTGGTTGACCTGCTTGGGGTGGAAAATAACGACGTTTATTGTTTCTCTGTCACCAAATACAATAAAATGCTTAATGCTCTGGCAGCACTGATTGGCAAAAAGACGGTTTTGTCCTCAAGGGTTGTTACAAGAGGGGGGCTTGCTGTTGCTCTTGCAAAAATGAGCTTTACAAACGAAGTGGGGGTTTTGTCAACTATAAGCAAGGATTTTTTCTCTGAAAAAATTTTTAACGAAAGCTTGAGCGTTGTTGCTCAGGTTAGCAACAAAAACCTTGGGGCAGCTCAAAAAACACTAGAAACAAACAATATCCCTTTTGATATTATAGGCATAACAATGTCCGAAAAAAGGATCAAAATAAACGACAAAATAAATTTGCTGATAAAAAACGCTAAAAACATTTGGGAAAATTCGTTGAGAAAAAAACTGTTATCATGAAACAAAAAATTTCATATAAGGATGCTGGCGTAGACATTGAAAAAGCAGACAAAGCAATTGCTTCTTCAAAAGAAACCATTCAAGCAACCTTTACAAAAGATGTTCTTTCTTCTGTTGGTGGATTTGGGTCAATGTACAGCTTAAAAAATGTTTTAAAAAACTATGATGATCCGGTTATGGTTCAAAGCGTCGATGGAGTAGGAACCAAAGTGTCTGTGGCTCAGCGATGCAAAAACTTCAGCCTTATTGGCACTGACCTGGTAAGCGCGTGTTGTAATGACGTTGCAGCAACAGGTGCCAAACCAATTACTTTTTTAGATTACATTGCAAGTAGCGCGCTAAGCTCAGATATTATATCTGAAATTATTAAGAGCGTTGCTAGCGAATGTAAGCGGCTGGAGGTTTCCTTGGTCGGAGGAGAAACTGCTGAAATGCCAGGAACCTACCACAAGAACGAATATGATCTTGTTGGGGTTGCAACCGGTGTTGTAGACAAAAAAAATATTATTGATGGCTCTAAAACCAAAAGCGGCTCTGTTGTTCTTGGTTTGCCATCAAACGGACTACATACCAATGGATATTCTCTTGCAAGAAAATTAATTTTTGATACTCTTGGGCTCAACCCCCGTGACGCCCTTCCCAACCAAAAAACAACCGTTGAACATGCTTTGCTTGCTCCGCATAAAAACTATAGCAAGGTTATTAACGGCTTAATCGACGACGGACAAAACATAGAGGGCATAGCTCACATTACCGGCGGGGGCCTTATAGACAACATACCAAGGATTTTGCCAGACGGTTTGGCTGCAGAGATTAATGTTGGGGCGTGGAAAAAAATTCCAATTTTTAAATTCTTGGCCAACAACCTTGACCTAAGCACCAAAGAGCTGTATAGAACCTTTAACATGGGAATAGGGCTCGCCCTGGTGGTTGAAGAAAGCAAAAAAAGCACGATGATGAGGGCTCTAGAAAATGAAGGGTGTGTAGAAATTGGCAAAATCATAACAGGCCCCTCAAAAGAGGTTCACCTAAATGAGCAATAAACCTAAAATTGCCTTTATACAGTTTCCTGGGTCTAACACAGAAAACGAAACTGTTGCAACCCTTGAAAGAAACAATATGGTTGCAGTACCTCATTTTTGGAACGACCCCCCTTCCCAGCTGAGGGCCTGTGACGGCTATATTATTTTAGGCGGCTTTTCATATGAAGACCGTTCAAGGTCTGGTATTATTGCGTCATTAGACCCCATTATGGAAGAAATCAAAAAAGAGGTTTTTTTGGGAAAGCCTGTTTTGGGTATTTGTAATGGTGCTCAAATTTTAGTTGAAAGCGGGATTGTTCCTGGAAACGAAAGCTTCGGAACCATCGTTGGCCTAACACAAAATAAGCGCGCTCAAAACGGGCAAATTATTGGTACGGGATATTTCAACACATGGTGTCATATCAAACCAAACAAAAAAAGCAAGTCAGCTTTCATAAGCAAGGGCTGTGGCATTCTTAGCGTTCCTTTGGCTCACGCGGAGGGAAGGTTTGTGGTGGATGAAGAACTAAATAGGGCCATAAAAGAAAACGGACTGGCATCATATCACTATTGTACTGAGGGCGGCAAGCTGGCACCAGACTTCCCCACAAACCCCAACGGGTCTGTTGACAACATTGCAGCTTTGAGCAATTTGTCCGGCAACGCTATGGCGATTATGCCACACCCAGAGAGAACAATTGGCGGTGAGGGTGATGCTGTTTTTGAGGCGATGAACAAGTATATTCTGGAAGAAAAAAAATATAGCTACAAAGCTTTAAAGTATGCTGCCAAAAAAATTGTTCCTTTGTCTTTTGAAAGGGCCACAGAAACAGAAGAGGTTGTTATATCAATGATTATTGCTGACAACGAAGCTAGCTCTGTAGAAAGGTGTGCCCAAAAACTTGGTGCGGATACAACAATAAAAAAATATCTTCATTTTGAAATCGAAACCAACAAAAAGCTGGACCTAAAGAAGGTTTATAAAACGGATGTGTTGTTTAACCCCAGCAAAGAATTTGTGGTTAAGCTTGGCAAGGCAAACAAAACAAAAAGGTTTTTAGTTCGAGAAAAAGAAAACATAGAGGGAAGGAGAATTAAAGAAATCCTGCATAAGAGATTTGGTTTTGATGGGGTTAAAAGTGTTCAAAAAGGAGTGGTTTGGGAAATTGGCTCAAAAAAAAATCAATTAAAAAAAGACGTGGATTTAATTCTAAATAGTCATATTTTGTCCAACCCTATTTCACAAGTCTGTCATGAATATTGACAAAAAATATTATCAGGCGATTCAAGAAAACCTGGGTAATACTATTCAGGACACCACAATTAACGCCCCAAACAAAAAAGCTGGCAAGGTCCGCGATGCATACTTTTTAGACAACAAGGTATTGATGGTTTCTACTGACAGACAAAGCGCTTTTGATAGGGTTTTAGCAGCAATTCCGTATAAGGGGGCCGTGCTAAACCTTGTAAGCGCTTGGTGGTTTACAAAAACAAAAGACCTTTTTCCAAATCATTTAATTTCTGTTCCAGATCCAAATGTTTCCCTGGTAGAAAGGTGTGATGTTTTTCCTATTGAATTTGTTGTGCGAGGATATATAACAGGAACAACGGAAACGTCTTTGTGGACAGTGTATAACGGTGGCGCAAGAGAATATTGTGGAAACAGCCTGCCAGAAGGGTTAAGAAAAAATGACAAACTTAATGAACCAATGTTAACCCCAACTACAAAAGATAAGGTTCATGACAGGCCTGTTTCTAGGCAGGAAATTGTTGGTTTGGAGCTAATGTCAGAAAACGATTTTGATGCTGCAGCAAAAATGAGCTTGGAGCTTTTTAGTTATGGGCAAAAAGTTGCGAAAGAAAATGGCTTGATTTTAGTAGACACAAAATACGAAATTGGACGAGGAGCAGATGGCGTAATTAAGCTTGTTGACGAAATCCACACCCCAGACTCAAGCAGGTATTGGATTGAAAAAACCTATCAAGACTGTCTTCGTGCTGGCAAAGAACCGGAAAACATAGACAAAGAATTTTTAAGGCTGTGGTTTGCAAAAAACTGTGATCCATACAAAGACGAAAACCTGCCTGAAGCCCCAGATGAACTGGTTGTTGAGCTTTCGGCAAGATATATATTGCTTTATGAGCTAATAACAGGAAAAAAATTTTCGTTTCCTGACCTAACAAACATCAACAAAAGGATATCACAAAACATTGAGGAGACACTATGAAAGCTATTTTAATTATGGGCTCTGACTCTGATAGGGGTCACGCTGAAAAAATTACATCTTCGCTAGAAGGGCTTGGAGTTGGCTTTGAAATATTTGTTGCTTCCGCACACAAAAGCCCTGAAAAGGTTCTAGAAATTGTTCGGTCTTATAAAAAGGGTGACAGGGTTGCCTTTGTTACTATAGCCGGAAGGTCAAACGCTTTGTCTGGTTTTGTTGCAGCCAACACAGAAAAGCCGACCTTTGCCTGCCCCCCTTTTAAAGACAAGGTTGATATGAGCATAAACATTCACTCCACCCTACAAATGCCAAGCAACACACCTGTTTTGACTGTTCTTGATCCAGGAAACTGTGCTTTAGCTGTTTACAGGGTTTTAAACCTGGAAAACCTGTGAGCAACATTTCTCCACTAGACAGCAGATATAAAAAGCAGGTCAGCGAGCTTAATGAATATTTTTCAGAACAAGCTTTAATGGGTTTTCGGCTGTATGTGGAAATTAAATATTTAATTTTTTTATCAAAACATCGGGCGCTAAAAAAATTTATCTCTCTTAACAAAAAAGACCAACAAAAGTTGGAAAAAATTTATTCAAACTTTGACCAAAAAGAGTACAATGCAATTAAAAAAATTGAAGCAAAAACAAAGCATGATGTTAATGCTGTTGTACAGTATTTGTCTAAAAAAATAGAAAAAAATATTTCAGGGGCGCTGGTGCCGTGGGTACATTTTGGGCTAACCTCAGAAGACATAAACAACACCGCTTATTCTTTAATGATTAAAGGCGCCGTCCGATCTTCTCTTCTGAAAAGCTTGAAAGAGCTGTCTGGTGCTCTAAAAAAACTAGCATCTCAAAACAAAGACTTTCCGACAATGGCCCTAACACATGGACAGCCCGCCACCACAACTTCTCTTGGAAAAGAAATGGCTGTTTTCCACATGCGGCTTTCTAGGCAGGTTGAGCAGTTAAAAAAACGTAATTTGTTAGCAAAGTTTTCTGGTGCAACAGGCACGCTTGCTGCACACAAAATCGCTTTTCCAAAAGGTTCTTGGGTTTCTTTTTCTGAAAGATTTATTAAAACCCTCGGATTAAAAAACAATCCGATTACAACACAGGTTGAACCAAATGATTCGTTGGCGGAGCTGCTACAAAACATTATAAGAATAAACAATGTTTTAACAGACATGAGCGTTGATATGTGGCTGTATATCGAAAGAAATATTTTTATACAAAAAAACAGGGCCGGCGAAGTGGGCTCTAGCACTATGCCTCACAAAATTAACCCAATTGCCTTTGAAAACGCAGAGGGAAACCTTGAGCTTGCAAACTCGGGGTTAGAGTTTTTGTCTTCTAGGCTTTGCAGATCAAGGCTTCAAAGGGACCTGAGCGGGAGCACTCTTTTTAGAAATGTTGGGACCAGCTTTGGGCACAGCCTTTTGGCGTACAAAAACATAGTTAACGGCTTGGGAAGAATTAAGCCCAACAAAAACCAGGCAGAAACAGAACTAGAAAACAATTGGGGGGTTTTAGCAGAGGCTCTTCAAACTGTTTTAAGAAAAAATGGAGATGCGGGTGCTTATGAAAAAATTAAAAAAATTACCCGAGGAAGAGAGCTTGACAAAGAAAAGTATTTAGCAATTGTGAAGAGCTTAAACGTTGCAGAAGAAGACAGGGGCGCCCTTCTGCGCTTAACCCCGTCAACATATTTGGGAGAAATTAAGGAAATTTTAAAAAAGTATTAAAAATGTGTGGAATAGTCGGAATATACCATAAGAATAAAGACGTAGCTGGGAAAATTTATGATGGGCTTATCCAGGTTCAGCACCGCGGACAAGACGCAGCTGGAATTTGTACTTGGGACAAAGAAAAAATGTCTCTTTATAAAAATCTTGGGGTGGTAACTGAGGTTTTTAAAACAAACGGAGCTTTAAAGCTGGGAGGAAACATTGGTGTTGGGCATGTTCGCTATCCAACCGCAGGGAGCGACAGCGCGGCAGAGGCACAGCCCTTTTATTCTGCTAACCCTGTTAGCGTTTCTCTTGCACACAACGGAACGCTAACAAACAGCGAAAAAATTAAAAAAGATTTATTAAAAACACATTTTTGTCAATTTAATACGCAGTCTGATTCTGAGGTTTTGCTTAACCTTTTTGCATATGAACTTTATAAAACAAACTTTAGAAAACTAAAAGAGGTCCATGTTTTTTCTGCCCTAAAAAATGTTTTTAAAAGGTGTGAGGGAGGGTATGCTGTTGTTGCCTTGGTCGCTGGAGTTGGGCTTGTTGCTTTTAGAGACCCAAGCGGAATTAGGCCCCTGGTAATTGGTAAACAAAAAAACGCGTATATGGTTGCTTCAGAGAGCGCAGCCCTAAGCGCCCTGGGCTATGACCTTGTGAGAGACGTGGCCCCTGGGGAAGCGGTTATAGTTGGCGAAGACGGCAAAATGTCTAAAAAGAAGTGTGTAAAAAGCTCTGTGCTTTCTCCGTGCTTGTTTGAATTTGTTTACTTTTCAAGACCCGACTCAACAATTGACTCCATTTCTGTTCATAAAGCTCGACTAAGAATGGGTGATTTCTTGGGCGAAAAAATAAAAAAAGAATATGCACACATTGATGCTGAGGTTGTTATTCCGGTCCCAGACACAAGCCGAACCTCTGCAATGCAGGTTGCTTACCATTTGGGGGTTAAATATCGCGAAGGATTTATTAAAAACAGATATATTGGGCGAACGTTCATAATGCCCGGCCAAAGCATTAGAAAAAGGTCTGTAAAACACAAGCTCGGGCCGATTGAAATTGAGTTTAGAAATAAAAACGTTTTACTGGTTGACGACTCCATTGTAAGGGGAAATACCTCAAAAAAAATAATTGAAATGGCACGAAAAGCTGGGGCAAAAAAGGTTTATTTTGCTTCTGCAGCCCCACCGGTTAGATATCAAAACATTTATGGAATTGATATGCCAGCAACGTCTGAATTAATTGCGCACGGAAAGACAGAAAAAGCAATAAAAAAAGCTATTGGTGCGGATGAGCTAATTTATCAAGACCTAGATGCTTTAAAAATGGCAGCGCACATTGGAAATCCCAAGATCACCTCTTTTGAAGATTCTGTTTTTTCTGGCAAGTATTGTGCGGGAAAAATTTCTAAAGACTTTCTAGAAAGCTTAGAAAAAAGCAGAGCAGAAGTCGTTAGAAAATCATGAGCAAGGTTCTTTTGGTTGGGTCTGGGGCAAGAGAGGTTGCTATCGCCAGAAAAATCAAAGAAAGCGGCCAGCTCGTTTCTCTTTTTTGCTTGAGCCCTTCTATCAATCCGCACATTAATCTTTTGTGTGAAAAATACTTTGTGGCCCCCCTTTCAGATAACCAAACAGTAGTGTCTGTTGCTAAAAAGCTTGCTATAGACTTTGCCATAATAGGGCCAGAAAACCCCTTAGAAAACGGTCTTGTGGACGCGATGGAAGAAGAGGGAGTTCCGTGTGTTGCTCCAAAAAAAGACGTAGCAAGAATCGAAACAAGCAAAAGCTTTGCAAGAAACATATTGGACAAGTGTTCTCCAGAAAAAAACCCAAAAAGGAGAGAGTTTTCATCTCTTGAGGGAGTAGAAAGGTTTTTACAAGAACTTGGGGGGGACTACGTTGTTAAATATGATGGTCTTATGGGCGGAAAGGGCGTAAAGGTTTCTGAAGAACACCTTTTTTCTTCAGAAGAAGCCTTGGAGTATTGCAAAAAAATTATAAATATGGGGGGAACCTTTCTAGTGGAAGAAAAGCTTGTGGGAGAAGAGTTTTCTTTGATGAGTTTTTGTGATGGGAAAAGCTGTGCCCACATGCCGGCCGTACAAGACCATAAAAGAGCGTTTGAGGGGGACGTTGGGCCAAACACTGGTGGCATGGGAACATATTCTTTTGCAAACCACTCTCTTCCCTTTCTTTCCAAAAAAGATATTGGCGACGCACAAAAAACAAATGAAAAAGTTGCAAAAGAGCTTTACAGAACAACAGGAACAAGGTTTAGGGGGTTTTTGTACGGCGGGTTCATGGCAACAAAGAACGGAATAAAGGTGGTTGAGTACAATGCAAGGCTTGGTGATCCAGAAGCAATGAATGTTCTTTCTCTGTTAAAAACTGATTTTTTTGACATCTGCTGTCATATTCTTGATGGTTCGCTAAAAAATATTGATGTAAAGTTTGAGTCGCAGGCAACAGTTTGCAAATATGCTGTGCCAAATGGGTACCCTGACAATCCAGAAAAAGGGTTCGTTGTTTCGATAGAAAACGCGGACGCTGATAGCCTTTTTTTTGCCGCAGTAAAAGAAGATAAAAACAAAATTGTTGCGACAGGATCAAGAACTGTGGCATGTGTTGGGGTAGACAAAGAAATTTCTGTGGCAGAACAAAAGGCAGAAGAAGGAATTTCTCAGGTGGTTGGAAATGTTTTTCACAGAAAAGACATTGGAACAGCTGCTTTAATACAAAAAAGAATAGAAAACATGAAAAGGGTGCGACAGTGATTCGTTTGGGCGTCTTGGGGTCAACAAGGGGGACCGACCTTGTGCCTATTGTGGATGCAATCCAAAAAGGAAGGCTAAGTGCGTCCGTTGAGGTTGTCGTTAGCAACAACAAGGGCGCCCTTATCTTAGAAAAAGCAAAAAAATATAATATTGATTATTTTTTTATTGACCACAAAAACAAAACCAGGGAAGATTTTGACAAAGAAGTTTCTGACAGGTTGAAAGAAAAAAAGGTAGACCTGGTTTTGCTTGTTGGGTTTATGAGAATTCTTTCCAGCGACTTTGTTTCGAGCTGGAAAGGAAAAATTATGAATGTGCACCCTTCTTTACTACCAAAATATGCTGGGGGAATGAACAAAAATGTCCACCAACAGGTTTTAGATGCAAAAGACAAAGAAACTGGTTGCACTATTCACCTTGTAACGGCTAAAGTAGATGAGGGTCCAATTTTGGTTCAGAAAAAGTGTGTTGTGGGGCCGGAGGATACCGTTGATTCTTTAAAGAACAGGGTTCAAAAACTAGAGGGCGAAGCTTTTATAGAGGCAATAATAGGCTGGGAAAAAAATGAGTAAAAAAATAGTGCCAAAAACAGCTCTTTTGTCTGTTTCTGACAAGTCAGGGATTGTTTCTTTTGGAAAATTTTTAAAAAAGAAAAAAATAAAAATTATTTCCACCGGAGGAACGGCAAAAATCCTAAAAAACGCAGGAGTTCCCGTTGTTTCTGTTTCGTCAATAACAGGGTTTCCCGAAATTTTTGATGGAAGAGTAAAATCAATGCACCCAAAAATTGCTGGTGGAATTTTGGGCCAAAGAGACGTTCATAAAAAGGAAGCTAAAACAAACAAAATAAGATGGGTTGACCTTGTGGTGTGCAACCTCTATCCTTTTGAGGCTGTTACAAAAAACCCAAGGGCTTCTCTTGAAGAAAAAATTGAAAATATTGATATTGGTGGGCCAACAATGATTCGTTCTGCTGCAAAAAACAACAAGTGGGTTTCTGTTGTGGTTGACCCCAAAGACTATAAAAATATACAAAAATCAATTAGCAGCGGGGGGGTGGGCGAAAAAGATCGATTGAGGTTGGCGGGCAAGGCGTTTGACTATTGTGCTTCTTATGATCGTGCAATTTCAACAGAACTAGAGGGGTCTGCTCTACACCTGAGATATGGGGAAAACCCACACCAAAAAGCTTTTGTTTTAAAAGAAAAGCACAGGTCTTTTGGTCTGCCGCAAGCAAAACAAATCCAAGGAAAAGAAATGTCCTATAACAATTTTTTAGATGGGGAAGCGGCTCTTTTATGTCTTCATGAGTTCAAAGAGCCTTCCTGTGTAGTTGTAAAACACGGTTCTCCTTGTGGTCTTGGTTCTGGCAAAACACCAGAAGCGAATAAAAGGTGTGATTTTTCAACAGCGAAAGAGCTAAACAAGATTTTTTTTGAAATTGTTATTGCCCCTAGCTTTGATAGCGAGGCATTGTCTCTTTTTTCAAAAAAGAAAAACCTTCGGGTACTTTCTCTTGGAAAATACAAGCCCAAAAAAAACTTTGGAAAAGAAATTGCTGGTGGCTGGGCTATACAAGAAACAGATCTTTCAAAAATAAGTGCTTCAAAACTAAAAACTGTCACCAAAAAAGCCCCAACAAAAGCTCAACTTTCAGCTCTTGTTCTTGCATGGAAAGCGGTGAAGCACACAAAATCAAATGCAGTGGTGGTGGCGTATAACAAAAAAATTATTAGTATCTCTGGAGGACAAACAAGCAGGGTTGATGCTGTAAGGTATGCACTAACAAAAACCAAGGTTCCTGCTGGTGCGGTTCTTGCTTCAGATGCTTTTTTTCCTTTTAGAGATTCTGTTGACTTAATGGCAAAATATAAAATAAAATCAATTATACAGCCCGGAGGGTCCATAAAAGACAAAGAAGTTATAGGGGCCTGTGATAAGCACAGAATTTCAATGGTGTTTACCGGAATAAGGGCTTTTAAACACTAGAAAGAGGTAGAAATGAAAGCGATTATATGCAAAGAGTTTGCCCCCGTAGAAGACCTTTCTTGGGAAGAGGTTCCAGACCCTGTTGCGGGAGACGGTGAAATAGTTGTAGATGTAAAGGCCGCTGGATTAAACTATCCAGACAACCTTATTGTTCGAGGGCTTTATCAGTTTAAGCCCGAGCTCCCCTTCTCTCCTGGACACGAAGGAGCGGGGATTGTGAGTGGGGTTGGAAAAAATGTTTCTTCTTTTCGGGTTGGCGACAGGGTAGCTTTTTTTAAGGGCTTTGGGGCTTTTGCTGAAAAAATTGTTGTTCCAGAAAATTTTGCGTTTCCGTTACCTGGGGAGCTGCCCTTTCATGTGGCTGGCGGAATGTTTATGGTTTACACCACAAGCCTGCATGCGCTTATACAAAGAGCAAACATTAAAAAGGGTGATGAGGTCCTGGTTTTGGGAGCTTCTGGCGGAGTTGGTCTTGCAGCGGTCGACATTGCAAGGGCGTACGGCGCTCGCGTTGTAGCTGCAGTTTCTACCAAAGAAAAAGCCGAGATTTGTGCTGGTTATGGAGCAGACGAGGTCGTTGTTTATGGAACAAACAAGCTAAACAAAGAAGAGCAGGTTGCTTTTACGCAGGAGCTAAAGTCTAAAAGCCAGAAGGGCGGTTATGACATTATATATGATCCCGTGGG
>LUML01000055.1_pt1 | contig 14284 bp, 14 predicted proteins | sample 729661 | NCBI WGS metagenome assembly LUML01 (sample SAMN03860264, study PRJNA289734) | marine metagenome | biome: seawater column; feature: ocean; material: water; isolation source: Red Sea water column Station 22 - depth 10m | place: Saudi Arabia: Red Sea | collected 2011-10-15 | depth 100 m | reverse complement strand
GTTCTGTACCACTATATGCGGCCCCATCATTATTGTCAAGAACTTTATATACTCTATGATCTGAAGTCATAAAATAAAACTTAGAGTCATATAAGTTTGTTGCACCACTTGTTGCAGTATTTGAAGAACTTATATTATCCTTATACATATCGTATATTGTTGAATTTGCCCAATTTCTTCTGGGTAATGCATAAGTTACATCTGTTGAAGGAATTTTCTTTGCGGCTAATGCTGAATCCCAATTATAAAATTCTCTAGACACATCATCTGCTGGAGTTGATGGTGAAGAATCACTTCCCCCACTAGTTCCAGTAGTATATGGTGTAGATTTTCCTATTATTAGGTAATATACACTAGCAGAAGCTTCTGAAAAAGACTCATAGAACTGAGTCGCATTATGTTGTCTGAATTTTTCTGTAATTATTGCTGCCATTTTAAGTTACACCCTTTTTTATTATTTATACAATTTATTTATATTGCATTTGCGATAACATCTTTTAATGTTGCAGTCTCTAAATCAAATTGACTGCCTGCATTTGTAGAGGTTGCGTCTGTTCCGTTTAATACTAAGAAACCTCCACTTGAATCTGTTGAATCTTCCAATGATATATCCCCACTATCTGTTAATGTTACAACTGATTGATTAACCACAGGGTCATATCCTGTATCTGTACTATTTAGTGTCCAATTACCAAAAGGTATTGTTCCTTCACTTGCAAAAACATTCATTGTTTCAAGAGCAAGTGAGCGTGGATTTTGTTTTAATTCATCTTCATTTATTTCTGCTAAAACTTTATCACCAGCATCTGTGCTATCTGAATCTGTTCCATTTAATACAAGATTATCTCCTACTTCTTCACCAGTTCCTTCTTCTAATAAGAAACCATCTGCAATTTTTTCATCTCTGGAAACGGTATCTTCTAAAGTTATGTGATCATGGCCACTCATCTGTCCTGTTCCACTCTCTAATAAAATTAAATCTATAACAGAACTTGTAGAAAAATCTTCTGCTACCAAAGAACCAGAAGCCTCTGTTATAAATTTATTTCTTTTATCTGTTTCTTGTAATAGTGCATCACCAGCATTACTTCCACCACTTGATGTTCCATCTAATACTATGTTTCCAAAATCTTCCATTAAAATACCAACAGCATCCATTGCATTTGCGTTGCTTGTATCACTCTGTCCACCATTAATATATTTTCCATCACTTGCACTATTATCTTCTAATTGAATAAAGTCTGTGGTTATATTAGAATCATCTAGTGTTCCAGTTTCTAATGCGATAGGAAATTCTCCACCTTCTAACATAACAAGATTTTTATAATCTAATGGATTAATACCAGCTGGTTCTTCAAATATAATTTTATCTTTACGAATTATATCATAGAATCTATAATCAGCTAATGCAGATAATTGTAATGTGCTATCATTTGTTTCATCATCTATAATTATTTTTTTACCAGCATCTCTGTGTGTTTCTGAATCAAATGTAACTCTTGTATCTTCAGAAATAAGTCTTGCCGTTTCAGCTGCATAGTCGCCTTCTAAAACAATGTTATCTCCAGCATTAGAACTGTCTGAATCTGTTCCGTTTAAAACAAAGAAGTAATTTGTTTGTAAAGGTGGTGTTCCATCTAATACAACATTATCATAAACAAATCTTTTGGTTTCTGTTTCTGCAATTAATACATCTCCAGAAGAAGAAACTCCACTCTCTAACATTATGCCGTCATTAGGAACACTTTCATTATTTCCTGTGTCGTCTGTATGTGTTGCATCTTCACAAATTATTTTTACTGTGTTTTCTAATTGTATGCCACCTAACGGATTTTCAAATTCAAAAGGAGTTTTTGCTAATGTAATGAAAAGATTCTTTGTATGTCTTATTATTGGTTTAACCGATAGTTTAGTAATGAGTTGATGTGTAAGAGTTGTATCATTATTTCCACTTACACCATCTGTAGATGATTCGGATTTCATTATACCACCATGAGCTTCATTGTCAACTATCTGTGCATCTTCATAAAGAATCCTATCACCTTGATTGATGAAACCATCTTCTAATGCAAATGGATTGCTACTTTCATCAAGTATATTATCATACTCATCTTCTAATGAACCAGACTCAACATCTAACTTACCACCCTCATCATGTGACCCATCACTTGAGTTTAGAATTAAGTATGCAACATCATATTCATATCCAGATGGCTGTAAACTATCTTCTAATAAAATTGAAACATTTGCTGGAGTTGATGACCCTGTAGAAGATGATGATGCATCAAGAACAAGTTTATCTCCACCAATATGACCTGTTTCATAAATGATTTTATCGTCTACATGGCTCATACCAGATGTGGCTGCTTGTAATCTTCTTTGGAATACCTGTGCAAAAATTGTTTCAAGGACAGATGCAAGTTCTGGTGTAAAGGTTTCTTCATCAGCATCAAAGTCTGCAACACCAGCAGCAGTTGTAGTAATACGAGCTGCAAGTTCTGTTGCAATTGTAACTTTACCAAATGGTTTAAATCCAGCAGGGTGAACTGCTTTCTTTAATTCATTTAGATATGAAGTTAATGACGAACCTATCTTTACCTCATAAGAGAAGTCTTGATAATAATAAGAATCTTGTATGCGTATTAAATCTTCACCTAATAAACTTTCCACACCAAAGTATTCACCAGTAGATGTTGAGGTTGTTGCAACTGTTGTTGAACCTGTAGCAATATCTGCATTAACAATTGTTCCTGTTGCACCAGAAGAATCTGTTATAGTAACATTGTTATTACTAAAGTCAATTGCATCTTCATTAATAATGCTATCTCCAGCATCTGTAGATGAACTATCTGTTCCGTCTAATACAATATCACCATCACCAGTTTCGTCATCTAATAGGAAACCACTTGTTGCATCAGAACTATCGGAATCTGTTCCGTCTAATATAAGGACATTACCAAAGTCTTCTGTTGCAAGTGCATCACCAGCATCAGCACCAGAAGAATTTGTTCCGTCTAATAAAATTGCCTGTGAACCAGCCTTATCATTTTCGTGATAACGATTTAATAAAAGACTAGAACCTTCGTGTTGAACAAAATTTAAAATACTTGCTTCTGTTTGTAAGTCCCCACTACTGTCTTCTAATGCAATAACTCCAGAACCACAACCTTTGTTTGTTTCATCTTCTAATGTAAATCTAAATTCATGTTTACTTTCACCATTTAATAAAATGTTATCACCAGCGTTGTCTATGGTTGTTGGTTGTTGTGCAGTATATGATACATTACCCATTCCAGAATGGTTTGCACAATAATAGTAAAGTGTAGGAGATCCAGATGCAACGACAATTTGTATATACGCACCAGATGTTCCTATGGCAACTGTTGATGCAGAAGTTGTTACTCCAGTTGTATATGCACTTCCACTACCATGTGTTCCGTCTGAAGTAATAGAGAATTTAAGATTGTGATTACTTGATGCAGTTGCATGATATAAAGAACTATCTGACAAATCAAAGTAATAAGTATTACCCTCGTATAAAGTTAATACAGGAGCTCTTTCTGCGTTAAGATAAAAATAACTTTGGTCACCAATTGCAGCTACAGAAACTTTATAATTAATTACTTGTGCTGATGCAGTTGTTGTTCCAGTCCCATCTAATATAATATTTTCACCATCATCAAAGTCTTGTTCATCTTCTAAAATAATTCTATGTGGAATTTTAACTTCTGTTGCTTGTTCTAACTGAATACCTTCTTGGAATGTACTTGTCTGTTCTTGTTCTACTCTTATTACATTCTCAAAGGTTGTATCAAGAATTTGTGTATTTGAATCCCATGCTTGAACTGTTCCAACATGAGATGTAAGAGTATTACTTTTTGCAAAAGTTCCAGATACATCTTTTAAAACAAAGTGTCCTCTAAGTGTAACATCTGGTGGATTGTCTGCTGAATAATCAAATCCAGTATTTGTTATTTTAATAGATTTGGCTGCACCAATATCTTTTGTAGTTGCAAGAAGTTTAGTTCCAGTTCCAGTTGTACTTGTAACAGTAATTGTAGGTAAATCTGTATAACCAACACCACCATCTTTCAAAAATACTTTTCGTATCGCACCAGATTCAGCAGTTGCAGAAAGATTTGCAAAAGTTCCAAACTCTAAAACAAGATTATCTGAATCTGTTCCATAAGTATCTCTTTGTGCTGTAAGTGTGTCTGTAAGTATTGCATGACCAGCATCAGTAGAAGAACCATCTGTTCCATCTAAAATAATTTTATCACCAGAGTTTGTTCCGTTAACATCTGTGCCATTTAATACAATAGTAAAAGATTCTTCAGATGCTTTTGTTCCTTCTTCCAGAATAATAGTGTCTGTAGTTATATCTGAATCATCAAGTGTTCCTGTTTCTTGAAGAAAACCACCACCAACCATACTAACAAAGGCCGTTGCAGATTTAACATCTGACTCTGAACTTGTAAAAGTTAAAACATCACCTACTTCATAAAGAGATCCAACATCATCAACAATAATACCACTTATTGAACCTTGTGCAATTCCATCAACAACAATTTCTGCTTTACTATTACCAAGACTTTCTATACTTACATCTTCTTGGTCTGTATGAAGAATACCATCATTTGAAACTGTTGCAGTTGACACAATTGATTCAACTGTAAAAGATACATCAACATCTCTTGTTGTGGAATTACCTTTTACTACTTCACCATCTGTAAATGTTCCTACAACATTTGCAAGTTCTAATTCGGTAACAGAAAATGTCCCCTCTTGGAATGTAATTGCATCATTAACTGTTGCAGTTGCACCAGAAGATTGTCCTGTAATAACTTGATTAATAATTTCATCACCAGTTACACCTGTAAAGGCTGAACATCTTAATGTTGTTTCTGTTCGCCAATCTCCATCTGAAGTTCGTAGCATATGTTTATTTGGATAAAATATTTCTGCTTCTTCACCAAGAAGAATTCTCATAAAGAGTTCGTGTCCTTCTTTCGTTCCCTTTGCAGAATATAAATCTTTAATATTTTTTATTAATTTTCTTTTAGAAACACTTGTTGCAAGTGTGTTTGGAATTGCGTTCATAAAAGAGATACGCATTTTCTCTAAGAAGTCATAGATAGTATTATCTGTATTTGCATACTCTAAAAGTTGTTGAATATTTTGAACTGGGTTTGCACGATACTCTGTTAATGTTGCAGACGCACCAGAAGTCCCACCTGTAATTGTTTCATCAGTTATAAACTTTTGTTGAGAGGAAACATAGAGAACAAAGTTTCTAGAATCTTCTACAAGAACTGTTGCAGTAGCTCCAGAAGTTCCACCAGTAATTGTTTCTCCGTTTACAAATTTACCAGTTGAACCAGCACCACTTTCTGTAACAATCCTATCACCAAATTCTTCTTCGTTAATATATGCAACAGTTGTTGTTTCCTGTATGATATAATCAACATCAGAAGAATAAGTAATCTGTCCAGCTTCAAGAAACTTATAATAGTCTTTTAAAAATTTAACAAAGACTGGGTGTTCTGACTGAATAAAATCAGGCACCTGTCCTTCAATAAGAGGAGAAACCTTAGTAAGTAGTTTTGACTTTTCGTCTGCCATGTTTAATACGCCGAAGTATCTGGAGTCGATTTCGTAGTATCTACAGTTGTAGTAGTTGTTGTTCCTGTGGTTGTTGTTGTGTATCCAACCCCTGTAGTAGCTGCAGTATCAACTTGTCCTGTAACGGTTGAGTTTGTTAAGTCTATTTCTAATAACTGATTTCTTACAGGTATTACATCACTAGAATTAGGAATTGCAGTTACACGAATTTTTGTAGAGGTTGCACCATCTACATTGGATACACTTGTAATTTTAACAGCACTTACAGTTATCTTTCCGTTTGTATAATCAACAGTTCCAGCATCAGTACTATAATAAGTTCTTGTTCCAGAAACCAAATAATAAATTCTTAGTTTTCCAGCACCATCATCATCAAAAAACATTTCATTCTCATTACCGTCAACTTTAAATCCAGTTGATGCAACGACACCACCAGCAGATGCGTTATAGCCAGAATAAGGATTATACAAATTATTATTATAATAAATGTTGTAAGAAGTTGATGTGTCTAAAGTGGGTGTAAACAGTTTTCCCATATTTACAGTTACCGTATTCATCACTATGGAACTATCGGTATCATCAATCAATCCAATTAACTTTGAATGTCTAAATGGACTGTTAAAAGTTTTTAAATCTGAAGAATTGTAATTTGTTATTGTTGAGTTTACATTTGTTTTCAAGGTATCTTTACTCTTTGTTGTTGTAGTTGAATTGTAATTAAATGTTACAGTTAAAATTAAATAAGTTGTTTCTGGGTCAACAATCACTGGTGTAATAGACGCAACCTTATATGGCTCTAAATCTTTTACTAATTGGTCTTTTTGTGCTGTTGTTAAATTTTCTCCAGTTGTACTTTTTACTGATATAAAAACTTTTCCATATTCTGCAACATCACTCACACCTGTGCTTGTATCATAACTTCCATCTTCACCACCCCATACGGAAACAGCTTGTGTGTTTGCAAAAAGTTTTTTTGTGTATAGTCTATAATCTTCAGCAGTAACCGCTCTACCTTGAGCTGCATAATCTAAAGGTGCATTTAATTTTATGGATTGTAATGTTTCTGGTTCAGCACCACCAGATGCGTTTGCAACAGTTGTTACAGTAACACTCGTAATTCCATCAATAGAAGAAGGGGCAGTAAAAGATGATGCACCATTTGATAAAGTTTTATTTGTTACCACATATTGAAGAATAATTATATTTCCATCTTCAACTTTTTTACTTACAGCACCATCACCAAAATAAACTTCAAATTTTCCAGTTTCTATTTCCTGTAAATAATAAACAGTACTTGAGCTGGATAATTGAGATATATCTGTTGCCTTTGTATAAGTTGTAGTGGTTGTATCACTTTCAGAATTTTGAACTTTAACTGTAAGAGTAGAAGTATCAGCACGATTGTCTGTTAATATGAATCTTTGGTCTACATCAGATGTGTCTACAAGATATTTTGTTGTTGTCCATGTTCCCTCATAAATTTTTGTGCTGTCAAATGGAACAGTTGTTCCTGTATTTTGTTCTGTTATATCTGCAATAGTTACAAATTGATAATTTACATCATCAACTTTAGTTGTAAAAGCTGTTCCAGCCGACATTGTTGCAGTTGTGTTAGAGGTTGTCAAAGATACATTAATTGTTGCAGTTGGAGCTCTACAAGATGATACTTCATATCCTAACATCTTTGCATGAGATACAATACTTGAACGAAGTGATGAACTATCCAAAAACATTTCGTTTGCAACCATGTTTGCATTGAAACCAAGATAGTGTGTATTGTATGCAAGTGTATCTAAAAGAATGTTCATACCAGAACCTTCAAAGTCATAATCTTTAAACTCTGATTGTGCTTTAAGAAAAGTTTTTAAATTTGTTTTAACATCATCAAAATCAAATTCTGTAACTCTAAATCTTTTGTTATTTACTGCCATTATCGTAACCTTTCTAACATAACTGATAAATCAACCAGTTCCGTAGGAGCATTTGCAACATAAAATTCTACTGTTATTTCATATGCATTACGATCTAAGTCTGGTGAGGCACGAACACCAACAAGTCTTGCTCTTGGCTCAAAATTATTAATCACATCTTCAACCTTTCTTGCAATAATGGCTGCAGTTACAGGAGTCATATTTTCAAATAACATTCCCCTTACACCACTAGATATTTCTGGGTGAAAAGGTTTTTCATATGCGTTCAATAAAACAAGATTACGAATAGACCTTTTGACAGCTTGAATATCTGTTACTTTACTTACATCATTGTTTGTTTTTCTACCGAAAAATAAATCTAAATCTGTATATTGTCTTACATTTCTGGTGATATCATTTTTATTTTGTGCATCATAGAACCCTGCCATTAGAGTCTCCTACTTTTTAATATTATTTATACAAAAAGTATTGACTTTTCGTTTCCTTTGTTACCCAGCACTTACTTTAACTGTACCAGAATCGTTCCAAAGTCTGCCTGCAACGCTAGGGTCAGATGTTGGAAGTCCACCAAAATCTATTTGAGCACCAGTAGCTTCAAAATGGCCTGTAACTTTTGCACCGCTTAGTGTAACTCTGAATTTTTCTTCCATATTAGTACTCACTTTGTTTTCAAAAACTATTTCTTTGTTCGTTCCATCAGTTCCGTCCATATACATTTTGGCTCTTGCGTTACCGCCATTACTTTGGAAAACAATGCCAGGCGTAGTGTCATCACCAATTCTTTGGAGTGTTAAAGTTGCATCGGCATCTCTGATGTGTACTACACTATCAATGGTTTGACCAGACATTGAGCCTATACCTACTTCACCACTTGTATTTAAATATATGTCGCCTGTCCCATTAGGTTCTATTGTGATGTTTTGGTTTGCACCATCTTCTATTTTAATCGTGCCTGAATCTGTTCCATTGTTTGTTGAAATAGTTAAATCACCTGTACCATTAGTTGTAATTGTAGCATTTGTATTGCTTGCACCGACTTGTATTCCACTAGTGGTAGTGCTAAGTGCTTCAACATCATTATGGTACATTTGAACTGCGCCACCATCAGTACAAATAATATAATCTTCACTATTATTTTGAGTCTGTAATCTTATATCATTACCAGCAAGCCTAAATTGTCCAGTTTCATTTTTTATAGTACTATTTCCGCCTGCATGGAATAGTCTCATATCTCCACCAGATGCACTACCAAATACACATTGAGCATTATCATCAAATTTAAACTTACTTGTTGGTTGATCCCAATGTATATTATATAAGGCGCCAGGGAAATTTACATCTTGATTAAAGGTTGTTGTACCAGTTACAGACAATGAAGCTGCTGCAGAAAGTGTTACTAGTCCAGCAGAACTGATTGTAATGGCATCAGTATCACTTGAGCTACCAATAGTACCACCATCTGAAATAACTACATTTGAAAAAGTTGTTACCCCAGAAACATCAAGTGTGCCAGAGATTGAAGTATTTCCAGTTGTTTCTAAATTTCCAGTATGAACAATATCACCTGTAGGTGACTCAATGGTCGTTGCTGTTTTATTTTCTTGTTGTATACTACCACCTTCATCTGTTCCACTAATGTCTGTTGCGTTTAAAATAATTTCATCGCCAGAGTGATCTTCATTTGAAATACCAGCGTTCATATCTGGATTAGTAAACTCATATTTTTTAGTAACATCATTGTACATAAGAATAGTTTTATGGTCACGACTGGAGATATCAACATCATCCAAATCTTCTACAATTCCAGCACCACCACCACCGAGAGTTGCTATTTGTCCTTGAATTCTACTGAGGAATAATTTATAATGTTCTGCTAACTTATCAAGTGTTACAAACTTTTTCTCTAATGGAGATAAAGGATCACTATCAGATATTGACGCTATTTCAGTAAGAAGACCTTTATTCATATCGTGCATCTTCTCATCAAGTTCATCTAAATTCTGTCTATCTATCTTTCTGTGATAAGAAACTTCCTTAACCAAATCTTCATACTTGTCATACCAGTATTTTGCTAATTTATTTTCTTTTGCCTTTCTAATATCATCATCTATAGAGCCATTAGCTGTGCTTGGGGATAAACCCAAACCGCCTTCAGAGATAGGGGTAGATTTGAAAGATTTATTTTGTTTTGGTTTAACTTGTTTAATGTATCTGGACATTACCACTTCCTTTTCATATTATTTATGATTGTACAGTTGCATTTTGTCGTGCTAATTGAACCCAACCAGTAGATTGATAAAGCAGTGTTATAGTGTCATTAACATTATTGAACAAAATTGATGTTCCGTTTATATAGTTATCAGGCGTAACAGTAGCATTGCCGCCGTCTACCTTCATTGAGATTATTTTAATTTGTCCTTCTACACCATCTGCTAATGTATACGCTTCAGCTTCAGTTGTTTCTATCAACGAAACTCCTGTTGTCAAACTAAGTGCGCCTCCACCAGTAACAGTTTCCACAGTTTTGTATAAATCTAAATGTGTTAAATTATCGTCCATTTCAGTATAGGTAAGTGCTGAACCTTTTGTTGACCTTTTAGTTAGTGTCATGTTGTTTCTCCTGTATCACTATAATATACTCCTACATAACTTTTAAATGTTTCACTTTCTGTGCCTGGATTTAATAAGAAATATTCATCAGACACATAGTTAAATAAATTCTTTTCTGTATCAGTTAGTTCTTCTTCAAAAACATAACATTGTAGTTCTAGTGCAGTTTTGGCAGCACCACTTGCAGCTGCAATTTGAGATAACAATGTTTCGTAATCTGGTTTTGCCATTTATATTCTCCTACATATTATCATTCTATTGAAGTTGTTTCATCACCACCAGCAATAACATTTGCACTTCCACTTGCTGATTTATTTCCAACCCAACTACCATGTCCGCCAGTTGCATCACCTTTTCTATGAACAGGAATACCATTTACCTTTACTGTAGATGAGCCTTCAGTTGCTGGGTCACCACAATAGGTTTCGTCACCAATGCGAACAGTCTTTTTACCATTCGTAAGAACATTAGCAGAACCTTCTTTATACGCAGTCTGATGAAATGGATTGGGTGTAGAACTTGCATGACCTATATGATTATCTGTATCTACTCTTGTTACTTCTGGCATAATATCTCCTAGTTTAAATTAATCAGTTTAGAGTCAATATCTACTTCAACTGAAGCATCTAAGTCTAGTGTACCTGTGATATTTGTTGTCTGGTTTGCTTTATATGTTTCCGTAACAGCTCCTGTAACTACTTCTGTCTTTGTTCCGTCTACTTGTATGTTCCAGTTTCCTTTGATGTAGGTATTACAATTTGTATCTATGGTAAGATTACAATTACCTTTTATATTAACATAATCATTTCCAGCAACTACTTGATAATTATCACCAACAACCCTAGTTGATTTGTTTCCATCTTTGTCAATCTCGTAGAATGTTCCTTTTGTATGATACTCATGTATTCTTTCATTATCTGTTGTATCATCAAATTCTTTTATATGTCCACTCTCAGATTCAAACACATGATTTTTTGGATAGGTAGCTGCATATGCTGAAGAAGGTTCACTCCACATAGTTGTAGAATTTGCAGTTGCAATAGAACTTGTCTTTGCATCATCTTTTGTCTTTACAACACTATGTGCTTTGTCAGTTTCATTTCGTGCAAGACGATTGACATCACTTTCTTCTGTGGAATGTCCAGAATGAGATATTTCTGAAGATGGATAATTACCGTTGGGGTCATTAAACCCTTTTGTTTTATCTGCAACTGTTTCTGGAACGCCTGGAAGCGAACCAATTACAATAGGCTGTTGTTTTTCTTCTGCATCTCTGAAAAACCCTACAACCCAAGAACCTTCAACAAGAAAAGTAGGACTATTACCCAACCCTTGCATAGAAGGGTCGGTAACTGGGTGCATGACATGAGCCCACGGCAAATCAGCAGTAGGAATATCAACTTTATCCTCTGTGTGAAATCCTAAACAACGAACTTTAACTCGACCTAATTTAGCAGGGTCATCACGATCTTCAACTACACCAGTGAACCAGATAAATCCATCTAGTCCCATAAAATCCTTATCCATGAAGTATACTCCTTACATATAGAAGTATTTAGTCATCTTTATGTAAGTCTGGATCTCTGCCAAGGCCGTAATATTTTTTCTCGATATATTCTTCTACTTCGAGTCCTTGTTCTTGCTCTGATAATATATTCAATGATTCTTCAGCCTGTTCTCTGGTAAGAGAATCGTGTAATATCACTTTTCTTACAATGCGATATTTTGACATGGTTAAGTTATTTATACTGGTTATGTTTCTTTCTTATCAATTAATTGATAAGTGAAAAAGTTCTTCCATTCAGTATAATTCATTTTTTCTGTAGCAATATGATCCATAAGTAGATTTCCAGCAATCATAATGCGTTCTTCATCTACTTCCTGTTTTGGAACTTCATGGTATAAAAAGGAAGGCCATATAAAGAGGTCGCCTTTTTGAGGGTGAATTGGCATAGGTTGTGTCTTTTGAGTATGTGGGTGAACTGCATTAGCAAATACAAGTGGTGAAGTCTTCTCTGATACTTTTACATAATAAGTGAAACTCCATGTATATGGCCAGTGTTGGTGTCTTTTTGTCCAATCTCCTTTTCTATAAATGGCGCCCCACATATCACAGATAACAAATTTATGTTTATTTCGCATACCATCTCCACATAATTCTATAACCTTATTTCCTAAAGTTTTAAAATGTATATTACTCAAATGTGTTTTATAATCTGTCATATCAGCTTGCACATTGGTTTCTCGATTCATTTCATCACCAGTTTTGCGAATCGAATATTCTAACTTTCTATTTAATTCTCGGAAAGAAGATTCCTTTAAAAGATTTTCATATCGTATAGGTAGGCTTTGTATAAAATAATAATTTTTCCAACCATACATTGAGTTAGGGTCTATTTCATATCCATAGTCATTTAGAGATTTTTCTTTACCTAATTTATTTACATCAGAACTACTCAAATCATCATTCATTATATTTCTCCCTCAAGTTACCAGCAATCATAATACGCTCATGCTCACATTCCTGTGTGCGTACTTCGTGAAACAACCAAGAAGGAAACAATATCATTTGTCCTACTTTAGGCTTTACAAATTTATCATAGACATTTGTATTCACAAAAGTAAATGGTGAGCACTCAGAACAACCACTCACACAATAAGTATAACTCCATAGAGAAGGCCAATGCATATGCTTATTCGTACTTTGACCCTTCTCATAAATCAATCCCCATGACTCATCTATTTCTAATTCTACTGGATTTGGTGTTCCGTCCATTCTTGTTCGTTTTGCCAATGGAACAAGTTTTGCCAATCGAATAGCCGCATCACCAATCATTGCAAAACTCTCATACACCTTGTGCATATCCCAGCGAGTCATCAAACACTTCGCAGAGCTGTTGCGTCCTTCAAACGCATCTCCTGATTCTTTGATGTTCTTTTCTAATATGGGATTGAGTTGTTCTACATTGGTAAGTTGCTCAACAATCACAGGAAACTCCTGTGTGAACTTAATCATCGTCAATCAATCGACTCCATTTTTTTAATTTGTTTCTTTTAACCTTCACTCTTTCGTCTAGTTCTTCCCATGATACAATATCAAATTCGTGCATGAGCTGTATCATTGCATATACATCTCCTAGCTCTTCTTTTAGATTTTGATTTGTTCGGTAGTTATCCTTACGCAAAGATTTACTACACGCTTGTATCAACTCTCCACATTCTTCCATCGTCAGAACCATTAACTCTTGCATTTCATCATGTAATGCCATACGCACTCCCTTTTTTATATAAGGTTTCGCTTCCGAAGTCCTCGCAGACGAATCGGAGTTACGAGTCGGAATTTTAAACCCCAACTCTCCAGCCTTACTCATTAATATATTCGCATAACTATCGTCACTCATTGTAATGTATATTCTCTTTCCACCCACCAAAAGTTCTGTCGTATTTAAATAATCTATACACCTTATAGTGATATGCAAAACTCTTAGGGTACATTTTTGGGTTTGGAAGATTCTTTCCAAACATCTCTTTCATTTCTTCGTATTCTTCAGTCGTTACTTGCATTAAGGTCATTCACTTCTATAGTGCCTTTTTGTATTCTTTTCTCCTGCTCCTTTAGCCATGGAGCATCTGGATTTGCACTGTCTGGAAAATTACTAATACCTTGTGAATGAATGGTGTCATCTGGTCTAGAACTCTCATTCCAGAAATGATCTTCTGGTTCAATTCCACTTGGAAGGTCATCTGTGGTGAGCATTTCCCTAGACATATCTAATATACAGCTTAAGCAAGTAGGACAAAAAGAAACTGGTAGTATTCCGAAAGAACCTTGCGTTCCCCCTTCACCCTTCAAATCAAACTCTGCATCACATATACTACATGTACTCATTTACCGATATCCTTTATATGTTGCTTCGATATTACTTGATATGCCCCCTTATTATAAGCAGGTGCAATCGTATAAGTCTTTGTAGTTTTTAGCTTCTTCTTTTGTACACAAGGACTCCAATCGTATTCATCTATACTCTTTTCGTCCTTTATAGTATTTAGATTCTGCTCAGTTTTGAGGGGTGGGGGTGTTATGGTATATTTTACCTTTATCAACCCTAATCCCTCAATAT
>LUML01000053.1_pt1 | contig 14527 bp, 18 predicted proteins | sample 729661 | NCBI WGS metagenome assembly LUML01 (sample SAMN03860264, study PRJNA289734) | marine metagenome | biome: seawater column; feature: ocean; material: water; isolation source: Red Sea water column Station 22 - depth 10m | place: Saudi Arabia: Red Sea | collected 2011-10-15 | depth 100 m | reverse complement strand
ATTTAAAAGAATTTCAAAATTTAAACACGTCTATGGAAGTACTCTGTGAGTATATTCACAAACAGATTTCAGGACTTTTACTGGGTAACTTTGAAGGCTCTCTAAAGGTCACAATTAAGGAAAATCCATTAGCCCAATGTTCCTTTGAAGATAAAATCTAAACTTTGCTTAGGTTTGTAACCTTGGTATCCAAATAACAGCAAAAAAGTTTATTAGATCTTTTAAAAATAAACTAACTTCAAACATATTTTAGGGATAGCTAAGGGATAGCAATTAATATGAGTCTATATCAAGGTATATAGATTTTATAGGCTTATATAACAACATATAATGTTGATATATAAAGGAATTTGGGATTAGATAACTTCTTTAAAAGGGAACTGCTCTACCAAACTGAGCTAACGGCCCATGAGCGGGCATTATACATACGTAATTAATTCTTTGATTCCTGATTAGAGACTTCTAGAGATTTTTTTGCTAACTCGGCTGCTCCAGTATCAGGGTATTCAGAAACAACTCTTGAAAAGTAAGAGTTGGCTACCTGATCATTCATCAAGGCTCTCTCCAGTAATCCTAGTTTGAATAAGCTATCTGCTACCCTTGGATGTTCATTGAATTTCTCAACTACTACCAAATAATGCTCTCTAGCATCTTCAAATAGTTGTTGAACTAAATAAAGTTCTCCAGACCAAAAATAAGCATCAGCGGAATAGGACCCTTCAGGATAAGAAATTATCAGCTCTCTAAAACTTTCTAGGGCTTCGGCATATCTTGATGAATCAAATAATTCCAAAGCACCTTTATATAAATCAATCTCTTCTGTTGTATTGTTTTGTTGCCCGTTTAAGGATTCAGCAGTTAGATCTTCCTTTTCTTCAGAAAGAAGATTATGCAACCTTTTGTCTAAATCAAGATATCTTTGTTGCTGAAGTTCTTGATATCTCTCTATCAGATAAGTATTTTCTTCAATCAGATTTCTAAGGGTAGCTATTTCCTGCTCTAATTCACTTATTTTTTGGTAAATTAAATCTAGGGACTCCTCTTCTTCAGAAAAAACCTCTAGCGGAAAAGCTAAAATAGTTAAAAGAAATAAGAAAATAGATCTTTTCAAATCGTTCTGAATTTACAATACTTTAACTACTGCTCTTCTGTTTTTAGACCAAGAAGATTCACTGGAACCGTAAGCGACAGGCCTTTCTTCTCCATAACTAACTGTCGTGATGCTACTAGAAGGAACCCCATTGACTTGAAGTAATTCAGAAACTGCATTTGCTCTTCTTTCACCTAAAGCTAAATTATATTCCCTTGTACCTCTTTCATCGCAATGCCCTTCTATTCTTACCTGACTCGAATTAGATTTTATAGATTTAGCAAGATCACGAATTTCTGATACAGCAGAAGCACTTAGATTATATTTGTCGTAATCAAAGTATATTGTACCTCCTACTGGGCTATCAGAATCGGAGTATCCAGGTTCTGCAACAGCCGAAACAGTTTCAGCTTCCACGGCTCGATCCATTGAAACTGCAGCGCATCCACTAAAAGAACATATGATGGCTGCCATAATTAAAAATTGATCAAATAAACTCATATTTAAGCTCCTTATCCTAATTATACTTTTTTTATTTTAAAATAACCTCAGGGAATTAGACTACTTTTAAAGAAATTAGTTGCCTGTGTAAACTAACAAAGGTGACCAGCTTGGTTCCCTTACACCCCCTGAATTGGTCGGTAAAATAAATCTTGTTTTTCCGTCTATTGATATTCCTGCAAGAATATCTTTTTCTTTATCTTTCGTGGCATAAATAATTACTTTTCCATTGGGAGAAATAGTGGGAGATTCATCAAGAGTAGTATCCGTTAAAATTTGTAACTTACTCGTTCTAAGATTTTGAACAGCAATATGAAACATTCCATCTCTTCTATGCACAAAAACAAAACTCTTTCCATCAGGAGTATATCTCGCTCTAGCATTGTAGGTTCCTTCAAAAGTTTTTCTTCTGATCTTCCTATTGGAAACATTCATTTCATAAATTTGCGGGGATCCACTTCTGTTTGAAGTAAAAATTATTTTTCTTCCATCTGGTGACCAATCTGGTTCTGTATCAATTCCAAAATGATCTGTTAGCTGTTTCCACTTATCATTTTCTAAGTCATATCTAAAAATATCTGGATTGCCTTCTTTAGAAAGAACAGCTGCTAAATACTTATCTGAAGGAGACCAATTTGGAGAGCTATTAATACCCCTCTCAAGTTTTAATCCTTTTCTTTCCCCTGTATAAATTTCTTGTATAAATATTCTTGAAGTACCTTCTTCAAAGGAAACATAAGCCAAACGCTTTCCGTCTGATGACCAGCTAGGTGACATTAAAGGCTCGCTAGAAGAGAAAATACTAGAATCATTCTTTCCATCAATATCAGTAACTCTTAAGAAGTATTTTTGTTCAGGTAAGCTACTTTGGTTTATATATGATATTTTTGTGGAGGATATACCTGGTAAACCATTGATTTCATTATATATTCTATCACTTATAACATGAGCAAGTGCATTTAAATGAGAAGCAGATCCAACACTAATTGACCTTTTCATTAACCTTTCTCTAGTAACATTATAGAGCGAGAAATTTACTACTATTTCTTCTTTACTTTCCCCCCTAGAGGCAGCTCCTAAAACTAAATAGTCAACATCTAAAAGTTTCCAATCTCTGTAAAATATTTCTTGTTCGGTTTTAGGCAGACTTAACATTTCTTTTGGGGATAAAGATACAAATTCACCAAATGACTCTAGATCAGAAGAAATAATTTGATGTAGGTATTCCCTTGGTGGATTTTCAAGATTCCATGCTATAGGAACTATTGCTATCCTAATTGGATCTTTAATCCCTTTAGTAATTTCAATCCTAAGATCAGAAGATAGAAAAGAACTATAAGCAATAAAAAAAGATATCAAAATCCTTAAGATCATAGGTCTAATTTTCGGGATTAAATACTAGAGTAAACTTTCTAAAATGGTTATCAAATAATTTTCTTCCCATATCTAGATTTTCAAATTTCGAAACTTTCTGAACTGCATTTAAAGCAGAATTATCAAAAGCTTGGTTACCGCTGGACTTAGTTAAATTAACTTGAATAATTTCTCCAGTAGGTACAAGAGTTATAAGTATTTCAACTGTCATTCCCTTTTGTGCAGAACTTGGCTGTTTCCAATTTAGTATTACTTGATCTCTGATAAGATTCGAAAAAAAAGAAATCTCTTCAACCGAACTCTTCGTCTCATTGCTTACAATTTCCTTTAGCAATAAATCTTTTTCTATTTTTATATTTTCTAACTCAGCTCCTGTATCCGCCATCTCTAGAATCGGAGAAGCAATTTCTGGTTCTTCATAAATCTGCTTTTTTACTATCTTATTTTTAGTTATCTTTTTAAGTACTTGTGGTTTTTCAAATACAAGATAAGCAGGCATAGGCTCAATTTTATTTAACGAATAAAGATCATCAATTTGAAAGAAATTTGTAAAAGATAAAACTAATCCTATATGCAGAACAAAAGATACTAGAAAGCCAGAGAAATAATTTTGCACAAGCTAAGAGGAAGGTGGTTGAGTGATTAAGCCTACATCTTCAGCTCCTGAAGCTTGAAGAACTGACATTAACTCCATTACTTTCTGATATTTAACTCCCCCATCTCCCCTTACTACCACTTGCAATGAAGGGTTTGCTTTAAGAATCTTCTCTACTTGTATAGAAATCTCGTCTAAACCAAGAGGAGTATTCTTAGTAGCTTGCGTTTCGAGAAAAAATGTACCTTCAGATTTTATAGAAATAATTAGTGGATCATTTTTTTCTCTTGGGAGGGGTTCTGAAAGCGTCTCAGGAAGATTTACTAGAACGCCTTGAACCATTAAAGGAGCCGCTATCATAAAAACCACTAACAGCACTAGCATCACATCAATATAAGGAACCACATTTATCTCTGAGAGTAATGTTCTTCTGCGTCTTCTTGAAGTCATTTCTTATAAAGATCTCTATGAAGAACAATAGAGAATTCATCCATAAAATCTTCGAAACTTGAAAGCAGTGTTTCAACAGAGGTCGTATATCGGTTGTATGCAATTAAAGCAGGAATGGCTGCAAATAAACCTATAGCTGTAGCTATCAAAGCTTCAGAAATGCCAGGTGCTACTGTAGACAATGTAGCTTGATTTGTTTCCGCTAAGCCCCGGAAGGAATTCATTATGCCCCAGACAGTTCCAAATAAGCCTACATAAGGAGATGCCGAGGCTACAGTAGCCAAAAAAGGTAAGTGTTTTTCCAAGGCTGTCTGCTCCCTGGAAAGGGATATCCTCATAGCCCTTTCAGAGCCCTCTAAAACAGTTTCAGGTTCTAAATTCTGGCTTTTAATATTTTTGTATTCTTGATAACCAGATCTAAATATACGCTCTGCTCCAATAGAAATGTGGTTCTCGTCTTCTCCTTGATCAAAAACGGCTTCTAAACCTGCGTCAGACCAAAACAAGTCTTCAAATCTAACAAGTTCCTCTTTAGATTTATTTAAAAATATCCATCTTTCAAAAATTACCATCCAAGAGAAAATAGAAGCCAACAGCAGCAAAAAAATCACCAGCTGAACTACTAAACTTGCGTTGATAAAAAGATCTATGACTGAATATGACATAATTTCTATAGCAATGATTTCATACCTTGATGTAACTTACTAGGGAGAGCTTTGGGTTTGAAGTCTCTCAAAGTAAGACAACCACACTTAACAATACCTCCACACAATAAATCACCTTCCTTGTTGAGAGCTTCTTGATTAAAGTCAAAACTAACTTTTCCAGCTTTGATTATTCTAGTATGAATTTCAATTTCCTGATCTAGGTTAGCTGGTTTTTTAAATTCAACTGAAACTTCTCTAACTACAAAAATTGCACCTTTTTCCATTAGCTCTTTTTGCCTATAACCTATCTCTCTAAGAAACTCTGTTCTAGCTCTCTCAAAAAATTTCAAATAGTTTGCGTAGTAGACCACCCCTTGTGCATCTGTATCTTCGTAGTAAATCTTAATAGGCAATATATGCATCTTTATAAGTCGTGGTTTTCTATATCTTCCTTATAAAGATTTTTTAGAAGAAAGATAAAATCTTCCCAAAGTAAATCTGCGGTATAAGGAGCATTTATATTTAATTCAGAATTAATTGCTCCAAGAGGCACCCTCACCTTTATAGGTCTTCTATCAAACTTATATACCAGGGCTGGGATGCCTTGTTCACTGGTAGCATCAAGCACTTGCTGCCACCATGCTTCCAGAGGCTCTGCACCCGAACCATATCTTTTACACTCTATGTACCACCTTCCTAACATGAGATCAGGGAGGTGTTTCTCCCTAGTCTGTTCTAGAATCCTTCTGATATTATTTTTTAGACCAAGGTCCTCAGTTAATAGGTTCCCTATTTCCCTTTCAAATGAAGCACCTTTATTTCTTGAATTTGTCATTATTAATTTATATGTTCAATAATCTCTTCTGGAAAATCTGCATTTGAATGTACATTTTGGGTGTCGTCTAGATCTTCTAAAGATTCTAAAAGTTTATAAATCTTTAGTGAAGTCTCTAGATCAGTTGAAACACTTGTCTCTGGTATTAAACTAATTTCTGATTCTATTATCTCAACTTCTTCTTCAATCAATGCTTGTTTAACTAATTCAAAGTCTTCGGGCAATGTAGAAATAGTGAGTGAATTGTCCAAATTCTCTTCTATATCCTCAGCTCCTGCTTCTATTGCAATTTCCATCAGTTGTTCATAATCTGAATTTTTACTTATCTGTATTAATCCTTTTTTAATAAAAAGGTAGGAGACTGAGCCATCAGTACCTAAATTTCCACCAGATTTAGTAAAAGCATGTCTAACCTCTGCAACAGTTCTATTATTATTATCTGTCATAGATTCAACAATAACTGCAACCCCACCAGGACCATAGCCTTCATATGTAGTTTCTTCTAGATCCGCCCCTTCAGCTGAACCAGATCCTCTTTTAATAGCTCTTTCAATGGTGTCCTTTGGCATATTGGCGCTTAAAGCTTTATCAAGGGCTGTTCTTAATCTGGGGTTATCTTCTGGGGCAGGTCCTCCTAGCTTTGAAGCAACAGTTAATTCTCTTATTAAGCGAGAAAATATTTTTCCTCTTTTAGCATCTTGCCTACCTTTTCGATGCTTAATATTTGCCCATTTTGAATGCCCAGCCATAACTAGTCATCCTCATCGACAATAATCTTTAATTCTTCCAGTTGCTCTAAGGAAGCCTGACCTGGTGCATCAGTCAACAAACATGAAGCTGTTTGGGTTTTTGGAAAAGCTATAACATCTCTTATAGATTCAGAGGAGGTCAAAAGCATAATTAAACGATCATAGCCTATAGCTAATCCAGCATGAGGAGGACATCCATGTTTTAAAGCAGATAATAAAAACCCAAATTTTTCTTCACTCTCTTTTTTACCAATGCCCAATACTTGTAGTACGGAGGACAACATCTCATGTTCATGGATACGTACCGAACCGCCTCCTAGCTCTAAGCCATTAAGAACAACATCGTAGGCATTAGATAAACAGTTAAGAGGATCAGCTTTAAGTTCCTTTTCTGTACATTTTGGAGATGTAAAAGGGTGATGAAGTGGAGTAATTTCTCCGCTGGCATTAAGTTCAAACATTGGAAAATCTGTTATCCAACAAGGAGCCCAATCTTTATCTAATAAATTTAAGTCTTTACCTAACTCAACCCGCAATGCACCTAAAGAGTCATTAACTATTTTTTTAGAACCAGCACCAAAGAAAATAATATCTCCTTTTTTTGCTCCTAACTGTTTTAGTAATGCTTCTACAATATCATCTTCTAAAAATTTTATAATAGGTGATTGCAAGCCCTCTTTGCCTTTCTTGGGATCTTCTACTCTTATATAAGCTAACCCTTTAGCGCCAAAATTGGATACAAAATCCGTGTAATCATCTATTTGTTTCCTTGTTAATTCTTCCCCTCCGGGAACCCTCATGCATGCAATTCTTGCATCTTGAGAATTTGCTGGTTCCTTAAAGACCTTAAATTCTGTATTTATAAACAACCCTGAAACATCTTCTAAAACAAGAGGATTCCTTAAATCTGGTTTATCGGTACCAAATTTTGTAATTGCTTCCGCGTATGTCATCTCATCAAACTTACCTAACTTAACCCCTAGAACATGTGAGAAAACATCTTTCAATAATTCAGTAACTAAATCTTTAATATTTTGTGAAGTTACAAATGAACACTCAAGGTCTATTTGAGTAAATTCAGGTTGTCTATCTGCACGAAGATCTTCATCTCTAAAGCATCTGGCAAATTGATAATATCTTTGGAAACCTGAAGCCATTAAAGTCTGTTTGAATAATTGAGGAGACTGAGGAAGCGCAAAAAAAGAACCTGGATAAGTTCTGCTAGGAACTAAATAATCTCTTGCTCCTTCTGGGGTGGCTTTTGTAAGTAATGGGGTTTCAATTTCAATAAATTCATTGGCCTCAAAATAATCTCTAACGCACTTAGTAGTCTTTGATCTTAATCTAAGGTTCTTCTGCATTTCTTCTCTTCTCAAATCTAAGAATCTGTATTTAAGTCTTGTTTCTTCCCCTACTGAGGCGTATTCATCTAATTGGAAAGGTATAGGTAAAGAAGAGTTTAAGATTTCTAATGAAGAACCTACTACTTCTATTTCTCCTGTATCCATTTCAGGATTGACTGTGCCTTCAGGTCTTTCTCTTACCTTTCCCTCTACAAAAATCACGAATTCATTTCTACAAGACTCTGCTAAAGAAAAACTGTCCTTCTCATCCGGGTTGTAAACTACTTGCACTACCCCAGACTCATCTCTCAGATCAAAGAAAATAACTCCTCCATGATCTCTTCTTCTGTGGATCCAACCACTAAGTTTAACAACAGAATCAACTTCCTTTTTAGTCAGAGACCCGCAGTTATTACTTTCTAAATTTTTCATAGTTTACATTTTAAGAGTTTTCTGATTTGACCTCTTTCTTTTTATTCTGTTCCTTCTTTTTTTTGCTTTCATCCTTACTTTTATCTTTTTTTACTTGCTTATCATCATCACTTTTAGCTAAGTTCTTCTTTTTCCCAGTCTTAAAATCAGTTTCATACCAACCTGTCCCCTTTAATCTAAATGAAGGAGCTGTTGGCACCTGCTTAAGTTTAGGGTTCTTTAACTTAAAAGAATCAAGTTCAGAAATTTTCATCTGAACTTCAATCAATTTTCTTTTACCTTTTTCTTTAAAAACGTAAGTGGGCATACTAATTGAGCTAGGATTATACCAACTTAAGCTTATTTACTTATTATCTCGTTTACTGATTTACTAAGTGTTAATATTGAATAAATAAAAATTAACCATGAAAACTAGTAATTTATTCATAGCAACTCAAAGAGAAAACCCTTCAGATGCCGAAACTGTAAGCCATCAATTGATGATAAAAGCAGGGTTAATAAGAAAAGTGGCTTCGGGTGTATATAACTGGTTACCTCTAGGAATAAAGGTACTAAGAAAAGTAGAAGATGTAGTTAGAAAGGAAATGGATAATTCAGGGGCTCAAGAGATTTTAATGCCAATGGTACAGCCAGGTGATCTGTGGAAAGAAACAGGGAGATGGCAACAATATGGTAGAGAATTACTCATTTTTGAGGATAGGCATGATAGAGAGTTTTGCTTAGGCCCTACACATGAAGAAGTTATTACTGACTTGTGTAGGAATGAAATTAGAAGTCATAAGCAACTGCCAATTACTTTTTATCAAATACAGACTAAATTTAGAGATGAAATTAGACCAAGATTCGGAGTAATGAGGTCTAGAGAATTCTTAATGAAAGATGCGTATTCCTTTGATCTTTCTGAAGAAGAGATGGATAAAAGTTATCAATCTATGAGAGAGGCCTATATCAAAGTTTTTGATTCTCTTGGTTTAGATTACAGAATAGTTAAAGCTGATAGTGGTGCCATTGGAGGTTCTGATTCAGAAGAATTTCATGTATTAGCTAACTCAGGAGAAGACCTATTAGCTTTTAGTGATAAGAGTAATTACGCAATAAATGCTGAATTACTTATTGAGTCTATGTCTGACCAAAATCCAGAAAGCCTAGAAGGACAAGACAGTCCTGATGGAAAAGGAAAATTAAAATTAAAAAGAGGTATTGAGGTTGGCCATATCTTTAAATTAGGAAAGAAATATTCTGAAAGTATGAAACTTACCGTACAAACAGAAAAAGGAAATATTCATCCTGAAATGGGTTGTTATGGAATAGGTATATCAAGAATAGTTGCGGCTGCTATTGAACAAAACCATGATGAAAAAGGAATAATCTGGCCTAAAGAGATTAGTCCTTACGAAACTGCTTTGATAGAGATTAATCCTAAAGGTGATACTAAAATTAAAAATCAATGTAGTGAAATATACAACTCACTTAAAGAAAAAGGCCATCAAGTTCTTTGGGATGATAGAGATCAAAGTGCAGGTGTGAAATTTTCTGATATAGAGTTAATGGGTATTCCTCAAATGATCATTCTTGGAGAAAAGTCTTTTAAAGAAGGTAAGGTTGAATTCAAAGTGAGAGGTGAAGATAAAATATCCTTACTCAACCTAGACGAAGTTATAAATAAGACTCTTTAAATAGATCTAAATATACTTATTCTTTATCGGCAAGAGTTTCTAATATCAGTTTTTCTATTTTTGCAGCTATCTTAGGGTTTTCTTCTAAAAATTCAGCGGCCTTAGATTTACCTTGGCCTATTTTCTCTCCTTCTAAGCTATACCAAGCTCCAGATTTCTCAACGATACCCAGATCAGACCCTCTATCTAAAAGCTCCCCTAGTCTGTTTATCCCTTTATTGTAAATAATCTGAAACTCAGCTTGTTTGAAAGGAGGAGAAACTTTATTTTTTACAACCTTGACTCTAGTTTCATTACCTACAGCTTCATCTCCTTCTTTAACTGTACCTATCCTTCTAATATCCAATCTAACTGAAGAGTAAAATTTAAGGGCATTACCTCCAGAAGTGGTTTCTGGACTCCCGAACATTACTCCTATTTTGTGTCGAATCTGATTGATAAAAATTACTAAAGTATTAGACCTCTTAACATTACCTGTAATTTTTCTTAAAGCTTGCGACATCAACCTAGCTTGAAGACCAACATGAGTATCTCCCATTTCTCCTTCAATTTCAGCCTTTGGTACTAAAGCGGCAACGGAATCAATTACTAAAACATCTACCCCTCCTGAATGGACCATTATGTCAGCTACTTCCAAAGCCTGCTCTCCTGTATCAGGTTGGGAAATAAGTAATTCTTCGACATTAACACCTAGTTTCTCAGCGTAAATAGGATCCAAGGCGTGTTCTGCATCAATAAAGGCTGCAGTGCCACCAAGCTTTTGACATTGAGCAATGACCTCTAAGGTTAAAGTTGTTTTTCCAGAAGACTCAGGACCATATATTTCGACAACCCTTCCTCTAGGTAAGCCACCAATTCCCAACGCTAAGTCCAATCCAAGTGATCCTGTTGATATGGCTGGTATCTTCTCTTTTTTCTTATCCCCCATGCGCATAACAGTACCAGTGCCAAATTGTCTTTCAATTTGACCTAGCGCTGCTTCTAGCTGCTTGGTTTTATCTACCTCTTTGATATTTGTTACCTTCTTTTGTGCCATGCGTACCTCCTACAGGGTTTACATAGCAATTATACATAATACTGTATAAATAAACAGTACTATTCAATTCTTTTTTATGAGCTCAATTGTACCCATTAAAGCTCTCTCAACCGAGGAATATCTGACTTCATTTCTGTCCCCAGAAAAGTGCTCTGCGGATGCTATTACCTCTTGACCATTTATCTTCCAAGCAAAACACACTGTTCCAACTGGCTTGGTATCTGTTCCTCCATCAGGGCCAGCAATTCCACTAATTGCAACTCCAACATCAGCACCTGATTTGTCTAAAGCACCTGAGACCATTTGTTCCACAATTTCTTCACTCACAGCACCAAAACTATCTAAATCTTGAGAAGAAACTCCCAAAATTTGAGTTTTGGCTTCGTAGGAGTAAGTTACAAAAGAAGATCCAAACCACTCTGAGCTTCCAGGGATAGAAGTCAGTGCATGCCCTACCCAACCACCTGTACAAGACTCTGCACAGGTAAATGTGTAATCTTTTAATTTAAGAAGTTCTCCTAGTTCTGAACTTATTCTTTCTAACTTTTTTTGATTCAAAATAGGTCCCTCTATAAGGATAAAGCGCAATTAGACCAGAATTCAGATTATTGTCCAGATAGTAGTTCTTTAGATAAGTTGATAGAATCCGCCTTCCATAATGCCATGGCTTTTATAGTTGTAGAATCCTGCATCAAATGCAAACTCACAGACTGCGTTGAAGTATGTCCAGTTGATTGTTTTTATGAAGGACCAAATATGTTGGCCATTAATCCTGATGAATGCATTGATTGTGCTTTATGTGAGCCAGAATGCCCTGTAGATGCTATCTACTCAGAGGATGAAGTCCCAGAAGACCAAATCCCTTTTATTGAATTAAATGCTGAACTTTGTATGGAATGGCCAAATATTACTGAACAAAAAGATCCTCCTGAAGATGCTGATGATTGGAGAGAAATAAAAAATAAGATTAAGTATCTTGAAAGATAGAAGATAATTTTTGTAAAAGAAAAACACACAACACCCCGAAAACTAACCCTAAAAAAGCTTCTAGGAAACCTAATTGATAGTTTGGCAAAGCAATTTTCCATTCACTAGATTTCCATAGCAAAGGAATACTCAATAACACCAAAGAATAGAAAAATCCTAAAAGATATTCTGGATAATCTTGATAGGCTCTTTTAACTAGTCTTATAAATAGCAATAACCCTATAAGACATCCACAAAACAAACTTGAAAGAATCGTCAAATTAAATTCTTTAATGGAAAGGATAACTAATTCGTAGATTCCTAAAAGCAACAACATAAAGCTTCCAGAAATGCCTGGCAGAATAAAAGCACAAACTGCTATAAAACCCCCAAAAAAAATGTAAGTTAGGCTAACTTCTGCAAATTCAGTTGGTTGGATATTCCAAACTAAAAGTATTACTAAACATGCTATAAAAAAACCAAACAAAAACTTCTTATCAATCGCCTCCGGCTTTAAAGGTTTATAAAATAAGGAAGTTAATAAAAGTCCAGAGAAAAAGGATTTGAGGAAGAAAGGAAAGTTATGAAAAAAGAAAATAATGACTGATGAAAATGTAAAAACACTAACTGCCATTCCTAAAACTAAGAAAAAAAGGAAATTAAGATCAGCTTGATTCCAAGATTGCTTGAAACTCCCACTGAATGCGCCTTTCAAAAAAGTTAGATTTATATTTGAAATTGCCTCAACTAACCTCTTGTATATACCTAGAATAAGGGCAATTGTCCCTCCGGAAACTCCAGGGATTAGTTCAGCAAACCCCATAATCATTCCTTTAAAAAAAATTGATAAATAAGATTTCATAGAAAAAGCCATGTTAACTTATTCAACTTTCCCTCCTAGAAAAGGAACAAAAAGTACTTGTTCAACAACTTCTGTTTCGTATTTATTTTTACTCAATCTTTTAATTAATGACAGATCTTGAACTTCTCCTCCTCCTACAGGTGCAACCAATCTCCCCCCAATTGCTAATTTATCTAAAAAATAGGCTGGGACCTCTAAAGGTGCTGCTGCAAATAAAATGGCATCATAACTTTTTTTAGTTTCTTTGAACTGTGACCCATCATCAAAGAGAAGTTTTACATTTCTTATTTTAAGTTTATTTAAATTCTTCGCAGCCTTTTGGTGCAAAGCTTTGATTCTCTCAATAGTAACTACAGATTTTGAAAAACGGGACAGTATGGCTGCCTGGTATCCACAACCAGTTCCTACTTCAAGAGCTCGATTTATTGGTTGATACTCTAATTTATTATCTTCTATTAGGATTTCCGTCATTCTAGCAACTATATATGGCTGTGAAATTGTTTGCTGATATCCAATGGGTAAAGCCAGATCTTCATAAGCTCTTGAAGCTAGAGCTTCATCTAAAAATAAATGCCTTGGGATATCCCTCATGGCTTCTAAAACCCTAATGTCTTTAATGCCTTTTTCCGTTAGTCTTTCTAACAATCTCTGCCTTGTTCTTAGTGAGGTCATCCCGAGACCTTCAACCTTAGTTCTTTCAAGCATGCTTAGTTAAAAGTATTTATCCATTCTTTTAAAGATTGATCATAATCGTTTACTAAAAACCTTGGTCCAATTGGACTTATAGAAACCTCGCCCCTGCTTATAGTAGCAATATCTGAGTTCTCTTCGTTTTGAGGGACTTTACTTCTGTGAGTTATCCAAAATTGATCTTTACCAGAATTTGAAGTTTCTTTGTGTGGTGGATTTCGTTTACCCCATGTACCAGGATAAGTTAGATTAATTTTATTAATCTCTTCATAGTTAAGATTAGGAACATTAACATTCAAAGTTATCTGAGAATCAATTTTTATTTCAGATAATCGTTCAAGAATGTCTAAGGTTATCCTGGCTGCAGTCAAAAAATTAGGTTGAGATTTACCTTCTGAACTAGGTTGTATATATGCTGCTGCTGAAATTGCAATAGATGGAATAGAAAATTCCCTTCCTTCCATAGCGGCTCCAACTGTACCTGAATAAAGCAAATCTTCAGCCATATTTGCCCCGAAATTGATACCACTCAATAAAATATCAGGTTTAAATGGACAAAGTTGATGTAATCCTAAATGTACACAATCTACAGGTGTTCCGTCGATTGCTATAAAATTTTCTTTAATTTTATTAGGAAGTAGAGGTCTTTTTGTCGTTATAGAAGAACCAGCTCCACTATTTTCTTCTTTTGGAGCTACAACAAAAACTTCATGCTCCTTTACTAAAAGGTCATGAAGTACATTTATACCTTCTGCATGGATGCCGTCATCATTGCACAGCAATATTTTCATATGAAATACTTAATCCTTTTTTTCAATGAGAGAAATAGTTTGGCAAGCTATTCCTTTCCTTTCTCCTTCAAAACCCAATCCATCCGTTGTGGTAGCCTTACAACTAATACAATTCTTTTCAACTCTTAAACTTTTAGAAAGTGAATTAATTATGGGATCAGTTTTCCCGCTAATTTTTGGCGTTTCTGCTATTAAAGTAATATCAACATTAATAACTTTATAATTATTTGAATCCAGTAAATCTATAACTTGATTTAAAAGCAAAATACTCGATATATCTTTGTTTTCTTTATTTTTAGCTGGAAATAGTTTGCCAATATCACCTAATGCAGCAGCACCTAAAAGCGAATCTATTAGCGCATGAATGATTACATCTCCATCTGAGAATGCTTCTATAGAATAATCGCATTCAAAAAAGACACCCCCAAGATACATTCCCTTTCCTGGTATTAGTTTATGAGCATCGTACCCAATCCCTACTCTCAAATTA
>LUML01000129.1_pt1 | contig 14753 bp, 14 predicted proteins | sample 729661 | NCBI WGS metagenome assembly LUML01 (sample SAMN03860264, study PRJNA289734) | marine metagenome | biome: seawater column; feature: ocean; material: water; isolation source: Red Sea water column Station 22 - depth 10m | place: Saudi Arabia: Red Sea | collected 2011-10-15 | depth 100 m | reverse complement strand
GTGGTGTTGGCTGGGATAGATACAGAAGTAGTTAAGTTTGGTGTAGCTACAGCATTACTTCCTAATGTCGTACCTACTCCACTTGTTCCTATACCTGTAAAAGCAATAGTAAAAGTTTCATCTGTCGCTTGTGTATTACAAACATATATTGAATTTATCTTTATTGCTTTATCTGCTGCTACAGTTATTATAGCTTCAGCAGTAGATTGTACTTGAAACCCTGCATTTTGAAAGTATATTGAACTTACACTTGTTATATCTGGATTTGCCATATTGTCCTCTCTTTAAAATATTATTGAATAAGCTAATGCTTTTCCTGCTGATATACCACTACTAGCTGCTGCCCATGATATATCAGTACCATCACTTGTTAAAACTTCGTTAGCATTTCCTGCTGTTAATGCTGCAGGATCGCCACTCGCATCTCCGTATATAATCTTACCTCTTGCTAGTCCTGCCATCTTAGCTAGGGTTACTTGGTTGTCTGCAATGTGTGCTGTATCAATAGAGCCATCTGTATAATGCTCACTATCTATAGCATCATCTGCAATTTTAGCTCCTGTTACGGCATCTGCTGCAATCTCTGCTGTTACTACTCCACCATCTTTAATGGTTATAGTACCACTAGATGCTGCAAAGTTATCAGAACTAAACTGAGCTACACCTTTAGCAGATGTACTTGCATCATCCCCTGCTACAGTTATTGTAGTTCCTGACACAGATGATGTTAATCCTGAACCACCTGCTATAGTAAAGTCTGCACTACCTGCTGTATCAGAAGCTGTATTAGTATCATCAGCAGTTATAGTAACTCCTGTAATATCTCCATCTCCTGTACCTGCTCCTATATAAGTTCTTAGATTAGCTCCTGTTACATATTTAGTATCACTTCCTACTTCTGCCAAGGTTGTTACAGTTGCAGTACCTCCTAAAGTTACATTAGCTCCACTAAAAGTAAGAGCTGTTGTAGTACCAGATTTAATTATTAAGTTACCACTATTGTTAGTAGCTGAACCAAATGTAGTGCCACCATCCTTAAAGAATATATCTCCATCATCTGCATCAAGAGTTAAATCCCCTGATACATCAAGTGTCATGTCTGTCACACCTGCTGTGGTAGCATTGATAGTAAATACATCTGTCATAGTTCCGCCAACAGACACACCAAATCTAATCTGTCCATCTTCTGAGCCATTAGAAACATCTACTGCCTCTGCTGTCATACGAGCAAACTCATGTATGTTTCCACCATCGTCATTAAGTTCAAACGAAATGTATATCTCATCTCCGTCTGCTCTTGTAGTATTTCTATTAGCAAAGGTTGCTACTTTGTTGCTGGCATTATTAGTTGTATTAGCTACAAGTAATCCACCCTGTGTATTACCTGTATCATTTCTTATATCTAATTCTTCAAGCTGTAACTTATCGTTACCTCTTCTGTATCTGATAGAAGAACCAGAAGTTATTTTTACATCGTATCCAGATGCGTGTTCTGTGGTTGTACTTAAAGACCAATACCCATTCGAGTCTGTAGTAGAAGAACTGCCTACAGTTGTGGTAGTGTCAGCCTGATATAGCTGTACTGTTGCTCCACTAACAGCAGTTCCGTCATCTTTAAATACATATCCTGCCTGATATATAGTTGCCATTTATCTTCCTCCTCCTAACTTGGAGTGATCTTTATAATTTAAAGCCTGTCTGACATAATAGTCAACATCTCTATAGATATCATTCTCATCTATAAATATTAAAAATATTCCCTGTCCAGCCATCTGCGCCCTGATAAACACATCATTTTGTGATATCGTAGACCCTTGTCCATAATGATAATACTCTCCCTGCACATTTATTGCAAGGTCTGGTGGGTCATAGAAAAAGAAATCTAACACTACTCCACCTTTGCTCATTCTGCCACCTAACAAAGAGGTCTGATAATCAAATTCATTACCATCTCTTAACCTGAATGTTGTAGTCAGTGAGTTGTAAACCATGTATTCTGGCAAACTTCCTGCCCATTCTGGTGGCGCTTCTACATTTGTATATGCTCTTGGACTTACCATATCACGGCTCTGTTAATAATAATTGAGTTGACCCCCTCTCGTCATAAGCTGTATGCTCCAATCCCTGTGCTGAAGTTATATCAACATAATAATTTCTATTGGTTGAGGTGTCATCTCTATAAGTAAATTCAAGCAAAGTATTACTTTGTATTGCACTAAGGATATTAGCTCTCATAGATTTAGGAGTGTTGCCTTTATACCCTTTGTTCATATCTACATTAACAGACCATCCAAACTTAGACTCTAACTTCTTTCTGTATATTAATGTTAAGTTAATCATATCAGGAGATTTATTTACTGTGTCAGTAGCCAGAGTTATTTTAAACTGTATTGCTCTGAACGCAGTACCCAGACTACTTCCGAATGTATAAGTTGTAGTACCATTGGATGTTATAGTTCCCATCGTAGTGTAAGATGTACCATAGTCCAAAGCATACTCTACTTTAACAGTTTGATTAGTATCGCAATCATCCGTTTCTACTTTAAGTTCAAGTGCCAGCTTATCTACTTCTACCTGATCTGCGCTAAACCAAGATGTGTAATGTATTCCATCCACACTATCTTCATAGTCATAATTTACTACCTGATTAGGATTGATAACATCAGATTGTAATTGCTGATAATATAAATCCCCATCAAATCCCCAATACATTCTATAGGCATTGGTACTACCCAAGTTTCCACCAACATCAGTTACAAAACCAGATGTTATTTTCTTTCCCTGATCTGCTCCTGATGCTGTCCATTTGACTTCCCATCCTACTTCATTCCATCCGAGTATCGCACTATAACCTGTGCTGTCATCTATGACAGAACTTTCATTTCCACTTGCAAACATATCTACATTGGAAGGTGTAAGTGTACCATCTACCAATGCTATTAAATCATTATGTGTTCCCATTAGCTGTGCTATAGAACCTCTGTTATCTGAAGGCAAACCATCATCTCTGTCAGCTCCAACTACACTTACTACAGCAGAGTTAGAACCATTGATGTACTTGTATATTCCAAGACCTGCTGGTATATATACAGAATCTCTCCACCTTACAGAACCTTTACCATTCTCGTTATGGAAGGGTAAGGCTAATTGTGTTTCAACAAATTTACTTTCACTAAAGTCATGCGCAAACAACCCTTCCTTTGTCATAGCATATATCACAGGATTACCACTAGCATTTCTTGCAACAAATAAATCAGTTACATGACCACTAGGTAATGGTAATTTAGCATCTAATGCCTCTGTTCCCAATGTTGTTGCATACCATAGCTGACCATCATCTCCTATTCCCCATAACTTATCATCCCAAAATGTTAAAAATTTGGTAGCAAAAGGAGCATTGGAATCTGTTGATGTATTGTCATTGTATGTGTCATCACTTTCTAATAGTTTTGTTGCAGTATTATCATCTTCATATTTAGATTTTACATACATATAACCTGTGCCATAAGCAACAACTAAATATAATATTCCACCTATTCTGACTTCTAACGAATCTGTTGCTGCAGCAGGTAATTCATTTAACGCACTACCAAATCCATCGTTACCAGAATTAAATTTATAAATCTTTTTATTAGAGTATATACAATATAACTCTCCGTTATACTCCTGTATAATATCTAACGATTCTCCATCGGCATCTGAGTTTTCTACTCCACCTCTTGTTTTCGCAGGTAATACTAGGTGTCTTTTGTAGCGAAGGCTACAGGTACTCCACCATGCTCTGTCTACATCTTTAGCTCCTTCCATCCTCTCTACACCTATACCACCCCTGAAGTCAGACCAAGATATTACACTTGCTCTAATCTGCGAATCACGAGTGGTATCTCCAATAACAACCTTTGCAGGGTAGATGGAGGCTAACACCTGTTGCACAGGTCTGGTTATCGGATAATAATTTCCGTTAAGATAAACTTCATTTTTTTTTACTACTTTATTTGCCATTACCTTACAAGTCTTACATTAGTTAAAAATGGTAAATCATTCTTAGCCTGTTCAGATTTAGCAAACCAGAAAGCTGCAAGATTTCTCATAGAGTCTATGTCTGCATCTGGTCTTAATGATCCTGCCTGTGCCATTAACGCAGTAGCATAAGCCACTATATATCTTTCAGGCACTTCAGTTGTGTCAGAATCAGCAGATAATTCTGCTGGCTCATCTCCACCCACTAACTTTATTAATGAATATCCTGCCTCTGCTCTGCCACCATCTGTTAAAACTAAATCCTGTGTACTAGCTCCCTGCGATCCTTCCTTATCTATCCTCCATTGATATCGAGGAAGTTTAGTCCAAGTAGCTGTGTCATTCTTTACTGCTTTAATATCATCCAAGTAAACTACACAAGCTCCTAAATCAGAGTCATATTCAAATCTTACCTGTGTAATAGCTGTGTTATCTTCAGGGTTACTTAATGCTACCCTGCAATATTTCCATGTATCAGCAGTTAATGCTGGAACATCCAATGATTCTTCAATTCCACCTGCATCTACCAAATGTATTTTTAAATTGCCTGCACTTGTAGCTACTGTAGATTTAATCCAAAACTCTATGTAATCATATTTCTCTATGTTAACTGAAGTAATAGTATCTGAAGCTGTATCTCCTGCTGAAGCTCCTGCTGCAATAACTATCTTATTGGAAGCAGAGCCTTTCTTATAATCTTCTGTGTTTGCTGTTATAGTAAAATCAGAATCAACACTATCATCAAATGCTGTATTGCAACTATGTAATTCTTTTGCAGTAAATTTACTTCTGTAATATACATCCTGTATCATGGCTATTTCAGAAGGTATTTCCCACCTTGCATTTACTTTATCTAAATGAACATCAAGGCTTTCTTCTGGATCAAAATACTTTCCTGTAATTTCCCATATAGATTGATTGATAAACTCATCTACAACCTGTGGGTCAAATCCATCTTTCCACAATTCATAAGTTACACTACCTGCAACAGTACCTCCTACTGCAGCAAAGGTCATAGTACCTGTTGACGATGCGTAATCTGTTATCCTTCTGGTAGTTCCATCATAAGTTCCTGAAGTAATACGAATGGAATGTAACTTCCTATGTACTCGTCATCTCCACCAAACAATGTAGCATCTACAGCAGTAGTAGTAGAGCCACTACCTGAAGTAGTACCTGTTATCATCTTGCCTAAGTTTCTACCTATAGCTTTTCTTAAATCTTCTCTAGTTTTACTTTGTGTTACTGCCATATTACCACTTTACCTTATTTGCCCAATATGCAGCACTCATGTTTCCACGAGCTATATTCTTTGCATGACGAGCTTTGAATGATTTTCTTCTTGCTTTTCCTTTAGCTGTCTTAGGACTTTTACCTGCTCCACTAACACCTTGTTGTCCAAACCTGATAGTCTTTACTTTATCTCCAGACTTGGCTACAACAACATGAGATTTGGTTTTATGACTAGGAGTTCGTTTAGGTTTATTAAACCCTGACACCCCTGCTCTTTTCAATCTTGGATCAGCAGCCATAATTACATTCTCTTTTTTCTTTTCATAGCTTTCTTTTTTTTCTTTTTAGGTGGTCGCCCTTTTCGGCTTCCGTATGTACCTTTACCCATTGGTGGCATTTTTTTCCTCCTTCTTTGCTTTGTTAACTCCTGCTTCCCCCATTATTCTGACCTGTTCTTTTAATTGTTTATTTTCTCTTGTCAGAGCTTTATTCACAACCCTAAGTCTGAACAACTCATCTTCTCCCATAGCCTCTGCTATGTCACTCTGTAGTACAACTACATTATCGTTGACTTGTTCTTGCTTTCCGTTTGAGTTCTCTGTTAAGTTTCTTTCTGTCACTTGCTATTCCTCCAAAATATATTTTACCTGTTGTGCTTTCACTTCTTTTTAATTTGTTAGTTCTTATTTCATTTAGTATTTTACCAACTTCTTTTTTCTGTTCCTTGTTCATTACTTTCTTTTTACCCTGCTCTCTTACTCTGGTAAGCCATGTTTCATGCGCCTCTCCTATCATAGTTTCAATAGCATTGGCTGAGTAGGGGTCATTAGGTATGTATGGAACATTATGTAACACAGACCTGCGTTCTGTAACTGAATCATAAAAACTAAATGATAATGATTTAATACTACCTGCTCCTTTCTCTCCCAAAAGAGTTACTCCGAGAGGTAGTATTAATCTTCTATCGTAAGTTTCAGACCCTACGAACTGCAATATTAAGCTCCTATGTTAAGCCATACTCCTGAATATTCAGTAGTTGCTCCAACAGCTACAACTCCACCAAGTATAAACTCAGCACTAGAGTCGTCTGCCACAACATCTACAGAACCATCAGTAGTAGAACCTGTCATAACATTTTTACCTAATACAACTGTTCCGTTAGTCAGAACTGATGCAAACCCTTTAACCTGATTCCAGAAGTAATAGTTAGCTGTAACATCACATCTTGGAACACCTGCAGCGATACCATCAATGTCATTAACATCCCAAATTTCTACACCATTGTGTGGGTTTTTAAGTAAACCAACTTGTGATGAAGTAGTAAGAGCTGTTGCTACTTTGTCTGTATCAAACAGGTTAATAGTTATGGTTGCGCCTGTTGATGCTGCAGAGTGATTTTTAATACTCCATGCCTGACCTTCGCCATCAGCATCATTTACAAACAGATAACCATCTTCATAAGTACCGACAGCTGTGCCTGTACCTGTGTAAGAACTTGATGCTGTTATTGCAGTAGAACCACCATTAGTAACTGTTAATTGAGTTGCTCCTGCTGATACTGCTGCTGCTACAGCTAAGTCCTTAATATGGTCTGATGCAGTTTGTGCCTGCATAGTTACCTTTCCAGCAGTAATTGCTTCGCCTGCATAAGCATAAACGAACTCACTACCATCTGGTAATACCATTCTAGCTCCGATCCTGTTCTTCTTTGTTGAAGAAGTAACTTTCTCATCGCCATATCGACCTTGTATTATTACTGGATATGCCATGATATCCTCCTATTTAACTGCTAGAGGTCGTGCCTCTAGGATCAACCGATAAATAAATTCGCATAAGCTCGGTCAATCGTTACACTTATACTGGAATACAGAATTACTCCTCAGTATCTACCATAGTTATTTCTTGAACTACAGGCATTTCCTTTGGAGTAACTTCTGTTTTCTTGTTATTTTTTGTGGGTTTGCATACACAAGGTTTACCTTGAACTTCAAGTCTGCATTTGCCATCCCACTCTATTGGGAATAACCCAATATTTCCTCGTCTTTGTTGCGTTGAAGGATCACTTGGCTGGTTAGGATAAGCAGAGCCACAAGGCTTTGCCAAATCCCCTTCATTGTTAAACTTAGGGATATGATTATAGTATGTAGTCTTGCCCTGCCAATCAGGAAGTAATCCTTCAAACTTATCTATTCCCATTTCTTTCCTCTGCTTATTAATTTCATTTCGCAAAGGTTTGTTTCTGTTTCCGTACAAATGATTGACCATATGATTCCTCCATTAATCATTAGTTGTTAGTTGCTAATGCAGCTGCATCAAAGATAAGACCTGCGCCTTTGGTATCGTCTAACTCGAAAACACCATAGTCTGAGGTCATAACAACTTCTGTCGCTCTAAGTGAGGCATCTCTCTGCCTCTCCTGTCTGGTTTCAACCGAATTAAGAACTGCCATAGCTCCCTTAGAAGCAATAACACCTGTTGCATCATCTGATGAATCAACAGCCAAGTTACCATCTTCAAAGATTGGTACATTGTTCATAGGTCGTAACCCACTCCAGAAATTCTTTAATAAATCAGCAGAATATCCATCAGGAATTGCATTAGTTGCAGCTGCTGCCACAGTTGCTGCTTCCTTAGATAAGTATGCTACTGAGTTTGGATGATGAAGTATATATACATCACTACCAAACTTGTTTGCTTTAGCATAAGCTATTGCTCCATGTACGTTACTAGATTTCATGTACTTGGTAGCAGCTCCCACAGTTGTTCCACCATTAAGTGAACTGTACAAAGAATGTACATCTGTGTCTTTTTTCCTAGCCATAGCATCTCCAAGTTGCTTACCTATTATAGTAAACACATTGTTTTGTTGTTCTTTAACAAGTTTATCAGTTAAGATAACCTTTGCTCCTACTTCACTTGCAGTAAGATCAACTGTTGTCATTCCGATATCCTCATCGTCAACAATGTCTACACCATCTGTCAAGTCGCTAACTGTCATCTGTCCTACTTTTGGTACAGTAACCTGTTTTGCGCCACTAGGTAGACTAAAACTCTCTATAAGAGCCATCGCTGGAGCATTATGCTCTTCGGTATATCTGGCTGCTGCGATAATTATCTTACTCGCATTTTCCAGACTACCTGTTGTTGCTGTTTGAGCCATTTCGCCCTCCCATTAACTATTTTATAAACCACCTAAGTGGACAAGTTACCTTGCTGCTTATAAGCCTAACACTCTTTTTGCAGCAGCAACAGCATCAGGACTTCTGTCCCCTGCGTTGTACTTATCAAGAAGTCTTGATTCGCTGGTCGAACCTTCTGCTGGAGCTTGACTGTTGTCATACTGCTGTGCAGGTACTTGCTCCTTCTTTAGTTTCGCTATCTCAGCTTTCAACTTAGTGACTTCTGATTGTGAACTTGCGTGTTTCTCCATATCCTGTGGATTGTCATATGCCATTAGTGCTTTAGGAGATATACCATATTTCTCTCCTATCTCCATAGCTGCATTAAACTTTCCCCTGTAATATGCATCTAAATTTTGTATGTTCTGTGTGTACTGTTGTTCCTTGACCCTTGTTTCCTTTAACTGATCAGTTAACTGATTAGCCTGTGCCTGTTCCATGCCACCTTCAACCAATGCCTGATTGTATTGCACAGCTTCAGCCTCTATAGCTCTCTGTTGTTTTTCAACCTCGTACTGCATTACCTGTTGTTGCAAATTCTCCTGATACTTTTTAGTTTCTTCAAGTTGCTTGTTCAAACTTTCAGTATCTATCTTTGGAGTTTCAGCAGGAACTTCAGTTGTTTCCTCAGAACTTACTTGCCCATCATCCTGTGATACAGGAGCTTCGGCTGGTGTTGTTTCTGTTGTTACTTCTGAAGGGGTAGTGTCAGTAGTTGTAGGTTCGGCAGGTGTGTCAGTAGCAGGCGCTTCTGTGCTTGGAGCAGCAGGCGCTGGCTCTGTATTTGTGCCGTCTAAACTTAATTGTTGTTCGTTATTTTCGGTTACCATAAATTCCTCCTAGTGTAAAGTATCCTATTTTGTTTATAATTTGTCAATTACTCAACCCTCTTAGTGTTTGCAAAAAATATATCATTTGATATTTGTTTCAAATCTTCCCTATCTCCCAAAGCTCTTACTCTTGCACTTTGTGATGCTATCAATTCTCCATATTCTTTTCTTCCAGAATTTCCCCCTGTTACTAGCATCCTTTGTATTAAAGCCATAGGAACAGGCGATCTGTTAGTATTTCTAAGTATATATAATTTTTGCTCTGGTGTTAACTTTGCCATAAATCTTTGTTTCAATGCAGAATATAAGTTGCCATCAAAGTTTCCTGCCTCTGTTTTAGCATGATCTATTAGGCTATAATATTCAGCCAATGCTCTTTTGTTTGGGTCTGGATCATTAATATCATCAGGAGATGATTCATACTCTGGAGCTATTGCTCGTTTTCGTGTACTAATTTCAGAATTAATTTTATAATATTCATTCATTAACTTATATCCTGTTGCCTTAGAGTTACCCAATTCTCTTAATCTGTCTATTCGTTCTTTATTCAGCTCATCTATTTTATCAAAATACTCTCTTGCATCGCTTATTCTTTTTTTTGCTTCTTCCTGAAATGGTGTTACTTTACTTTCTACTACAACACGAATAACATCTTTTTCATATGATTCTAAATCGCTATAATTTTTACTAAAAGTATCTACTGATACATCATTTAACAAATCTCCCATAGTGATAGGGTTCTGTGGAGTGCCTAAGAAATCTGCTCCTACACCTACAGCTCCTTTAGCTAATCCTTTACCAATCCCTTCTTTCTGTGCAGTATCTACTGCATCAGCTATGTTTAATCTCATGTCCTGCATAGCAAATGGCATCATCTGTTCCCCTATATTTAACAATGCAGTTTTAGGATCGTTGAGTACATCTGTTGTTTCTCCCATAAAAGTTTTGCCTGTCCACAAATCCCACATCCTAGCAACTATAGGAGATGACACTCCTCTTCCTGCCTCCAGTACACCCTTTGGGTCTTTCTCGTAAGCTGAACTTCCTATCCCTGCAAACAATCTTGCCAACTGCATTTGCGCTCCAAACAAATTCCAATCTCTGCCACCCATTCTTATTGTCATAAAGTTTGGTTCTGGTATCCATTTTTTCTTTGCAATCTTTTTTCCGTTTACAGTTTTATATTCTGTTATTTCTCTGAATGGGTTAAACTCAGTTTCATTTCCCAATGCCTCATTCATTAATACTGTCAAAGTTGTTGCTCCACCTACCATAGCTGCTAAATTTTGTGCTGCTATTCTTTGACTTAATGTTGTATGCACTCCAAACGGACTTCCTGCAAATCTTGCACTTCCATACAAACCTTCTAACAAATTATCTATTCTTGATTGAAAAAATCTTGGAGCAAATAATAACCACTCTCCCCATTCTCCTGCGAACACCTCATCGGTATAACCTGTTACTCTGTTAACAACATTAGTTATTTCTCTCATTTCTCCATCTGCAATTATTTGTGCAGTTGTTTTCCCTGTTCTTCCTTTTAACCTAGACAATTCTCCTGCTGCCATTTCCATTCGCATAACATCTCCAGCATTACCAAAAGCTCTGTTAGTTTGTTTAATCAAAGGAAGTTTAGCTATTTTTTCTGATGCTCTGCCAAACACACTTATGTTTCCTGCCTGTGCTATAGCATACTCAAACTCTCCACTAGATATATGAAGTCCATTATCTATCATGTCGTCAAGAGTGATGCCATGTTCATCCATAAGTTTTTTATCCATAGCTTTTATTCTTTTACCCAGAACATGAGGATTGTATAAAGATTGAAAGTTTGCAGCAAATGCTTTAGTCCATGCTTTTGGATTTCTCCATGCTCCAAACAACAATGTAATACCATTAGCTGACATATCAAAGGTTGCTCCCAATCCTCTCATTATTCCATTCAATGCCTTGATAGCTTCATTGGATTGTTTGGGTGTTTTAATAGTAGGGTCATTTTTAATTATCTTATTCATTTCTTCTGCTGCATCGTCAATCCATGCCTGCCCTTGTATTCCCTGTAACTCAATCTGAGTATTAGATTCAAGGTCTTCCCTGAACTTTGCCCTGACTTTTTGTATTGATGATTTAAATTCAGTAGGGAGGTTAGTTAAATCTTTTCTTATATCTTTAATAACTGCATTTATGTTTGCTCTTTCCTGTTTATTAAACTTTCTTCTTGTTATAGCTTTTAAGGAAGTTCTTATTTCTGCTACTAATGCTGTTATTTCATCTGGGTCAGCAAAAGGATTATCTACAAAGTCATCTACTTTTTTTAATAACTTATCATCTAATACTTTCAATGCCTGTAACCTTACCAATCCATCTCTGATTCTTGGCAACTTTTCAAATGGCACAGACAAACTACTGTCTAATGTTCCATCCTTTAATGCCTTTTCTAAAAAACCTTTATAAGCTGCTGGTATTTTTTTACCATCTAATCTCATATTTCCTAACACTCTAGCTCTGTAATTCTTAGCTATATTGGTATGTATATCTTCTATATGTTCTCCAATAGATTGACTTAACTTTGTGTACTCCAATGTTTCCCCTGCTTCTCCTACCCAATTCAGACCTGCTGCCTGATTATCAAAGGTCTGATCAAAAACTTCTAAGTTTCCTTTACCTACTCCTCTTCGTCTGACTTTAGGGTTAGGTATTTCAAATACATTTTTCCCTTCTGATAATTTTTTTGCAGTACCTCTTGGTACATAAAAACCAGAAGTTTCATCAGCAGTTCTTAATATATCTGGAGCAGAACCTATATCGTCTAAAAATCCTTCTCCTCTGATATAATCATCATACTTTTTCATATTACTTCTTAACCCTACAAAAAATTGTTGCTGGTCTACTGTCAGCTCATCCCAATAAACAGGGAGTCGTCTTGCTATATCGCCAATAGTTGGTGGTAAAATTTCAGTAACAACTTCTACTCCATCGACAAATTCTGTTTTTGCAATAGGTCTGATTTCTTCTCCTGCTTCATTTGTAAATCGTTTCATATCTATACCTTGTAATCTTGGTACAGTTTCTACTCCGTTAACTATTACTATTTCATCCCCAAATGCTGCAGCCATTTCAGCTTCAATTCTGTTTGCTTCAGCTTGTCCTTTAGTTCTTCCGTTCCTCATTATTCTTCTAGTCTTATCCATAACAGGAATTACTGCTGCCTGCACTCTTCTTTGTATAGTGGTTGGCAATCCTAATCTTCCGATAACAGGAATATCATTATCTCCTATTACTCCACCTAACCAATTTCTTAGTCGTTCTAACTTACCTGTATTACTAACATTAATTCCAGATGCCTCTTTTATCCCAACTACAAGTACTTCATTATTATTAAAATCTTCTACCTGTTTAGTCCCTGTTCGTGGCTGATCTACAGGTACTTCACTACCAATATCATCTGCGATATTATCTGTAGGTTTAGTTTTGTTTAATTCTTTTTTGATTGTCTGGTTCTTAACTACTGCATTAGGATCGTCAAATAATTTAGTTTGTTTTACTTTATTAAGTCTGGCTGCTTTACCTGCTGCACTTCCACCCTTACCTAATGGTATAAATATTAATGGGTCTAATGCAAATTCCCCTACTCCATAAGGAGTTATCTTTTCTGGTACAACAAAGTTTAGTGGTGTCTGCATCCATTCTGGAGCTGATCCTATCCAACCTTTAGATACATCTAATGCTTTAACATCGTGTTCCTGTCTTGCTTTTTCAGCAGACTCAAGCCAGTTATACCCTTGTTCTCTGTAACCTTTGGATATTTCTTCATATGTCTTTCCAGAGTTAGTCATAGCCTGACTACCAAACCCTATCCTCCCTACAATTTCTGATTGTAACGGAGTTAAGACATCCTGAAATTCACTAAAGACATTTCCTATAGGAGCAAATGCAGTACCTAATCTTTGTCCTGCACTCATGTCAGAAGTTGGGTCTAATGCTAAAAGCCCTGCTCCAAATGCTGACATTGGGTCAATTATATCTTTTCCTCTTTTTCCTTCTTTTACAAATCTGTAAAACGATCCACCTAGTGGGTCTATAGCTCTAGCTGCAGCTGTTCCAAATTCAAAAGTTCTTTTACCTAAAGTATATAACGAAGAAGCAAGGTCAGAACCAAATCCTCTGTCCTGTGATTTTGGTATAGATGGTACAGGGGATGTTGTTGTCATTGTGGGAATCTGCCCACCATATATAGACCCTGTTATTCCACTTCCACCTAATGCTTGTGCGTAAGGATATGTAGGAACATTAACTGTTGTTGGTGGGGTAGGAACATATTGTTTAAACAGATTTTGATTTGGTTGTACCATTTGTTACCTTAAAAATATATGAACCTTGTTGACGGAGCTGAAGTCCTTGCTCTTTCAGAGCCAAAAGCTCCTCTCATTGAAGGCGACATAGAAGTATATCGTTTAGTAAACGGATCATTTTCTAAGAAGTCTGCAAACCTCATGGTAGGAGCGCCTCCTCCTCTGATCTGACTACCTAACTCTCCCAAGTATTGATTGTATATATCTCCAAATGATCTTTGAAAAAACTGCCTTCTTGAAGGAGATTTCCCAAAAGCCTTGCCTGCTGGCGAACTAAAGTAAGCAAGTTCTGGCTTATATTCAAGCATATCGCCTGTGTACTGATTAAATGGATTTTTAAAAAAATCGTTTGCGTTTTGTCCGTTTGCCATAATATTCTCCTTAAATTATACCCTCTGCCTGAACTCCACTACCAAATCCTGTTTGAGCATAATCCATAAACGGATCATCTAGTTCAGGTACTCCAGTTCCTACTATTGCTGATGGTGTCTGGTAAGCTGTTCTTGGAGATAATGCTGTTGGTAAAAATGCTGTGGTTGGAGCTTGGAATTGTTGTTGCAAATATCTTCTGTTAACCATTCTGTCTATAACATCTCCTACTGCGCCTGATGCTCCTGCCCTTAATCCCTGCGCATACAAATCTCTTTGTGCTTCTGGGCTTGCATATAAGGATTGCAGGTAGGCTTGTCTTTCTGTTGGCGCTTGTGCTTGCAATGCTGTATTAACATTTCCTATTAAATCCTGATACCCCTGTGAAGTTAATCTTCCTCCTCCACCTCTTACAAATTGTTCAAATGCAGAGAAAGGACTACCTTCTACTCCTGCTGTAGGAGTTCCTGCCATACCACCACCTCCAGAAAGGAAAGCTGTTTGCATTTGAGGTAAAACATTTCTTTGTAAATAATTTTCGTATTGTGGGGTTAACGCAGTTACAGGTAAATTAGCACTCAGCTGAGCTAATACTGTACTCATACCTCTGTAAGGATCAGCCTCTATAGCTGATATTATATCTGCTCTTGATCTAGGGTCAACAAATTCATTAAATGCTCCACCTAATCCTGTGCCTAATGCTCCTGTTACTGCTCCTGTTGCTGGTGTGGTTGTTACTGCTGGTGTGGTTGTCAAGGCAGTAATAGCAT
>LUML01000145.1_pt2 | contig 14766 bp, 13 predicted proteins | sample 729661 | NCBI WGS metagenome assembly LUML01 (sample SAMN03860264, study PRJNA289734) | marine metagenome | biome: seawater column; feature: ocean; material: water; isolation source: Red Sea water column Station 22 - depth 10m | place: Saudi Arabia: Red Sea | collected 2011-10-15 | depth 100 m | reverse complement strand
CATTTATTTCAAGTAGATCTTCCTGAGAAGCCTCCATTAATCTGTTTATATCATTGAAATTAATGGCTAAATTAAGTGCTGTGGCATCACCTACTTCTCTAATACCTAAAGCATAAATAAATCTTTGAAGACTAGTATCTTTACTGGTCTTAATAGATTCAATTAGATTAGAGGAAGATTTAGAGGCAAAGCCCTCAAGTGAAATAATATCTTCTTCTTTAATCTTATAAAGATCAGATACGGTCTTAATTATCTTCTTTTCAATAAAAAGCCTAATAATCTTATCTCCTAATCCATCTATATTCATGGCATTCCTAGAGACGAAGTGTTTGATAACTTCCACTAATTGGGCTGGACATTCTTGCCCTTTTAAGCACCTTAAGGCTGCTACACCTTCATCTCTAAAAAGTTCACTATTACAGGAAGGGCAAGTCTTAGGTTGTTTGATTTTTGGTTTCCTTTTTACCGAATCTTTAAGATCTACTTTGGTAACCTGAGGAATGACATCTCCAGCTCGTTTAATTATTACAACATCGCCCTCTCTTACATCTAAGCGATCAATTTCATCAAAGTTATGCAAACTAGCATTAGAAATAGTTACACCACCTACCTTTACAGGCTCTAAATCTGCTACAGGAGTAATGCTTCCTAGTCTTCCAACTTGGAAGGATATTGAGTTAATAATTGTTTTACCCGTTTCAGCAGGAAACTTTCGGGCAACAGCCCAACGAGGCGCTCTAGTAACCTTACCCATCCTTTGCTGAAGGTTAAAATTATTAACCTTGTAAACAACTCCATCTATCTCATAAGGCAAAGCCTTTCTTTTGCTTTCAATTTTTGAGAAATATTCGATACAGCTCTCAATTCCAGTTACAGTTTCTGTTTCAGGATTGATAGGAAATCCCCATTTCTTAAAAAGCTGTAGCATTTCAAATTGATTATTTGGAATTTCTTCTAGGGGAGAATCAGAACCTCCATATCCATGTACAAAGAGCTTTAAAGGTCTAGAAGCAGTTATCTTTGGATCTAATTGTCTTAAACTACCTGCTGCTGCATTCCTTGGGTTTGCAAAAGGTTTTTTTGCTTCTTCTTCTAACGTCTTATTTATTTTCTTAAATTCAGAGGTCTCTATAAAAACCTCTCCCCTAACCTCCAGAGAGTTTGGTATGGTTGTAACTTCTTTGTCTTTCAATAATTCTAAAGGGACAGAAGGTAAGGTCTTAATATTATGAGTGATGTCTTCCCCTATAGTTCCATCACCTCGTGTAGCTGCTTTATCTAATGAACCGTTTTTATAAAATAAATTTACTGCCACTCCATCCAACTTAGGTTCGCAACAATATTCAATGTCTTCTTCTAAACCTAATCTTTCTTTTACTCTTTTATCAAAATCTTTTAAATCTTGAATGCTGAAAGCATTATCTAAAGACAACATTTGAGAACCGTGGGTTATTTTTTTAAACCCTGACAAAGGTTTTGACCCTACTCTTTGAGTGGGAGAACTTTCTGAAAGTAATTCCGGGAATTTTTCTTCTAAAGACAATAGTTCTTGAAATAGAAGATCGTATTCTGAGTCTTCTATTTCGGGTTCATCAAGAACATGGTACTTATAAGAATGCGTTCTTATTAATGTAGAAAGTTTCTCAACTCGAAGCTGGTCTTCTTTTCTAGGCTTCATGTTTCCTTGAATTAGCTAACGTTAGCTAGACGTTGACGCTGAAATTCTTGAGACTCATCTCTCATATGGTCTAGCATTTGCTTGGTCAAAAGGTTTCTGTTCTCATCTAATAAACTACAAGAAAAGTTTTCAGAAAGAGATTTGGCAACTGAAAACATTAGGTCAAATGACTCCACAACCTTTGTGGTTTTACTGGGATCTAATACTAATGCTATATCAGAGGAAGTTTTTTCTTCCAGAAAATTACCGGGTTTTTTAGCATTTATAAGACTAAACAATATTTCTTCCGTATTGTCTCTGAAAGTGAAGAAACCTTTGTCTTCAAATAAAAAGCTATAAGAAGACAGGCTTTTAGACAGAGTGATAGAAGAAAAAGTTTCGTTATCTTTTGAAGAAAGATTAAAAATGATCAGACTGTGGCCTTTGAGAATTGGAATATCTTCAACAGAGTCTTCTAACTCATCTAAGAATTCAGTTTCATCAATTGTTGGACCAGGAATATCTTCTAATTCTTCAGTTTCTGGTACTGAAGGCTGTACCAAGTCTACTTTAAGTTTATTTTTTCTGGTTTTAACAGATCTTCTTATTCCATCTACAAATACCAAAGCTAACAAAAGTCCTATAATTACAGTAAGAATTTCAGCTAGGTTTAACATTGAATTTATGCAGTTGCTGCTAGCTTAATAGCCTCTTCGACATCAACAGCGACCATTCTTGATACCCCTGGTTCTTGCATTGTAACTCCCATAAGGTGCTTACTTCTCTCCATGGAAATTTTATTGTGGGTTATATAAACAAATTGCACTTTATTCTCTCCTCCTGATAATTGCGCGACACTTGCGTTTTTCTTTCCAGGAGGTTTAGCAACAATACCCACACCTGATGTCAACCAGTCATCATCCAACAATATTAATTCTGCATGACCACCACCAAAAAGTTTTGGGAAAGACTTACCCAAGCTTTTATTTAAATTATCAAAAGTATCTTTGAATGTTGTTCTTGTTTCTTTATCAATTTTGTTAATAGCATTTTGAAGAGTTTCTAAAGCTCTCATCAGCTCTTCATGTTGTTTGTCTAAATGTGATTTCCTTTCTTCTTCTTGTGCATATTCTTCCATGGCCGCAAGATTTATTGCCCCAAGTCTTGATATTTTCCTTTCTATTTTCTCTAAATCCAGCTGATAATCATTCACTGTTTTATTTTCGTCTAATTCAGCCAAAAGTTTTTTAAGGTCTAAATTATTTTCTTTAAGTTGTTTCTCTATATTTTCAGCTTCAATCCTGTATGCCTGATGTTCCAATCTCAATGATTCAAGACTTTCTCTTGAGCTTATTGCCTTCTGTTCTTTATCTAACCTTTGTTTTTCAATTTGCCTGATACCATCTGAAGCATCTTCTATTGATTTTCTTATAGAGCCCATTTTTTCCTCTACAAGCAATCTTGATTGGAGAAGATCTTTTAAGGAATTTTCCATAATTTTTAGAGGCTCTTTATTCAAAGAAGATTGCTCTTTCAAAGATTCAATTTCAGTTTCTAGATTATTAATTTCTGTTTCCAAATGATTAACCTGCGAAATATTTGTAGCAAGGTTAGCTTGAGAATCCGCATATTCTTGAGTTTTATCTAAAAGCTCTAATCTATCTTCCTTACTAGAACCTTTAAATAGTTTTTTTGTCTTAATTACCAACTTTGGTGTCTCACTTGTCAGAGAACTCAGCAACTTCTCTATTTCTTTCAAACCTGCTTCTTCAAATAACTCTTCTTCAGATACTGTTCCACTAGACAATAGGGATAAAAGTTTTACTTCTGCTTGTTTTAAGTCGACCAAAAGACTTTTGAGTTGTTTTGAAAACATTTCCCAGTCTTTTTCCAATCCTTCCATCTCTGAATCTTGATTACTTTCAGATAATTGAGTTTCTCTTAATTTATCTAATTCAGGAGTTATCTCAGAAATTGATCTCTCTAATCTTTCTATCAGTTTTGAAGTTTTTACTACTTCATCCTTTTTAGAAGACAAATTTTCATTACTCAGATCTAACTTTGTAGATAATTCTAAATTTTTATTTTTATTTTCTTTTATCTCTTGCTCACATCTAGAAATATCTGCACCAAGACTGTAAAACTCTTGCTGCACCTTATCCATCTCCGACTGCATTTCCATTTGTTTCGTTCTTAACTCATTAATTTCAGAATCTGAAGTCGTTTTTAAAGAATTAATTTCTTCTAATTTAATTTTTTGTAGCCTTACTGCTTCTTCTTTCGATGCAACTTCACCTGATTTATCCTGCCATTGATTAGACCAGACAAGTCCTTTAGTGTGGTTTTCTTCTTTTCTTAGATCTGCGTAACGCTCTGCAGCTCTGGCTTGTTGCTTCAGCTTAAAAAGAAGCCTACCTATTTCTTCTCTGAGATCTTCTAACCTACTTAGATTCTCTTTTGTCCTTTTAATTCTTGATTCAGTCTCTTTTCTTCTTTCAAGATACCTTGAGATTCCTGCCACTTCTTCAATGTAAGATCTCATCTCTTCCGGTTTTGAACTCACCAATCTAGAAATCATATCTTGCTCAATAATTGCATAACTTCTTGGACCTAATCCTGTACCCAGAATGAGATCTGTTATATCTCTTTTTCTACAACTTGTGCCATTGAGGTAATAATTTGATTGACCATCGATATCCAAGGTTCTCCTAACTGAGATTTCACTGTAGCTTGCAAATTCTCCGCCTATTCTGCCGTCGTTGTTATCAAAAAATAGTTCTACAGAAGCTCTTGAAACAGGTTTTCTCGAAGCCGAACCATTAAAAACAACTTCGGACATCGATTGACTCCTTAGATTCTTTGCGGAGCTTTCTCCTAATACCCATCTGACAGCATCAATAACATTGGATTTACCACATCCATTTGGCCCAACAATCGCGGTCAATTCATGTGGAAAAGAGATTGATGTTGGATCAACAAATGATTTGAACCCTGCAAGTTTTACTGACTTAAGCCTCATTTTTTGCTTGATTTAGGGGGGCAGAAACCCTTCGCCCTTGGGTGAGACGACAACGAAAGACAAGAACATCTTTCCATTTGTGGCGTAAGTCTAGTCTATTTAATCAGATGAAACTACTGATTTTTCATTGATTTAATAGTATTTATCGCTTCTTGGATGGAGGCCTTTTCACTTTCATACTTGGTATTTTCTTTAGCCTTTTCCCAAGAATTTAAAGCTAAGTCTGTTTCTCCTTCTTGAAAATACTTAATGCCCTTTAAAGTTAAAGCGATAGCATTAACAGGGGATTTTTTGAGAGCTATTTGAAGAGCAGTGTCTACTTCCTCAGAAAAGATGTTTTTTTCCTTGAAAAAAAGTATTTGTGCATATTCAGCAAAAATGGCTGCAGGTATTTCATCTGAAAACTTACTAATCAAGCTTTTCAACAGCAGACTTGATATGAGAAATTCGTTGATGTCTCGAAATTCATTTGATAAAGAATAAATTTCTGAAGCCGTAGTTTCAGTTTTATTTACGAAGCTATTTAATTCCTGAATAACAGATTCCCTTTCTATATCCCTAGTTTTCAAATCAGCTGCAATAAAGCCATATATGGCCTGGTGGGTTTGAAGATCGTCCAAAGACCCCAAAGAGAGAGGTTGAAAATAAATTACACTAATAGCCAAAAAGGTAATTACTGAAATAAACACTGGCTTAAAAACAGCTTTTTTTTGAGTAAGGACTACTAACTCTTTTTCTTTTGGTACGTCTTGTAAAAGAATTTGTTCTCTTTCATTAACCAGCAAATTTATTGATTCTTGTGATAAGTTTGGATTGAGTTCAAGATTTTTTTTCTCAGCCTTAAATAATTCAATATTTTGTTCTCTTCTATCATAGGCCGATCTATTTGTTGGATAAAAACTAACTATCGTATAAATTATTAAACTTATTAATGTAATTGTTAATAATAAATAAAACATTTACTCGTCTTCAACTAGCTTCTTCAGCCTAGTCCTTTCTATAGCTTTAACAATATTTTCAGCTTCTATATCCTTAGGTTCCCTTTTAGAATTTATATTCCAGCCAACTACAAGAAGAATAATCAATAAAATTAAGGCAAAAGGACCTATCCAAAGAATTAATGTATTTTTCCTTAGAGCGGGCTTATAAAGAATAAAATCTCCGTACCTTGAGCTGAGAAATACCTCTATTTGCTCATCAGTCTTACCCTCTTCAATTAGCCTGTGGATTTCCCTCTTTAAGTCTTTGGCAATTGGAGCATTGGAACCTGCTAAGTTAGAACTCTGACATTTTGGACACCTGTAAGTATCAACCAGATTATAAAATCTCTGTTGATCTGCATCATTAGCAAAACCATATATTTCTTTGGTAACTTCAGAATGCAAAGAAAGTGAAAAAATAAATAGGATGCAGATAAATAGTTTATTTTTCATCTTCTTTTAACTTACTTAAAACACTATTAAATTTCTGTTCCCATACCTCTGGGGTTAAAACCCCTACGTGCCTAACTCTAATAATTCCTTCTTTGTCTATCAAAAAGGTTTCAGGAGCTCCGTAAACACCCAGATCAATAGCTAACTTCCCGTCTTTATCAAAAATACTGAACTCATAGGGATCACCAATTTTATCGAGTAGTTTTATAGCCTTGTTCCGATCATCTTTGTAATTTAGTCCATATATTTTTATTCTAGAATTATTTTTTAATTCCATTAAGAAGGGGTGTTCTACTAAACAAGCAACGCACCAAGTGGCCCAAACATTCAATAAAGAAGGAAGTTCTAATAAGTCATCCTTGGTAATAACCTCTTCATTATTTAGCTTTGATAAAGAGAAATTTGGAAAATCTTTGTTTAATAAAACTGACCGAAGATCGCGTTCCTCTCTATCTAAAAATGTAAACAAGCCAAGTATCAAAACGATGAATAAAGCCAGAGGTAGATAGTGAGTTAATCTACTCATATCCTCTTCACATACCTGTAACTTGAAACAAATGTACCAAAAGCGATTAAGAAAGCTCCAAACCATATCCATCGAATAAAAGGTTTTATTTGAAACTTAAACGACCAAGTACCATCCCCAACCTGCTCCCCCAGAGTCACATAATAATCCTGAAGTAAAGTGGGTTTTATACCTGCCTCTGTCATCACTTGGTTTGAAGATAGATAGTTTCTTTTTTCTGGACTTATTTGGTCTATTAGACCACCTTCTCTTATTTCAATGTTGGCAGATTGATAAGAATAATTAAGTCTTTTTGCTTCTTGCATCTCTTTAAAAATGAATTGTGTACTACCCAATTTGTAACTTTCCCCTTTCTGTAGAACCACATCTCTTTCTAGAGAAAAGGTTGTAACAATACCTACTCCTAAGATTAAAAAAGCAGTTCCTAAATGAGCACTGATCATTCCAAGCCTTTTAATTAAAATAGATTTTAATTCTTGGAGTTGGGTTGATTGATAAGCAGCATCTACAAGATTTCCTGAAACTATCCAACTAAACATCGCTATTGCCAAAAAGGTTCCCCAACCCAACTTCCCAAATACAAAGAAAACTAGCAAACTTAAAATAACAAATATAGAAAAACTCTCAATAGCAACTCTATTTAAAAAATTAAATTGCTTCGTAGAACTCCAACTAAGATATAGTCCCACACCCTGAAGAATGCTTAAAGCAAGCGCAAAAGGAAGAATTAAAATTTCGTAATATGGAGCTCCGACTGAAATCTGATCTCCATCATTCAGCGATTCATAAATGAGGGGAAATAATGTTCCAAACATTATTGATAATGCCAAAATAACCAAAAGTACATTATTCAATAAGAAACCGAATTCTTTTGAGGCTAAGTTGTAGGTGCTCCTACCCGGCAATTTGTTATTTAAGAAGGAATAAAAGATTAAGGATCCCAAAATAAAATAAGAAAAAATAGCTAAGATAAAGACTCCTCTTTCTGGATCCAAGGCAAAAACGTGTACAGAAGTAAGAATGCCAGACCTTACTAAAAAGGTCCCTAAAATACTGGCTGCAAAAGCAAGAATACTTAAAAGTATTGACCAATTCTTATAAATTCCTCGCTTCTCGGTCACTATGAGAGAATGAAACATAGCAACCGATATTAACCAAGGAACAAAAGCAGCGTTCTCAACAGGATCCCAAAACCACCAACCTCCCCAACCCAATTCATAATAGGCCCACCAACTACCCAAGGCGATTCCTAACGTTAAGAAACCTGAAGATAAAAGTGACCAAGGTCTTGCTTCTCTTGCCCAAACTGAATCAATCTTTTTTGAAACGAGTGCCGATAAAGATAAAGCAAAAGGCACAGCTAAACCCGAATAACCTAAATAGAGTAAAGGTGGATGAATTGTAAAAGCAAAATCTTGCAATAGTGGATTAAGATCTGCACCTTCTATAGGCACTACTGGAAGTATCCTTTCAAAAGGATTAGATGTAAAAAGAGTAAAAGCAATGAAAGCAAAAATAATTTGGTTTAAAACTGAAAGAGTCAGCGCAACAAATTCTTCGTCTTTTTTTCGATTTAGAAAAAAATAAGTAGTCGACCATAAACAAAGACAAAATATCCAAAGCAATAATGAACCTTCGTGTGCTCCCCAAGTAGCAGCGAACTTGAAATAGGTAGGTAACAAAGTGTTCGAGTTGTTAGCAATATAAGCAACCGAAAAGTCATCAACCAGAAAGCTATAAATTAAGGAAATAAAACTTAGAAATACAAATAAACAAACAAGATTATTCATTGGTCCAATAATTGTGTAATAAAAATTATCTTTTGTAAGAAATCTAAGTAATGGGGAAAAGCCTGCTGTAAAACTTACGACCAAGGCACCAATAAGAAGGATATGGCCTATCTCAACTATCATTTTTTATCTTTTAAAGTTTTTGCAACTTCAGGTGGCATATAGTTTTCATCGTGCTTCGCTAAAACTTCATTAGCAATGAATATTCCTTGCTCATTGATTTTTCCTTTTGCAACAATCCCGGCCTCTTCTGAAAAGAGGTCGGGGAGTATACCTTCATAAGTTATCAATAGATCTTCTTCAAAATCCGTAATTACAAAAGTAATTCTTAAAGAATTACTTTCTTTGTTTATTGAATCTTTTTTAACCATTCCCCCTACTCTTATCTGATTATCAACACTTATTTTTTCTTTTTTTAGATCTGAAGGAGAATAAAAGAGATTTATATTTTCTGACAGTCCTTTAAATACCAAAAAAGCAGCCATTGCGGTGCCAAATAAAATTGACAACACAACATATAATCTTTGTTTTCTTATAGGGTGCAAAATCTTATTCCTTAGTATTTTGAGAATGCTGGTGTTTTATTAATTTAATTTGCTTGTAGGGTACATATAGGTTTATCAAGATGATTATTAGAAAAAAAGAGACAACAAACCAAACGTATTGACCTTGCCCATCCATGAAAAATAGATCTTGTATTACGTCCATCATTCTTTTATTTGATTATTGAGAAACTGACGAACCCAAGAAGTATTTCTCTCTCGAATCAATATCTCTGCTCTTAAAGTATTTAATAGGATGCTGAAAAGAATGGAATAAAAGCCTATTACACAAATTAAAAGAGGTAAGTACATGTCTGGTGTCATAGAAGGAGCAGAAGTAATCGTAAAAGTAGAAGGCTGGTGAAGGGTTTGCCACCAATCTACAGATTTCTTAATTATAGGGATAATTATTACTCCCACTACAGATATCAAAGAAGCTGCCCTATCACCTTTTTGTTTGTTATCTATTGAAGAGTAAAGGCTAATTATGCCGGCATATAGAAAAAATAAAATTAGTGTAGAGGTTAGTCTTGCGTCCCATACCCACCAAGTACCCCAAGTGGGTTTACCCCAAACAGCACCGCTGATTAAAGCTATCAAAGTGAAACTTGCTCCAATAGGGGCAGCTGACCTTAAGAACATTCCTGCTAGTTTTGCTCTCCAAATTAAACAAATGAATCCGAAAATGGCCATCATTAAATATGTGGATTGCCCTAAAATTGCTGAAGGAACATGAATGAAGATTATTCTGTAAACATCTCCTTGTTTGTAATCTGTGGGAGCAAAACCAATTCCCCAAATCAGGCCCGAAAGGAGAATTAAAATGGAAATGGGGAGAAACCAAGGCAATATCTTGGAAGCCCATTTAAAAAATAGAGGAGGAGATCCCAAAGAGATTAACCATTTTTTAATTAAATTAATCATAATTTATAACTATAGCCTCAGTTGTTGCTAAGCATAGACCAGGAATACCTATGGCAAGCATAGCTCCTAGGAAATAAAGATAAGAAAAAAAGTCTTGTCCATTAAGTGCACTTGTTATGACTGCAACCCCTAGAATCAATATGGGGACTGAAAGAGGCAGAACAATAACTGCACTCAATATAGCAGTTTTTCCTATGGTTAGTGCTCCTCCTAAAGCTCCTAACAAACTTAGCAGAAGAGTTCCCATTAAGAGACTGATCAACAAAGGAAACAGCAAGCCTTCAGGAAGATACAGAAAAAAAGTACTGATTAAAGATGCCAATAAAAGAGGAGCTCCGGTTACTAACCAATGGGCTAAGACCTTTGCCAATACCAATATGAAAGTAGGTTCTCCACTAATTAGAAACTGGTCTAAAGTGCCATCTCGATAATCTTCATTAAAAATGCTTTCTACTGCTAACAAAGAAGCTAATAAGGCTGCTACCCAAATTACCCCTGAAGATAAGGTGCTTAAAAAAGAACCTTCCGTTCCTAATGCTAAAGGAAAAAGGGTTATAACGATTAGAAAAAAGACTAAAGGAACCATAAAAGTAGCTATCTTTTTAAAAGAAAGTACTAAATCTCTTTTTAGAACAAGCGTGAACCAATTAAAAAGAGTATTTTTTTCATTCATGAATAGTTGTCCAGTAAAATTTCTCTGGAATCCATATTAGATGAAGTATGGCTGGTAAAAAGAAAGGAACAGCCTCTAGAGTTTAATTTCTTGATAATAGAAGAAACCAGCAGACCACCTTCCTGATCCAGAGAAGCAAAAGGTTCATCTACAAGATATAACTCATGCTCATCTAATAACCATTTAGCTATAGCCAATCTTTTTAGCTGCCCCATTGATAAATCTGAAGATGCTCTTTCTCTGTACTCAAAAAGACCAACTTCATTTAAAGAAGACATAATGTTTTCTTCATTACAATTAAAAACTGAATGGGAAAATCTTAGATTTTCAACTACAGTAAAATTGTTTTTAAGAGCTAATTGATGACCTTGATAAAAACAAGATTTTAAAAAAAATGTTCTTGTTTCTTCAATTGGTTTTTGTTTCCAGCTTATTTTCCCTTGCTTCTTTTCGATTAAGCCTAAAATACACTTTAATAATGAAGTCTTTCCAGATCCATTAGATCCAATTATTTCTGTGTTCGCACCTTTATTAACTTCAAATGATAGGTTTTTAAAAACCAAATCATTAGATCTTTGGCAGGATAAATTATCTACTTTAAGCAAGTCTTGTCTCTTGTGACTGAGACGGCTATTTTATCAAAATAAACCTTTAGTCTAAACGTAAGGTACATATGAAGTTACAGCTTATATTTGTTTAAAACTAAGATGCAACTATAAATCAAGACTATGTATTAAAATATAATCAATGTAGGCCCCGTTAGCTCAGTTGGATAGAGCGCCAGATTCCTAATCTGGAGGCCATAGGTTCAAATCCTGTACGGGGCACCAAAAGATATGAATTGGAAAAAAGAGACAGACGAAATAAAGATTAGAAAAAAACTAGCTAAGAAACAAGGTGGTTCTGAAGCGGTTGCACTACAGCATGCTAAAGGCAGGTTAACTCTTAGAGAAAGAATAGATAAACTTATAGATAAAGGATCTTTCCAAGAACAAGGAGAAATAGCTGGGGGTACGGAAACTAATGAAAAGGGTGAAGTGGAATCTATTACTGATTGAGAAAGAGCGTTTACACTGAAGATCTAGCTCTAAGTTACAAAATGCCATTAATTCGCTTGCATGAAGGAGGCGGAGGGTCTGTTGCAGGTCCTGCAAAAAGTAAAAAAAGAGGGTATGGTGGAGATCCAGTATTTTCAAGATCAAGGTTTAAATCAGTAGCTGAAACACTTAAAGAAATACCTGTTATATCAGCTGCTTTAGGGCCTGTTGCTGGTTTACCAGCTGCAAGATTTGTTGCTTCCCATTTCAGAGTTATGACTAAAAAGACAGCCCAACTGCTTGTCGCTGGGCCAGCTGTAGTAGAAAGAGCCTTTGGGAAAAAAATGACCAAGGAAGAGTTAGGAGGCTCACATGTACATCGCTTGAACGGAGTTACGGATAATGTTGCAGAAACTGAGGAGGATGCCTTTATCCAGATTAAGCAATTTCTATCATATATGCCTCAAAGCATTTATGAATTGCCTAATAGACAAGAAACTGGAGACCCAAGGGATAGAAAGGATGAGGACCTTCTTTCATTGATTCCTAAGGACAGAAAGAAGTCCTATGAAATGAGAGAAATTATAAAAAAGGTATTTGATAACGAATCCTTCTTTGAAATAACAAAATCTTTTGGTAGAGGCATTATTACTGGTTTTGCTAGGTTGGATGGTTTTACTATTGGGATTTTGGCTAATGATTCCAATTTTTATGCTGGATCTATGTCTGCTGATGGCGCTAAAAAAACTACTAGATTCGTGAAATTATGTGACACGTTCCACATTCCTATAGTAAGTTTGGTTGACGAACCGGGGTTTTTGATTGGCCCAGAAGCTGAAATTGAAGCTACCATTCTTCATGGTACGGAAGCTGTACTTGCTGTCACCGAATCTACTGTGCCTTGGTCTTCAGTTATGATCAGAAAATCATTTGGAGTGGCAGCAGCTGCTCACTATGGCCCAGAGGGTTATGTTCTAGCTTGGCCTTCAGCAGAGTCTGGACCCTTACCTTTAGAAGGAGGAGTGGCAGTGGCTTTTAAGAAGGAAATAGCTTCTGCAAAAGACCCAGAAGCTAAGAGAAAAGAAATTGAAGAAAGAATGAGTAAACTTCAAGATCCTTTTCCAAGAGCTGAAAGTTTTTCTGTCCACGAAATAATTGATCCCCGAGAAACTCGTAAATACCTAGCTCAATGGGCGGAAAGAATCCAACCTCAATTGAAAGCTAAACTTTTGCATTTAAAGTAGAGACATAACAAATTTAGATAGATATACTGATCGGCCGAAAAAAATATTTTTAAAGGAGCACATAATATGAAAACTCATCATCAGTTTTATATAAATGGAGAGTGGGTAGATCCAGCAGAAGGAGTAAATTCTTTTGATGTCATCAACCCCTCAAATGAAGAGGTAATAGCACAAATTGCCTTAGGAACACCGGCAGATGTAGATAAAGCAGTCGCTGCAGCTCAAGCTGCATTTGATTCCTTTAGCCAAACCTCTGTTGAAGAACGTTTAGCTTTACTTGGAAAAATAGTTGAGATCTATCAATCAAGATATGATGAAGTTGCTGAAACCATATCCCAAGAAATGGGCGCACCTCTTTCTCTATCAAAAGCTGCTCAAGCTGCTACTGGATTAGGTCACTTTGCCCAAGCAATAGAGATTCTTCAAGGTTTTGAATGGGAAGAGACCAAGGGTAAAACTACATTAAGAAAGGAGCCTATTGGTGTCGTAGGAATGATTACCCCATGGAATTGGCCTATCAACCAAATTTCTTGCAAAGTTGCTCCTGCCTTAGCTGCTGGATGCACCATGGTATTAAAACCAACTGAGATAGCGCCATTGAATGCGATTCTTTTTGCAGAAGTAATGGATGAAGCAGGAGTTCCTGCAGGTGTATTCAATATGATTAATGGAGATGGACCTACAGTTGGTGAAGCTATGTCTTCACATCCGGGTATAGATATGATGTCTTTTACAGGTTCAACCAGAGCAGGAATTAGTGTAGCTAAAGGAGCTGCTGATACTGTTAAGAGAGTGGCACAAGAGCTTGGAGGAAAATCAGCTAATATCATCCTTGACGACGCAGATTTTCCATCTGCTATTGAAGGTGGAGCTAGACATTGCTTTTCTAATAGCGGTCAATCTTGTAATGCACCAACTAGGATGCTTGTTCCAGAAAGTAGACAAGATGAGGCTAAGGAAATTGCTAAAAAAGCAGCAGAAACTACTAAAGTTGGAGATCCTTTTGGAGAAGATACTTCTATTGGTCCTGTTGTTAGTGAAGTTCAATTCAATAAAATTCAAGGTTTAATTGAAAAAGGAATTGAAGAAGGAGCTGAGCTGGTAACTGGAGGACCTGGAAAACCTGATGGTTTAAATGCAGGTTATTACGTAAGACCTACAGTTTTTGCAAATGTTAATAATGATATGACAATTGCAAGAGAAGAAATTTTTGGACCAGTATTGTCGATTCTTCCTTATAAAGATGAAGAAGAGGCAGTTCAAATAGCAAACGATACGGATTATGGTCTATATGGATATGTTTCCGGTGATGTCGAGCATGCCAAAAAGATAGCTAATAGAATAAGAGCAGGTAGCGTAGCTATAAATGGTGCCCAAGCAGATTTTACAGCCCCTTTTGGAGGCTATAAGCAATCTGGGAATGGTAAAGAGTGGGGGCCTTTTGGTTTCGAAGAATTTTTAGAAACAAAAGCTGTCCTAGGCTACGAAAGCTAAAGAAAAGGCCGCTAAAGCGGCCTTTTTTCTATACTAAGTTATGTAACTTTTCCCCTCTTCTATACCTTTCTAGGTTTAATAAGAATAATTCCACAGCTCTGTCAGTAGCCCTAGGGCCCCAAGCCGAGTCATGGGGAGTAATAAAACAATTTTCTAATTCCCACAAAGGTGAGTTCTTATCTAAAGGTTCTGGATCAGTTACATCCAAAGCTGCACACTCAATTTCTCCAGAAATTAAAGCTTGATGTAAGTCTTCTTCGGACACTGTCTCTCCTCTTCCTACATTTATAAACATGGAGGAGGTTTTCATTGCTATAAACTGCTCTATAGAGAAAGTTTTTTGGGTCTCTTCTGTAACTGGTAAACAATTAATTACAAAGTCACATTCAGAAAGCATTTCATTAAGATCTGAAGGCTTGTATAGCCT
>LUML01000193.1_pt1 | contig 14859 bp, 23 predicted proteins | sample 729661 | NCBI WGS metagenome assembly LUML01 (sample SAMN03860264, study PRJNA289734) | marine metagenome | biome: seawater column; feature: ocean; material: water; isolation source: Red Sea water column Station 22 - depth 10m | place: Saudi Arabia: Red Sea | collected 2011-10-15 | depth 100 m | reverse complement strand
CTCTTCGGTCATACCACCGCGCATGTAGCCCAGTTCATCGACCATGGCTCCACCCATGTTTTTTCCTTCAGCGTCTTTCAAAGCTTTTTGATAAGCTTTCTCCAAAAGATCGCCTGTTAGTTCAGCGGCAGTGTTCAAACCAATGCCTTGGACATCAATAACAAAGTCCCGTTTTTCCGCGTCGGTCATTTTGTTGTCTTGAACGATAACCTTTTTTTCTTTTTCCGCCATCAGAAGGTTCCCTTTCCGCCGTTGTCGTTATAGGTCAATCCTTTGACTTGAGCAGGCGGAGCGCCCTTGATACGGGCCATTCCGCCATCGGCCATGTTCATCATGTCTGCATCGTTAATTCTTTTGGCTTTTTTCATAAGACCGCCAGCTTCACGCTCTGACATATCCATCTGTTCAGACATCTGTTCAGCCATGCCGCCGTCTCGCATACCGCGAGCCTTCAGCATCTTCTTTAAACGGAGACGATCCGCATCTGAAATTGTGTTGCCAGACTCGTCCAGAAGCATGTCCATCATTCGACGATCCGCATCTGAAATTGTTCTACCGGACCCACCATCCTTATAAGGAATAGGCTTACCGCTTTTTGTCTTAGGCATCATTTTCTCCTTCGTTTAACAGACTTAACTCTACGGGGCTTACCAGCCGGTTGGCCCAGACGTTTTTTCTGAGAAATCCTAGACCTCTTCTCAGACGAGGTTAGTTCCTTGGCCGTCTTAGGTGTCTTCTTGGAAACACGTTTACTCGGCCTGCAATAAGGTGTTCCTCTTTTTTCGCCTTTCTTTCTTCCGCAAGGCTTACCTGTCCTTACGTCAACCCAATCTTCCTTAAACCAACGCTTGAGAGCCGCCCCCTTTTTTGTCTTCCGAACAGCCATCAGAATATCCTGACTTGTCGCCCACCGTGCTCGGACATCACCGCCCCGCACCCGTTAGTCTTAACTGTCATTCCACCTTTTGCACGTTTCGTCTTGTTACCCCAGTTCTTAGCACCAACTTTTCGGCACTTGGCTATGGCTCCTGACGCATACGCAGACGGAAACACTTTGTATCGAGCTTTAACTTTTCTATAACAAGCGTCCTTAGTAGCCATCAGCACTTCCACCTTCTACGAGCTTGTCTGATCCGAGAGTTAGGATCATTCCGGGTTTTGGCAGAGCTTCTTTTCAACTGACCAGCAGACCTCGCGCAGTAACTTTTTCTGCGTTTTGCGGCCTTACTTCCCTTCTTAACTTTTCCTGTAACAGCAGTTTTAAGTTTGGAGCCAGGATTGGCTTTACGATACGCGGCAACACCTTTCTTCGTCATCCCAGCACCCTTCTTGGTGGGACGATAATTTGCACCTTTACCCGTAGTGGTGCGACGAATGGGTTTTTCGCGTTTTCTAGCCATTTTGTTTCACGTGAAACATCACGCCTTTTTCCTTGCTCTTTTTTTAGCGGACGCTGAAGGCAACTCTGAATAATGATAAAGCTTTTTACTATTTTTTGTATGCGTTGCTCCAGAATGCACATCACCATTAGGCATTTTATGAGTGCCTCCTGTGTGCTTACTACCGTCTTTAAAATAATGACCTACACCTTTAGCCATATCATGTCCTCTTCTTCCGTTTCTTTCTTCGAGCCTCCGACAAAGCTATAGCAATTGCCTGTTTCCTGCTTTTAACTTTCGGCCCCTTTTTACTACCACTACGCAACTTACCCTTTTTGTATTCCTTCATAACCTTCGACACTTTACGCTTTCGACGGCCTGTTAACTGTTTAGAAGTTTGTGCGCGAGATATTGCCATTAAAAAACCTTAGTAATCTTTCCATAACCACCTTTTCTGTCTTTGTCTTGTGTCAACAGAGCAGCTTTTCTTAAAGCTATTGCCATTGCTCTATCAATGGAAGACACATCGGGATTGGTTACTTTGGGTACTCCTATGGAAGGTAAGTGAACTTTACCCATCTTTCTAGCCAGAACTTTACCCATCTTTCTAGCCATCAGAATACCCTCGTTTTATGGGCCGGACCGCCATCGTTTGGCCGGTCGGGTTCCTGACGGTTCTTCCAGATTTAGATTTCTTAGACACTTTATTCTCCTCTTCCTGCGGTACCTTGGCGGATACGCTCACGGTTAACTTCTGCGCGTAACATCGCGATATCTTCCTGCGAGTCGATCTTTTCAGCGGCCATCTCTTCCTTAGCGGCTTCTTTCGCCACATCAAAAACAAGACGCTGGTCGAACTCGCTGGCCTTACGTTGCAAGTCCGCTGCTTTGATATCCAACTCCTTGGACCGAAGCTGGACCAAGGGGTCTACTTCGCCCTCTGGCGGGGGCATAAGCGCCGCCATGACCTCTTCGGTGTACTGAGCAATCAACTCGGCCACACGGGACTCCACGTCCACCGGAGGCGGTTGCTGGCCTGCCTGAAGGGATTGCTCAATCATCACACGCCTCTCCGCATCAGCAACGCCCCTGGCCTTCAAGGCAATATGCTCGCACAGATGCGCTTGCAGCAGCGCGAACACGGGCGGAGACGCCGCCGGAACCGGCGTTTTCATAAAGATAATATGCGCCGTCATATGCGCGTCATGATCCTGTGTCGGGAACGCCTGCAAGTTTTGCTGAATGATCGCTCGAGCATTCTCAATCGACGGATCGGTGGGCTGGGGCGGTTCGGGCGTAGGCAGAAGCGCCTCGATGTTATGAACGCCTATCGCCTCGTAGATCCTGCGATAAGCTTCATGCAGATTATGCATCTGCGGATTCGTCTGCGCCAACTGAAGCTGCGTTTGTGCGAGCGCCAGCCTTTGTGACATGGAGTAAATGTTCGGATCAGAGACAGGTATAACATCGACACGCTCATCAAAATCCGCCTGCTTGATTGTTGCTTCGGCACCGTATACGTCATACGGATACATGGGTGGTAAAGATTCCGCAAAAACGCGAGCCAGCATTCTGAACTCTTGTTTCTGTGCGTAATGAAGCCGCTTGTGAATTGCGGACATTACCTTTGAACCACGTTCAAGAAGAGCGACCGTAGTTCCAACAGCAGCTTGCTGATTACCGTCTCCAACCTGAAGATCAGCTATCGCAGCAAAGCGGCGACCAGCATCCACGATAAACCCAAGCAGAGCCATCAGGGTCTGGCTGGGCTCCTTGTAAGGAAGCGGCAGGATGCTTTCTCGTAAAGCACCGCCGGGTACATCAATATCGCGAAACTCACCAGGAGACAAAGGCTCATCAGAGTCACGAATCCTAATACCGCGAGCCTTAAAACCAGCAGGAAGGTTAGCAAGAGTGCCTGCATCGATCAGCTGCCTTAATATGGATGTTGCGGAACGGCCCAGCCCACCAATCATGTGTAGAAGGCCAAAACCATAAAAACCCAAGCCGGGTAAAAATTTGTAATGGGAGAAGTACTGAACCTTCTTGTAGTACTCGTCACCTTCACGCCAGTTTCTCCGGATTGCCAGAATTTTTCCGCTGCCCTCGTCAATCGTCACGATGTACGGAAGCTTGATTCCTGTTTGTTCTCCATCAATCGGGCTCACGTGTTCAAAGCCCGGTAGATCAAGATCGGTGTGAACCTCTAAAAGTGTGCAGTCTTGTTCATCGCCGCCGGCATGTTCTACGCCCTGAAGCTCCCGTTCTTTTGAGCGTACTTCATCGTCAGACGCGTAGGCCGTTATGTCCACTTCCCGATAGAACCCAGCCGCCTGGTTCTTTCTGACATCGTTTGTGTTCATCCGGATTACGTGCGTAACACGCGAAGCAGATGAAAGGTCGGTTGCGTTGTACGGAACCAGAAGATCATCGGCAGGTACAAACTTTGAAACAGCGCGATCTAGGATGTCGTCAAAATAGACCTTTTTAAACGCGCTACCGGCCAGCGGTAAATAGAACAGCAAGCGATCCATCTCAGGATCATACTCATCCATCACGTGCGTAATCTGAAAGTTCATGAACTCCTGAACACGCTGCGACTGCATCTCTACGTCCGGAGTAGCCGCGCCAACAACCTGGGTTCGTACGGGACCGGAACTGGGCAGCAGTTCCTTGTAAGCTTGTGCCTGAAACTGTGTAACTGCTTCCGCAATCAGGGGATGCGTGACGCCGCTGGACCCACGGAAAGGCTCGTCTCGTTGCTCGTACTTGATGCCTAGAAGATCCAGGCCCTCTGTGTAGGCATCCTCCCAATCCTGTCTGCCGCCCTTGTCATCCTCATAGTAGCCGATAAGCTCCATAGCAACTTGCATGAGGACGCGCTCGTCGAGCACTTCAGCCAAGTTTGCATCGGGCTCTGCCTGAATCTCTTCCGCTATGGCATCTTCAAAGTTGAAAAGAACGGACCCATCTTCCTCTTCAATAATTTCAAGCGGGTCTTCACTCTCGACTTCTTCAACCTCAATCTCATCGTCTTCGAAATCTTCAACGGGCATCCCTTGAGACGGCATAGACGTGTCGATAAGTGAAATCGGTTCTCTTGCCATTATCTACTCACTTTCTTAAATTTTTCGAAGGTTCTGAGGCCTCCCAGGCCGAGCATCCCCATCAGGACGGGCATCATCTGGCTCATGTCCATTGCCGGAAGCTCTACAAGATGACCCGTCTGTGCGAGTATGAAATGCAAAATCGGCGTGACCACGTATGTCCAAGCCAAGGCTATCCCGCATGACCAACCGATGAATGGACGCCAGCCCGCTACGAAAATAGAACGATGAGCCGCTTCAGTCTTGTTGATATCCAACTGAGCAAGGTCAATTTTGGCAAGATGCGTAGTTAACTGCGCCTCAATCTCGCGCTCCGCTTTAGCCTTGGCCTCTTTATCCTCGGGCAGGAATCGTCCAATAACGTCTGTAACGGCAGGAAGAATACTCGGGAGAAGAGCCTGTATCATTTTTTAAACGCCAAAATCAAGAGAATACCGAGCATGACTATGATCATCATCTCTCCAGATGAAAAAACAATGCTTGTAAAAGGCATTTCCACACCTTATTTCCCTTTCGCCATATACGCGGTCATTCCCATGTACGCACCAACCACACCCGCCTGGCCAATGTAAAAAAGCCCAAACAAATCGGACAGAGCCTTGATTCTCGCATCCGGAAAGATCGGCAAAAACACGGCGGCAGTAAAAAATAGCATAGAAAGCATCGCTACCCAAGCCATTCTACGCTGGGCATCTGCTTTCTCGTGCTTAGACAACGCTTCAGCGGCGGCAAGTTCTGCGTCTGAAACCACGCCATCGCCATCTAAATCTAGATCGTTATAGGCGCTGCCTTTTTCCAGTTTCTTCTGTGCCATTTTACTTCCTCAATAGGGGATTATCTAAAGCTCGCTGTAATTTTTTGTCCTGACTTTTTTCGAACGTATCTAATTTCGTGTCTACGCTATTGATTTTATTATCAAAACGAGATGACGCAGAGGATATTATACTTCTTATCACGGATTCCGCTTGACGCATTGCCTCTCGTGTTTCAGCATCAAGGGTTCGCGACCGCCTATCCACGGCAGACATTCCGGCATAAAGCTTTGTTGCGTCATCACGCACATCCTGGCGTGTATCACGTACAATTTGCTGTATCTCCTGATTTCTGGTCCTTAAAGAACCCATGTCTTGGGTTAAAAGGTCCATTTGCTCCTCTAAAACAGACAATTTCTTGTCAAAACCGCTTAAATCGGGCGCAGAATATGACAGTATCTTCTTTTTCATGTCCATATAGTCTTTATAGACCTCAAAAGCGCCGTATAAACCACCGGTTAGCGTCGATAACGCCAAAAGAACGGCAACCATCTTGCCGCCTTTGAATTTTACACCTGCAAATTCAACCTCTGCCATCTACCTGCTCCACTCAAGTCCGAGAAAAGCTTCATGGGCCGCATTGGAAGCGCCAAATACCTGGTAATCCTGAAGCGGATTGGACAGGCGGCGGTTGTCCGTCATGGATTCCTTTGGAAAGAACCCCTGCGTGTCCTGAAGAACCGGGCCGGTTGCAATCCGGGCTCCAAGTATGTTCATCACCACCAGTGTCGTAGTCTGAGACGCCGCATTGTATCGCTGGCTTGGTGCGATCTTCTTCACAACCTTCTGGGCAGCGGCTTTTACCTTCTCCTGACGCGTCTTTGGCTTTGGTGCGGGAGCCTCGGCCTGCGGACCACTGTCCGTTTCCGGTTGTTCCTGTTCCGATGACTCCGCCACGGGTTGTTCGTTCGGCTGTTCCTGACGTTGAGGCTCCTCAGAAGCACGTTCCTGCGGTTCAGGTCCGGGGGCTGCTTCCATTTCAGCCTCGATCTCCGCTTCTGCCCGCGCCTCTTCGCGACGTTGTTCGGGTTGCGGTGCGGCTACCGGCTGTATCGTCGGCGGAGGAGGCGCTTCGGGAGGCGGAGGAGGAGCCATATTTGTTTGCATGGGAGGCGGAGGCGCTTCGGGTGCCGGAGGAGGAGCCATGGGTTCAAGTGGCGGAGGCGCTGGAGGGGCCGCGACAGCCACCTGAACCTCATGGTGAGCAATCTGATCCAGGATCTGTTGCTCAACTACATTTTGATAAGTAAACGTAAGTGAAGGCTCTGAGAATTTTGGACCGTAAAATCCGCCATGAAACCCAGCATCAATGCCGAATAACTCAAACTCCCCCGTCAGCAGGCTAAAGCTGTTTTCCGCAATTGTGTCTTCAAAGCTGAACGTCCGAAGACCACCAAAATCCAGTTCGATCTCACGCTCAAACTTCTCAACCACCGTGTTCGTATCATCAAACAACGCTATCGTAACGTTAAAGATGTCTCGACAGTCGCTGCTTTGCGTGATGCTGGTACACGTAGCAAGGACCGAATTCGACGGATGACTGTCCACGGTCACTGAACTGTCCAGAGTGAAGCCGCGTTGCACCTCGGCCTGGGTCAAGGGAACATCAAAACTACTAGTGTACGTTCCGCCGCCAGCCGTAGCGTTACCTGTACAAAACTCTCCTGCTGTGCAGCCTGTCGTTGTTGAAGACGTTGTACTTCCGCTCGTGCTGAACTGAGACATATCCGGCAGGACATTGTCCGTGGTCACTGTTTCAGCCGCAGCCGTCGAACAGAACAGAAGAAGAGCCAGCAACCAGCGCATCAATCCTCAACCTCAACAGGGTAGTCTTCTGTGTCTTCGGCGGCCTTGGGGACTTCCGCAACACGGATCAAGGAACCTTCCGGAGCCCTGTCTGGATTCTCCAGCCACTTCTCCTTGGCCTCGTCACCGATCTTGCCCTCGTACGGACACGGAGTACCGGCCATCCACAACGCGTCCCAGACACGAACTTCCTGGCATAACAGGCTGATGCCGGCGACCTTCAGGCCCATGCCGTAAACAGCACGAGCCAACTTGATCCGCTCACAGTTCATGTCACGCGTCGTCGTTCCGCCAGACACACCAAAGATGCCCGTCTGCACGGCACCGCTTGTGCCCGTCTGGCAGATATCAGAATTATTGACGACTATCGAAGGGCTGGACGCCGTTGGCGGCGTTTTATCTACTACCGTGGAACTGCTGACCGTGGCGGACGTTACAGTGTCCACAGCTTCAGCCGTTGTTGCGATAGAAAGAACCGCCGCAAACGCAGCAAGCCCAATCCATCTTAACATCGCTAAATGACGCCTTTTTCCTTCAGAATGAATCCGGCAGCACCGCCCACGATACCAACAATGATTACAACAGGCTGGTTTACCAGAACACCAACGCCCACAACAGCCGCGCCAATCGCGGCGTAGCTCGAGGGCTCTTTCATTCGACTAACAGTAGTCGTCGTAATCGCCATTCGGAAAAGCCGCGCACTCGTCAATCACCTCTTCCGCAAACCTTTTGTCCGGAGCCCACACCCTCCCAGACTCAAACATCGGCGCCACCATGTGCATCCGCGTATGCTTGTCATTGCCCCTGGACGGTGTGTAATTAACAACCGGAATACCCATCGTCCGTAACTCGTCCGTGAGCGGTGTACCACTGGCCTTGGCCTCAATCAGTACCATGTCCGGATCCCAGTACTTGTACTCCTCCATCGCATTGGCCTTTAACTCCGGAAAATCCCAACGACCCTTCTTCGCGTCCATCAGGATGATGTTATCCGGTCCACCGTCCAGGGGCTTGAACACACCCCACGTCGTAATAGCCGAATAGTCCGCCGTCTCCTTCTTCGAAAACGCCGTATCATACGACTGCATGATGTAACTGATCTGTGGAACAGACTCCTTCTCCCACTTGTTCCACCACTCCTTCTTGATGATCGCGCCTTCCTCGGCAACAGGATTCTGCTGCCACTGCGCGTTCCACTTGCCCAGGGACAACGAAGCCTTGACCCTTAACAATTCCTCCTTCTTCCAGAACTCAGGCCACAGAAGATTGCCACTCGGCAGAATCGCCGGAAACTCAACAATGTCCCACTGGTCAGACATCGCATCCGACGCCTGCGCCTTGATCAACTTGCCGGTCAAATCCTTCAGGGACCACCGCGTCATAACAACCACTATCGAACCACCGGGCTGCAAACGCTGACGAGGACCAGACGTATACCACTCATACGCACTCTCCATCGCCGTCTCGGATAACGCATCCTGCTCCGAATGCGGATCATCAATAATCAACAAGTCCGCACCACGGCCCGTGATCGCACCACCAACACCAGCCGCGTAATATTCACCGCCCTGACCCGTCTCCCAGCGACCAGCAGCCTTCGAATCCGCACGCAGATCAACCTCCGGAAAAATCTCCTTGTAAACATCCAACTCCATAAGGTTCCTGACCTTACGACCAAACCGTACCGCAAGCTCCGCCGTGTGCGTCGTCTGAATGATCTTCAGTTCCGGATTCTTGCCAATCAACCACGCCGGCAACAGGTAACTCGCAAACTCACTCTTGGTGTGTCGCGGGGGCATGTTGACAATGATCCGTGAACCAGGGTTCTGCGCCAGCTTCTCAAATTGCCGCGCAACCTGCTTATGATGACTCCCCTCAATGAAACCATAATAAACATGCTTTACAAAAGTCATGAAGTCTTCGCGAGCCCCTTCCCGCACAGAAAGCGTCCGCTTCGCCTGCTCCAAGGCAAGGACTTCGCGCAAAACCTCATCAGAAGCGTTTAACATCTGTGTCTCCTCCAGACCTCTATATAACATAGATAAGGCAACTCGAATGAAAATATATACGCGAAAAATTGTGGGCGTTTTGCTTTTCAAATGAAGGGGGGGGGGGGGGAAGGCTGGCGGAGCGCGGTTCATGGTTCAGTGAAAAATGGGCCTGATTATATTTCCAAGACAGTACTTTACTGCTCGCTCTGCTCGCAGTACCCGGCGCCCGACACGGAGCCGCCTTGGGCGGGCGGGCGGAGGTCAATTGGCCTCCGCCCTAAGTACCTAAACCCGATGGGCGCGGCCACCATGGCCGCGCCCCAGTGGTTACTTTTCTTTCTCGTTTTCACTTTCAAGTTTCGCGGCCCATTCTAAAACAAGTTTCGCGTATTTTTCTTTGGCTTCATCCGATATTGCCCCCAAGTGTTTCGTGCTGTAGTACGCAATCTGACACCTAATGATCCTTCTGGCTTCGTAATGCATGGTCTTCCTCTCTTTCTGGGTTGATGGGCGCGGCCATGGTGGCCGCGCCCTAGTGGTTACTTTGCCTTGCTTATTTTGGTAAAGGGATCAGTTGCCTTGATACATTTAGCAAGCATTTTCTTTGTTTTGTTTTCAGAGTACCCAAGCTTCTTGCATAGATCCCTTATAACGCCTTCCGCCTCACCTTTGTTAAATTGCTTGTTTACTCGGTCTCTCTCAACAGAGATGCCGTGCTTGAACCATGCGATTGCTTTGTTTTCCTCAATAGCACCTTTAATAAGCTTTAGGTTTTTATCCGCTTCCGCTTGTTTTTTGTGCCAAGTAAAGAATGCTTCGCCGCATTCTTTAACGGTGGTGATTGAGGTTCCGTCATTCAGGTTAATCGTTTTCATTTTCTCTCTCACTTTCTGTTTGTCGTTTAGAACACACGTGTTCTACCATGATATCCCAAACGACCTGGCCCGACCCGACCCCGACCTGGCCCGACCCGACCAGCTCCCGACCGGGCACAAAAAAGGGCGACCCGAAGGCCGCCCAGTTGCGAGAAAGTTTTGCCCGACCTACCTCAGCGGATCGCGGTCAATTGTCCACGGCATCACACATCATCTCCCTGCGCGTAATATTCGTCCGGTGTGCAATCGAAAAAATAGTGGCCGCGCCCATGTTCGTTCGCGAACCGCTTGGCCTCTTCAAGCGTAAGCTTCTCATCCGAAGGGCCGGACCGGAAAACCGCGATATCCGTACCTTGATGGCATTGCCCAACACAATAGTATTCAGTCATTAGTTCCACTCCCCCGTGGCCAGATTCTGCGCGAAGCTTTCCGGATAGTCGGCTTTCAAATCCGCGAGGCTGTCATAGGTTTCGCGACCCGCGTATACGATGCCGGAGCCGCCGCATTCGTGGCATTTAGATTCACGGTATTCGGTCCACGGACCATTGGCATCTACGCCGCCAACCTGTGTTTCAGTCATGCCGCAATCGCACGCGGCGCATTCAATGTGGATGTCGTATTCCATCGTTCTCTCCATCAGTTGTTGACCATTCTGTTATACTCCCATATACTCCCATGGTCAACAACACATAGGAGAAATTGACATGAATGCGAAAGTATCCATTCACAACATTACTTCAGTCTCCATCGAACAAGAGGTTTTCGAGAGGTCCAGTGAAAGCCTTGGTTTCACGGTGGTCAACATTACCGCGACAGATGACACTGGCCAGAAAACTCGTCTAGCCTGTTTCATGGAACCGGGCGTTTACGTTTGCGCGACGAACTCGTCCACGTCCTCCGGTTTGCCAGCGACGATCCGGGGAAGAAGCGGTATGACTGCCTAGTCCATCATTTCCCGGGAGACAGGGGGGGCCTTCCGGCCTCCCCTTTTTTGTGCCGGCGGCCAAGCTCGAGCCGGGCCCCAGCGCCGGGCGGCGGGGATCAAGACCGGGTCAGCTCCCGACCCGACCCGACAACCGGGCAAAAGAAAAGGCGGCCCGGTCCTCCGACCCGACGCCGCCCTTTCCCCGAAGGAGCCCGATCTATTTAACCGACGCTGGAAACAGTCACAAGGACATTTAATATTTTAGCGTATGTTCGGCGCCGATCGGGTCAGCTCCCGACCCGACCCGACAACTGGGCAAAAGAAAAGGGCGACCCGAAGGGCGCCCGATCTCCGACAAGGTTTCCCCTACCAAGATGCTTGGTAATAAGTTGTTGACTATTTTTTTATACTCCCATATTATTCCATGGTCAACAACACATAGGAGAAATTGACATGGCAAACCCACTAAGCAAACGCCGCGAAATCGAAAACCCATATGCGACATTTGAGGCGCACCATCCGGACCTTGGGCATTGGGAGATCCGGGTTCTGAAAACCCATAAGCTTCCCAAAAACGAAAACGAATATGCCACGTGGTACACCGCCGGAAAATCGGACGCGACCTATGGGTCGTGGGAATATGGCGATATGTATAAATCCGAAATCCTTCGGATGCGGTTGACCTACGCATCGCCGGAATTCATTGAGGCCTATCGCGAAGATCCAGCGGTTCGGGTCGCTGCTTAGTCCATCATTTTTCAGGAAACAGGGGGGGGCCTTCGGGCCTCCCCTTTTTTGTGCCGGCGGCCAGGCTCGTGCCCGGCTATCGGCCGGCCCCAGCGCCGGGCGGCGGGGCTCGAGCCCGGGTCAGCTCCCGACCCGACCCGACCCGACCCGACGACCGGGCAAAAGAAAAGGGCGGCCCGGTCCTCCAACCCGACGCCGCCCTTCCCTGAAAGGCCCGATCTATTTAGCCGACGCTGCAACATCGGCTGATGTCCGGCGCGGATCGGGTCGCGCCATCTCGTTAGTTCATTCCCGATTATTGAATTCCGAAAACGAACCGCAACCCTCGTATCCCTCGTGGATATATCCACCTTCAAAATCGAGGTCTGGCCACTGTTCAAAAAGCGCGGCGATGATCGGGCGGGGAGTATCCCACGCGGTCTCAAACCTATAGGTCGCCTGCTTCATGTTCATGCCTTCGTAGTCTAGGATTTCGACCGGACCTTCATGATGGCAAGCGTTCCACTTGGTCCCCCAATTTTCGGATTGCCAATCATACCAGTTCGGGACGCCCTCCGCCGCGCACCGCTCTCTGTCCTCTTGCGACAGGTTATCGCGAAACATGTTTTCGGGCGACGGGATCACCTTTTCAAAATCCATCTCGTCGCCCATGTGCGCAACGAACTTGTCAACGTCCTCCGGTTTGCCGACAACGTTCAAAATGTTGCTTGTCCAATTAGGCATCACGCCACCCCCTTTCGGGCGCGTTGCGTTGCAAGCAACTCATCAAGCGGACCTTCCATTCCAACAACGTCGTTGGCAAAGCGATGATCGCGGACCTCTCCAAACCAATCAACGGACAGAACGGTCACATGCAGATCGCCATCAATGCACGCGACCTTGTACCAGTAATCGCAATCGGAAGCGTATTCCCACGGCTTTTGATCGCCAATTAAACGAACGCCTCCGCCGTCAGACTTGTTAGCCGCGACGAACGAAGCCGCGAATTCGTCGGCCTCGAACCTTGGCAAGTCCCACGCGAACGCTTTCGCGTCGTTTATCCAGACAAGGCCCCCGGCTTCGTAGGCCGTACCATTGTGAACGCCCCCATTATACGGGTATCCATCGTGATGCTTGTAAACGTGGACTTCGGTATCGGAATCATAAAAAGTGTAAATCGCTCTAGTGGACATATCGTCCTCCATTGGTTGTTGACGTGATCCATTATATATGGGACACTCTGACTGTCAACAACCAATGGAGCATGAAATGCACAAACTTATATTTAAGAACGACAAGGCCGGAACGCTGGCCAAGATGATGAAACATTCCAACGCGCACAAGCGTCGGATTCCGTACACGAAAGAGGAGACTTATGATTATGGTCTATGGCTCGTGAAGGATCACGGCATTTATTTGATGTCGCCAACGGCGGAAAATTTCATCATGTCAAACGATGTCAACACCGTCGTTTATGCGCGGGGATACAAGCCAACGAAAACGAACGAGGAATCGTTGTGGCACAAAACCCACGCGGTGAGCGGTGATGACTTCGCGGAGTTCGTTCGCCTTACTCCCAACATGGTCCGCAACGTACTGCGCGGGAGCGACATCACTATTGAATTGAGCGAAACAGAAATGGCGGTGACAGCATGAGAAACCTTGATCCAAACTATGGCGATAACACGGTCTGCGATTGTTGCGGTCGTGTTTTCGATGCTCGTAATGAGCCACACGAAGTCATCGGCGACAATTGGGTTTGCGGAGACTGCGTCGCAAACTACGACGAGGAGGAGTTGCACGAGCGGCTCCTCATCCGCTAATTGACATTTGGGGGGTGGCAGGTCTATCATCGCCACCTCCCTACCGGGCGGCCGGCCCTCGAGGCTTGGCGATTCCTCGCCCGGAACTAACGGCCCAGGTGCCCCGACCTGGGCCGTCTTTTGTTTAGGCCCCGACCCGACCCGACCTGGGCCCGACCCGACCCGACCTGGGCCCGACCCGACCCCGACCCAACTTGACCCGCTCTGGGAAATTATGGTATATTGACCCCGTCAGCAACGAACATCGGAGAAAGCACGATGCCTAAATTTACCAAGTTCTTTTCCACTGATAGCGCAAAAGCGATCAAAGCAGATAAGTACGGTTGGCTAAACGCAATCAACTATATGGCCCCGCACGACACGGCCGGCGTTGGCAATCTTTGCCCGAACGCAAGCGAAGGGTGCAAGGCCTTGTGTCTCGGACTGTATAGCGGACAGGCTGCAATGGTTTCGGATCTCGAAAACGGAACCAACGTTGTACGCGAAAGCCGGATCGCCAAGGCACAATTCTTTATGAATGAGCGCCAAGCGTTCATGGCCGAGATGGCGGATCACATTCGCGCCATGATTCGGAAAGCAGATCGCGAAAACAAAAAGCTAGCAGTCCGCCCCAACGGATCCACGGACATTGCGTTCGAGCGGATCCCAACGGACAACGGCCAGCCGTTGCCGATCCGGTTTCCGGAAATCCAGTTTGTGGATTACACGAAAAACATGCGCCGCGTACTGGATCCGAATCGGCCAGCCAACTATCACCTGACTTTTAGCCTATCCGAAACCAACAAGGCAGAAGCCGAACAGGTGCTCGCGGCGGGTTTCAATGTCGCGGTTGTGTTTGGCAACGGCCAGCCGGATAAGTTCATGGGTCACCGCGTGATCGATGGCACAGAACATGATTTGCGACACTTGGATCCGCAACCCGTTATCGTCGGTCTGGATCCAAAGGGCAAAAAAGCGAAAGCCGACACTAGCGGTTTCGTTGTGAGGAATTATTGATATGTATAAAAATTACGCAAAGTTCGCGCACCGATACCGGACCAAGTCCCCCCAGCGCCGGAACGGTCCCAAAAAGTTTGGCTTGTACGGAAAGCCAAATGCCTCAAAGACACAAGCCTTACAGCTTAAAAGACGCAAACAGCTTAACGGCGCCGGTTGTTGACACTTGATGGCGCCGCTGGCGGCCGGGCGCGCCCAGCCGCCGAACCCCCGCCGGTTAATGACCTCTCCGGCGGGGGTTTCCTATACCCCTGGCCCGGGCCAGGGCGCTCGAGGGTCAGGCTTCCCGATCCGACGCCGGGTGTACCCGATCAGAAACTCCTGGAGCCCGAGCTGGTCCGACCCCGACCACAGGCACGGCACCATGGTCCCTGGCCCCGACCCGACTGGCCGTGGCCCCGACCCGACCGGCCCCGACC
>LUML01000052.1_pt1 | contig 14907 bp, 17 predicted proteins | sample 729661 | NCBI WGS metagenome assembly LUML01 (sample SAMN03860264, study PRJNA289734) | marine metagenome | biome: seawater column; feature: ocean; material: water; isolation source: Red Sea water column Station 22 - depth 10m | place: Saudi Arabia: Red Sea | collected 2011-10-15 | depth 100 m | reverse complement strand
CTGTTTCTCTGATCCTGATAGAGAAAAGCGTATGGTAGACTTTGTTAATAAATCAAAAAAATAGAATAACTCTATTTTTCTTATTTTCTTTATTAATACCGTACAAAGGGGGAAAAGCTTCTTATAATTTGAGGATTGAAAATTGGTATGGCAACTGAACAAACTCACGATGCAGCTCATGAATCACATGGTGATCATGGGTGTGGATGTGGTCCAAGTCACGAGGCTCAAACTGAAACAGTCGGTGATTCTTGCAGTACTCATACTGAGACTCCAAAACCACAACAAGCATCTGCTGAATTAGAACAACCTAAACCACAAACAGGTAAAGTAGTTACAATCACTGCACCAGCCGCTGAAAAAATTAAAGAATTCATGGCTGAGGAAGATGGTAACCCACAATATCTAAGAATTTACGTTCAAGGTGGCGGTTGTTCAGGTCTATCATACGGAATGGGCTTTGAAAAAGAAGCTGAGGAAGATGATAACGTAATTGAAGAAAATGGTGTCAAAGTACTAGTCGATAGTATGAGCATTGATCATTTGAACGGTGCAAACGTTGACTATATCGAAAGCCTAATGGGTTCTGGTTTTAAAATCAACAATCCAAATGTAACAAAATCTTGTTCATGTGGCTCTTCATTCAGTACAGAATAGACATTTTTTCTTTTCTCTATATTTTTCATTTAATTTATTCAAATCGTTTATAAATCTCAAGAAATATCTCTGAATATTGAATATTAAGGAGATGATAAATAATTGCCATATACCGGTATTGTCAAGTATCACGTTAAACTGTCATTCGAAGTTGATGGGCTTGTCGAACGAGCAGATATAATCGGAGCTATATTCGGACAAACTGAAGGTCTTTTGGGACCTGAAATGAATCTGAATGAGCTTCAGAGAGTATCAAAGGTCGGTCGAATTGAGGTAAATACTTTCAGTACTGAAAATACAACCAAAGGTGATGCATTATTGCCTATGAGCACTGATATTGACACTTGTTCTTTAATCTCTGCTGCAATTGAAAGCATTGACAAGGTTGGTCCATTTGACAGTAAATTCAGATTAGATGCAATCGATGATGTTAGAGCAACAAAAAAACAAGATATCTTACAACGTGCTAAAGAAATTAAACAAAAATGGTCCACAAACTCTGTTAGTGAAGGACAAGAAATGCTTGAACAAGTCCATGAAAATAATTCTGATAAAATCACAACCTATGGACCAAAAAAACTACATTGCAGTACAGGCATATTTGATTCTAAATGGATAATTCTTGTAGAAGGTAGGGCCGATATCATTAATCTCTTGAGAGCAGGATATGATAATGCACTAGCATTTGAAGGTGGAAGAATTGACGAATCGATTAAACAAATATGTGATGAAAAAGAAAAAGTTGTAGCATTTACAGATGGTGACAGAGCTGGTGGATTTATCTTAAAAGAATTAAAATCTGTTGTACACGTTGATCTTGAATTACGTGCTGATAGTGGAATTGAAGTTGAAGAATTAACTCCAAAAAGAGTTGATGAACTCTTAAGTCCAGTCAAAAAACAAATGGAAGAAGAATTATCTGCGCCTGAAATAAAAAATGTAGATGACGGTCCACTAGCTGAACTGTGTAAAAACAAATTCTCAGAATTAAATGAATCATTAGAGGCTATTGCACTTGACTCAAATGAATCTGAAGTCTTTAGAGTTGCAATTCCTGAACTAGTTGGAAAAATTAGCGGTCAGTCAGGAATAAAATATCTCATTCTAGATGGAATCATCACTCAAAGACTTGTTGATGCTGCAAAAACTGCCGGCGTTGAAAATATAATTGGTCATAGAACTGCCAAACTATCTGATTCTGATGGTGTTTCATTAAAAACATTTAGAGAACTTGGTATAGCATCTAATTAATGACTGATCTTAAAACACAACACCTTCTTACCTTAGCTCACATATTATCAAAAGGTGGAAAACACAATTTTGTTAATATCACAACAACATCTCTTGGAAAAGAAATAGGCAAGTCTCAACAGTCTGCATCTTTACATCTAAAAGAACTGGAATTAGGTGGATTTATTGAAAGGATACAAACTGGCAGACAACAATCAATCAAAATCACAAATAAGGGATTTACTGAGTTATCCACTCTTCACAATCTACTATCAAAACTAATTTCAAAATCCCCAAATTCATTAACAATTACTGGAACAATTACTTCTGGCATGGGTGAAGGCGCGTATTACATGTCTATGAAAGGCTACACAAAGCAATTCAAATCCAAATTAGGTTACGTACCTTACCCTGGAACATTAAATGTGCAACTAAAAGAAAAAAAATTCTCTGAAGCAATCTCTCAATTGTCAAATTACGAGGGTGTAAAGATTAATCCTTTTTCTGATGGTAAACGAACATTTGGTTGGGTTAAATGCTTTAAATCAAAAATTAATAACAAAATTGACTGTGAATTAATTCTATTAGAAAGAACACATCATGATACTACGATTGTTGAATTTATTTCAAAAAGTAATATTCGAAAAGCCCTGAAAATTGGAAATAAATCAAACGTGAAAGTTAAGATCTCTATTCTAGGAAATTTCTCTTAAAGTCCATGGATTTCTTTTCCATATTCTTTTTGAATTTTTGAACTAGATGTTTCAGGTCTTGGAGATTCTAATCTGGCAACTGTAACATCTAGGTCGATTTTTTTACAACCTTCTGTAATGAACTTCTCTTGATGAGTTTGGTCATACCCTAATGCAATAATTTGTGGTTTAACTAAATCTACAGTTTTGAAAATGTCTTCTTCATCTCCAATTATACATAAATCCACCATGGACAACGATGAAACCAACTCGCGTCTTAATTCTGCACTATGTAGGGGCTCACGTTTTTTCATTTTAATAGCGGTCTTATCGGTAGCAACCACCACAACCAAAACATCGCCCAACTTCTTTGCATCATTTAATGTATGAATATGACCTGGGTGTATAATATCAAAAACTCCTCCTGCCAAAACAATCTTTGAATTTGAATCTTGTATTTCCTGTAATGTTTTCATGATATTTTTAGTTATGATATGTCCAATTTCAACTCATCGTTATCACATTTTTGGATCAAAGCCCTTTGCAATACGTAATGCATCAACAAGGCCGTCTGCATATCCGATACTTAATACTGCATACTCTTTTTTGCCTTCTTTAAGAAAATTCTCTGCATCATCTATGTACAATTTTGCATTTATCAATACATCTTCATATTCTTTGAGATTTTCATAATGAGGCCTGATTTCTTCCAATGCTTCCCTAACCATTGGAACATATTTCTCAATCATTTGTTCAGAAATACTCTTAACATCTGCTGAATTATCAATTGGCTCGTCTAAACATTCTGTTATTGCTTTAATGGCATCTGATTCAGTAAAATGCAATTTTCCAGTAATGATTATGCTGTGAGGCGAATCTCCAAATTCATTTTTAATTAAATTTTCAATTTTACCCGATATGATTTTCTGATTTTCTTTTCCAATTCTAGATGCGACTATGGCAAATGTCTGCTCTGAAATGACCTTTCTTTTTTGGGTTTTTTCTGTGTCTAAAAGTAAGGTTAATGCATCCTGTGGTTGAAGAAAAAATGATTTATCTTCATTGTATTCTAGCAAAATCACTGAGTGTGTCTTATTCAGTAAATTATCAAAAATTGTATTGTATGGTGTAAGCATTGATTTTGGATCATTCATGATTGTCAAAACTTTTCCCACCTTGTAGTAATGTAAGCCAACTTCCCCAATCAATGACGAAACAATTGAAGATGAATGAACTGTTTTTGTCTCTATTTTGTCATTTGTTGCCCTTGTCTTTAATTCAAGATGAGTTGTTGCAATGTATGGATCTCCATATGAAAGTAAAACTATCTCTTTGTCTTTTGCATTATCTAAAATTTCATTTCCATCCTCAACCATCCAGCGTTTTGCAATCTTAAATTCTCCATTACAGATATTTTCTAATTGCTCTTTTTCGTTGGATGAAATTGGGCTGGTAAATGATTCTAAATATACAATTTCTGCATTTTTGATTATATTTCGTGTGTCTTCAGATAATTCTGAAATTCCTGAAATACCTAATCCAATAAACCAGAGCATTATTTCGTTCTGTCATGCAGTCTTTTTAAATGATGTAGTGATTTTTTTAGAATCTCTATGCCTTTGACAAATTCATCAATTGAGACTTTCTCGTCAATTGTATGTGCTTCATGAGGATCTCCTGGACCATATGTTACCACTGGAATTTTCAGTTGGTTTCCTATAACATTCATGTCTCCCGTGCCTGTTTTTCTAATTAACATTGGTCTTTTCTTTTCAACGTCTAGTACGGATAATGTTATTGCTCTTACCAATGGTGAGTTATGTGCTGCTTCAAAAGGCTCTGTTTCATCTATCACTGAATACAAAACCTCGATTTCCCTCTTAGATGATATTTCATTAACCACTTTTGAGATTTTTTCTTCAACATCATTACAATTCATGTCAACTGGGATTCGTATATCTAATGTTGCAACACACTCTTTTGGCGTAACATTATGGCTTGTCCCACCACGAATTTCTGTAAGGGTAGCAGTAAGCATCATTCCTTTGTTCCTATCCTCTTGGCCACTTTCTAATTCATTTTTTAATTCTGTAATGACTGATGATGTTTCTTCAATGGAATTCTTTGCCAGCCATGGGGCACTTGCATGAGCACTATCCTTTACGTTTACTCTGAGATTTATTGCTAAACGTCCTTTGTATGCAATCGTAACTTTCTGAATACTGCTTGGTTCGCCAAAAACTGCATAATCGACATCAGGTTTGTTTTTTACAAGATTCTTTATTCCTGTAGCATTACCCTCTTCATCCACAGCTCCAACAAATGTAACGGTTCCTTGATTTTCTTGTATACTTGCTGCAGCAAATAACATTGCAATTAGTGGTGCTTTTGCATCTGATGCACCTCTTCCATACAGCATATCTCCTTCTCTTCTAACTTTGACCTTGCCTGGAACCACATCCATATGTCCACAGAGCATTATTCTTGGTTCTCCAGAACCTTTTGTTGCTATCAAATTCCCAACTTCATCTTGATGAATATCTCTGAATCCTAAATCGTCACATCTATCTGCAAGAAAATCTGCTAGCGCTTTCTCACTTAATGATGGTGTGTAAATTCGTAATGCTTTTTCTAGAGTTTTAATTGCGTATCTAGAAGTTTCTAAATGTTCGTCCATCTATGCCAACTCCTTTACATGTTCTAACATCAATTTTGGAATGTCTACTCCTGTAACTCTAACAACATTTCTAAATTCTGTTGTATTGTTTATCTCGTGAACAACCATTCCTTTTTCATTACTCTCCATAAGATCAATACCTACTATGTCGCCAAATACTGCATTTTTAGCTTTGATACAAATATCTTCTAATTCATTAGTAATTTCACAAGTTTCCGCAGATCCACCTAGGTGTGTATTGGTTTTCCAATTTCCATCACCAGAATTTCTGTATATTCCAGCTGCAACATTATCGCCTATAACGATAACACGAATATCTCTAGGTGGACGTTGTACAAACTCTTCTAGGAAATGAATATGATGTATAGGGTACATTGCTTCTCTACCTTCTATAATTCCCTCTGCTGCATCCATGTCATTTAGTTTTGAAACCATTCTTCCCCAACTACCGACAGTTGGTTTGATAATCTTTGGGAACCCATGTTTTTTTAGTGCATCTAGAGCTGCATCTTTTGAAAATGCTACTGTTGCATCTGGAGTTGGAACTCCAGCTTTTTGTAACAACATATGTGTGAACAATTTATTTCCTGCAAAGATTCCTGTATTTAGACAGTTTACTACTTTCACTCCTTGACCTTCAAGGGCTGCTGTTGAATGTAAATTTCTGTAATAGCTAACACATCTCTGTAACACTGGTCCATCAAAACAATTTTTCTCATTCAAATCCAAAAACAGTTTCTTACAATCCACCATGTCTATTGAAATATCATTTTTTTTTGCAGATTCGATTAATAATTTTTCTTCAAGACGGATTGTATCGTAGAGGACTGAAATTTTGCCGGTCACTGTCCCCAATCCTCTCCGACTGTTTGAGCTGGTTTTAACTCAAAACCATCGGATGTTTTGCTAAGTTCAAAACTTGCTCCACATTCTGGACAGGTGACAATTTCGCCTTCAACTGCGTCATCTGGAATACTTATTCCTGCATCACATTCTGGACAATTTACCATTTTTACCTATTTTCCCTCTTTTTTTTCATCCTTAATTATTTTCCGTTCAAGACGATCTTCTAGTGGAATCTCCAAAACATCTCCCATTCTGAGATTCTTTAGACCTGCTGCAACATTTTTAGCAATCTCTGCATCCTTCTCAATTCCCAATAGTGACATAAGATATCCTGCACCTGTCTTACCTGCCAATTCTCCAAACACAATTTTTCTTCTATTTCCTACTATTCTTGGTGGAATTGGTTCGTATGCTGCAGGATTGTTCAAAATTGCTGCCAAATGTGTACCTGCTTTGTGCTTATAGGCTGAGGATCCAACAATTGGTTTTGAATCATAAGGTGCAATTGTAGTGTACTGTTCAATTAATCTAGATAGATCTGCTAACATGTCCAATCTGAAATCATTTGGAGACTTGAAAAGATACGTTAATGCAACAGCAACTTCTGCTAATGATGGAATTCCTGTCCTTTCTCCTATTCCATCAATTGTAGTGTGTATCTGATCTACTCCTGCATCACATGCTGAAAATGCATTTGCTAATGCAAATCCAATGTCATTATGTACGTGTACGTCTAGAGGGGTCTCTATTTCTGAACGTACCTTTTTTACAAAATTATACATGCCAATTGGTCTCATTATTCCAACCGTATCTGGTAAACTAATCCTATCAACTCCTGCTTCTTCAATTGATTTACATAACTTTAACAAAAATTCTGGTTCTGCTCTACTTCCATCTTCAACTGTAAATCTAATCTTTAATCCATGATCTTTTGCATATGTAACGGTTTCAACTGCTCTATCTAATGCCTCTTCTCTTGAAATTCTTAATTTATCTTTGAGATGTATGTCTGAAACACCAAGATATGCTGCAACCCATTTTGCATCACATGATAATGATACGTCGATATCTTGTTTTAATGCTCTACCGTGAGATACAATGTCTGCTCTTAATCCTTGTTCAATGATTGTTTTGGTAGCTTCTTTATGATCTGGTGAGACTACTGGCGAAATCTCTATCTGATCAACACCAAAATAATCTAACATCCATGCAATCTGTATTCTTTGTTTATTTGTAAAAGAAACTCCTGGATGTTGTTCTCCTTCTCTAAGTGTGGAGTCTAACACTCTAATTTTTTTTGGAGTCTTTTCATATGCATTATACATATCTGCATAGTGATTCGGATCGTTCATTACTAATTTCGTTGCTTAAAATCATTAATATAAGTATAATCGTACTATGTTCGCAGGTATTCAGTTAGTTCTTATCTAATTTAGTACGAATATGAAGAATTATCTCGATTTTCGTTTATCGGATGGTTCTTAGAATGATTACTGTGTTTGTATCAATTACACCAGGTATTTTTCGTAGTTCATCTATTGCAGCATTGATTTCTGTAATGCTTGGTGCTCTGATGATAACACTGATGTCATACTGACCTGTAATCTCATAAACTGTCTTTACAGCATTTAATTTCGTTAATCTAGATGATACTTTTGAGGTATCTGTTGTTGAATCTACAGATATGAGAACAATTGCACTTGTAGAATTCATTTCTCCCATCTCAATTGTAAATCTCTCGATAACTTTACTATCCACTAAGTTTTTGACACGTCTCCGTACCGCTGATTCTGATAATTTTAGTTTCTTTCCTATTTCAACAAATGACTCTCTAGAATCGTTTTTCAGATATTCTAAAATTTCCTCATCAATCTTATCCTTGAGCATTTCTTCTGTTCTCCTCATTTGTGAATAATACATCAAGTATTTCTAAAGATTTTGTTACATCTTCTTCAGTTATGACTAGTGGAGGTAGTAATCTTAGGATATTTCTTCCAGAATATAGTAAAAGTAGTCCTTTTTCAATTCCTTCCATTAGGATATCTCTAACCTCAAATTTCAACTCCACTCCAATCATCAATCCTTTTCCTCTAATCTCTCTAATCACTGAATGCTTTTCTTTTAATTGCTCTAAACCTTGTCTGAATAATTTTCCCATATTTGCAGAATTCTCCACAAGTTTGTCTTGTGTTAAAGCCTGCATTGTAGCAGCTCCTGCTGCGCAAGATAGTGGATTTCCTCCAAATGTTGATGAATGTTCTCCTTTTGAAATGCATGCTAAAATATCTGGCCTAACTAATGTAGCGCCCATTGGTACCCCTCCTGCAATGCCTTTTGCTAAACAAAGTATGTCTGGTTCTGTTTCCCAATGTTGATGAGCCCACATCTTTCCTGTACGTCCTAATCCTGCTTGAATTTCATCAAAAATTAGTAAAATTCCTTTTTCATCACATAATTTCCTAACATCTTGTAAAAATCCATCAGGTGCAACATGAATTCCACTTTCTCCTTGAATTGGTTCTAAAATTACAAATGCAGTTTGATCAGTTACTGTTTCTCTTAATTTTTCAATATCACCAAAAGGTGAAAATGATACCTTTTCTACAAGTGGCTTGAATGATTTTCTATATTTTGGATTAAATGTAATTGATAACGCACCTAGTGATTTTCCATGATATGATCCATTCATTGCAACCATTTCTGGTTTTCCTGTAAACTTGCGTGCAAATTTCATTGCAGCCTCAATTGCTTCTGCACCGCTATTGTTCAAATGAACTTGGGACAGATTTTTTGGCGCAACCTTGAACAAATTCTCCAAAAAGTCTTCACGTGTTTTATTGTATAATGAACTATGAACCGTGATTATTTTCTCTAATTGTGTTTTTAATGCATCTGTAACTCTTTTATTTTGATGTCCTAGTAATGCAACTCCGTATCCTCCCATGCAATCGATGTATTCTTTGCCTTCTGTATCCCAAACATGTGCGCCTAGACCTTTTTCAACTGTCACTGGAAATCTCTGATACAGATTTCCAAGAAATTTATCTTCGCTCATTTTGTTATCACCGTACAATTATCGTGTTTTATTGCTGCAGAGATTGGATTTTCTTTTTGTCCATTGGCAATTAATGCCTCTGTTACGCCCATCTCGAGTGCTTCTGTTGCAGCAAGAATCTTCTTTTCCATACCAAATCCTATTTTTGGCATTATCTCTTTTGCCTCTTCTAAAGATAATTTTTCAACCACTTTGTCTTCCATAAGCAATCCGTCTACATTCGTAATAAATAACACCTTGTCTGATTTCACATGTCCTGCAACATTTGCTGCGGCCCTGTCTCCGTCCACATTAAGAAATTCTGATTCTTCACTTATTGCAATTGGGGATATGACTGGTGTGTATCCTTTATCCATTATTGTCTTAATCAAATCTGAATTAACATTGGAGATTTTACCTGTATATCCTCCATCAATCATCTGTTTTCTTCCTTTTTCATTCATAATCATCAATTTCTTTTTTCGGTTTGCTTCTATTGTTTTTCCATCCATTCCAGATAGACCAATTGCATTAATTCCATTTTTTTGTAACATCTGAACAATTGCTTTGTTTATTCTACCTGACATGACCATTGTAAAAATCTCTGAAGTTTCTTTGTCTGTATATCTACTCTTAATTCCACTTGGTGATACAACAAATTTTGGTTCTTTACCCAATTGCTCTGTAACTTTTGTGACTTCTTTGCCTCCGCCATGTACTAATATCACTCCCTCTTCTTCTGCAACTTTTTTAATATCTGATATTGTGGATGGATGTAAATTATCTACAACGCTTCCGCCAATTTTTATTGTAATCATCTATTATACAGGTGTTAGAGGGGAATACATAATTCCTTCGAACTCATCGAATCCTGACATTACATTCATGTTTTGAATGGCAGAACCTGCTGCACCTTTCATTAGGTTGTCTGATGCTGATAGTGCAATCAATCTGTTATTTTCTTTGTCTAAATCAAATCCAATATCACAGAAATTTGAACCAACCAAAAATTTAGGATCAGGGAATTTATGTAATCCTTCTTTATCTCTAATTAGTCTAACAAAACGTTCTTCACTGTATTCAGCTCTGTATATCTTCCAGAGTTCTTTTTCATCAACATCTTTCTTAAGGAATGTATGGTTTGTACATAAAATTCCTCTAACGACATCTACTGCGTGAGGACTCATCGCAACCTTGATTTTTCTACCTGCGGTTTGACTTAATTCCTGTTCAATTTCTCCAGTGTGTCTATGCTTTGCTGGTTTGTATGGTCTGATAACTCCTGCACGCATTGCATGTGATGTACCTGCACCTGCACCTGCACCTGATGATCCAATTTTTGAATCAACAACAATGTGATCAGTATCAATCAAATCATTTTTGATTAATGGATTTAATGCAAGCATTGAAGTTACTGCCATACATCCTGGACATGAAACAAGTTGTGATTTTTTAATCTCTTCTCTATGTAATTCTGGAACTCCAAACACTGACTTTGCTAAATAGTCTGGATGTGGATGTTCCCATCCGTACCATTTACCATAATCTTCTGGATTATGTAGACGATAATCTGCGCTTAAATCAATAATCTTCATTCCTCTGTCATACAATGATTTCACAATTTCAGTTGCGGTACCATGTGGCACTGCTGTAAAAACCAAGTCACATGAATCACTCATTTTTTCGTAATCTAATTCTGAAAATTTTAGGTCTGTAAAACCTCTGAGACTAGGTTGTGCTCTATGTAGAAATTTTCCTGCATGTTGTCTTGAAGTAACCATTGAGACTTCTACCTTTGGATGGCTAAGTAATAATCTGAGAACTTCTCCTCCTACATAACCTGATGCACCTACAATTCCTACTTTCATGATGTATTCCTAAAAAAGGATAATTTAACAGTAATTGCTGTTATCACTTGATATTACTGATTGCAAAGTCGATCATCTCTTGTGGAATGTTTTTCTTAGAGACTTTTACTAATCCTTTAAACTCCACTGTATTGTTAACCTCATGTACTACCAAACCTTTTTCTTTATCTTCCATCAAGTCAATTCCTAATATTCCTCCACCAACTGCTTTTGATGTCTTCTCACAAAGATCTTCAATTTCTTTTGTAATCTCACAAAGTTCTGGGTCTGCCCCTAATGCAATATTTGTTTTAAAACCGCCTGATGATTTTCTATACATTGCAGAAACTGCTTGATCTCCTACTGTTATGACACGAATGTCTCTTGGTGGACGGTCAATCATTTCTTGAAGATAATAAATTCTATCTTGTGGTCCATCTGTAACTTGTCTATTCTCAATTACAGCCTCTGCAGTATCTTTATCTTTGATAGGCATTACGCTTCTTCCCCAACTTCCAATTATTGGTTTAATCACTAATGGATATCCAATCTTTTCAAAATTTTCTAATGCTGCTTCTGCTGTAAATGAAAAGTATGTTTTTGGAGTTGGAATATTATTTTTCTTTAACAACATGGATGTGATCATTTTATTTCCACAGGTGTTGGCAACATCAAATTTGTTAATCACTGGGATATCCATAAACTCTAAACATGCTGTAAAATGCAATCCTCGATAATAACTCACACAACGTTCTAGAACTACATCCCCAAATTCATAATCTTCTGCTTTACTATCTGTATCAAAACGTGTAATCTTTGCATCAATCATAGATGTCTCATAGCCAAGTTCTTCTGCTTTTTTCTGCAGTAATTTTTCCTCAGTTCTTAATCTGTCAAATACTATGCAAATTTTCTGCAATTACTCTCCCCAATCTTCGCCTACTGTTTCTGCTTCTTTTAACTCAATATCAGAACCTTCTTTCTTTGCGATTTCATAGTCTGCACCACAATCACCACAAGAAACAATTTCGCCTACAGCAGCATCTTCTGGGATACTCATATTTGCGTCACATTCTGGACAATTCATATTTTTTTTTGCACCTTTCTCTAGAATTTATTAGCTTCTGTTGACTGCATTCCCCATAATTCTACAAATCCCTTTGCCAATTTCTGATCAAACGTAGAATCTTTGCCATATGTGGCAATGTCATGACTGTACAGTGAATATTTTGATTCTCTTCCAACTACTCTGACATTTCCTTTGTAAAGTTTTAGCTTAACAGTACCTGTTACACGTTTCTGGGCTTGTTCAATGAATTGATCCAATTCTTCTCTTAATGGGTCATCCCATAATCCAGAATATACCATCCATGCCCATTCGTCATCCACCAAAGTCTTGAATTTAGTTTCGTGTTTTGTGTGTACCATTTTTTCAAGATCTGAGTGTGCTTCAATCAAACATAATGCAGCTGGTGTTTCGTACACTTCACGTGACTTTATACCAACTACTCGGTCTTCTATATGATCAACTATTCCTACTCCGTGGGAACCTGCCTTCTTATTGATATACTCGATTAATTTTACAGGTGGTAATTTTTTACCATCAACTTCAGTTGGAACTCCTTTAGTAAACTTAATTTTCAAATAGGCAGGTTTTTCAGGCAAATTCTTTGTCTTTATCCAGATGAATGCGTCATCTGGTGGCTCATTAAATGGATTTTCTAAAACGCCTCCTTCAATTGCTCTTCCCCACAAATTCTGATCAATACTAAATTTTTTTGCAACAGTATCAATCTCAATTCCATGTTTATTTGCAAATTTTAATTCTGTTTCACGATCCAAATTCATATCACGAATTGGTGCAATGATTGGTAAATCTGAACCTGCCCTTAGTGTATTATCAAAGCGAACTTGATCATTTCCTTTTCCTGAACAACCATGTGCTAATGATGAAACCTTTTCTTTTTTTGCAATTTCTAATACTTTATGTGCAATTAATGGTCTTGCAAGTGCTGTAGCAAGGCAATATTTCTTTTGATATAGTGCATTAGCTTTGATTGCTGGAAAAATGTAATCTGTAACAAACTCTTTTTTTGCATCAATGTTGTAGTGCTTTTTTACGCCAAGCTTCTTTGCTTTTTTTGCAATTTTATTACTGTCATCTCCTTGACCTACGTCGACTGTCACTGTGACTACATCCATGTCATGCATGTCTTGCATATACTTTACAACTACTGATGTATCAAGTCCACCAGAAAATGCAAGGATAGATTTTTGTTTCATAATGCAACTGTTTGAGCGTATGTGGGCATTTATCTTTTATGATAAACAATTTTTAGGCTCATAATCTTAATTCAAAAACGAATAGCTACAGCTAAAATTCGATGGCTATTTAACTTTCAGACATAACGCTGTTTTATGAAAATTCCATATGTGGTTGGTATTGCAATTGTGGGTATTGCCATTGTTACAGCCATAGGCTTTACCCAGTCATCTGTTGATGACTCTGAAAATAAAATCCGGGTTGCATTTTTTCCAAGTATTGTTCATGCAGTACCAATTGTAGGAATAGAAAATCAAACATTTGCTGAAAATCTTGATGAAAATCTCAGTATCGAAATAAAAGTTTTTGATAGTGGTCCACAAGTCATTGAATCAATTTTTTCAAATTCTGTTGATGTTGCATATGTAGGACCTGGTCCTGTAATCAATGGTTTCTTAAAATCTGATGGAAAAGATTTGAAAATTCTTGGAAGTGCAGCAAACGGCGGTGCAAGTTTCATCATACAGAAAAACTCTGGTTTAGAATCAATTGAAAACTATTCTGGAAAAAGAGTTGCTGCTCCACAAATTAGTAATACGCAAGATGTTTCACTCCGCCATTATCTATATGAAAATGGCCTAAAACCTGCCGAAAAAGGCGGTGATGTTTTTGTTTTGAACATATCAAATCCTGATATCTACACCCTTTTTGCTAAAGGTGATATTGATGGTGCATGGGTTCCAGAGCCTTGGGCAACTATGTTAGTTGAAGAACTTGATGGAGTGCGTTTATTTGATGAAAATGAAATCTGGCCAGACAACAAATTCTCATCAGTTTTATTGATTGGACGTTCTGATTATATTGAAAAACACCCTGAAATCATTAGTAACTGGATTGACGCAAATGAGAAAACTGTCCAATGGATAAACAACAATCCTGATGAATCTAAAAAACTCTACAATCAATTCATGAAAGGACATATGGGAAAAACACTACCTGATAAAATTGTCCAAGAATCATTTTCTAAAATTGTAATTACTTCTACTCCTGTGGAAAACTCTGTCTATACTTTTGCCGAACGAGCTGATTCACTTGGATATTTAGGACGTGATGGTTATTCACTTGATGGAATTTTTCATCATGAAAATATATCTGTGACATCAAATGAGGAAAATCAAAATGGGTAAAATTGAAGCTAAAAACATTGTAAAATATTTCCAACATGATGGAAAACCTCTCAAAGCAATAGGTGGAGTTAATCTGACTGTTAATGATGGTGAGTTTGTATGTATTGTTGGTCCATCTGGATGTGGAAAATCTACTTTTCTTAGAATATTGGCAGGTTTGGAAAAACCAGATGATGGAGAAATACTACTTGATGGAAAAAAGTTAGTTAACACCGGTCCTGACAGAATAATGGTATTCCAAGAAGGTGCATTATTTCCCTGGTTAACTGTTGAAGATAATGTTGAATATGGTCTGAAAGTTGCAGGTATTCCTGAAAAGGAACGTCATGATATATCAAAAAGATATCTTGACATGATGCAATTATCACAATTTGCAAATTCATACACATACCAATTGTCAACTGGAATGAAACAGCGTGTAGCAATTGCTCGTGCTCTTGTAATGGATCCTGATGTATTATTGATGGATGAACC